>Ga0233377_1000380_pt1 | contig 21424 bp, 18 predicted proteins | sample ElkDunMinimDraft_6_FD_191540 | JGI IMG/M metagenome (GOLD analysis project Ga0233377, IMG submission 191540) | Fecal eukaryotic communites from dung pellets of Tule Elk in California, USA - Elk Dung E36 | ecosystem: Host-associated > Mammals > Digestive system > Large intestine > Fecal | place...
CCATCTCTGTATCGTAGGATCATAGACACCATTTGCTCCATATATTACAATGCTGTCACTGTATTTCATTGTTTTGCGTGTGCTTCCTACCACATCAATGGCTCTACACACAAGTGATCCTTCTGAGAGTACAATTAGTGGTTTGTCTTCGTATTTAAATTCATATTTTCCTCCGTCGTACGACCATTCGAAGTTGGATTTTTGAGCCAATCGTCTTTCAAAGAAAAAACCTGCAGCAACATCTGAGAAGTCTGTAAAACGTTTAGGATTTTTACTTTCTAACAGTTTGTCGACAGTGCTTTGAAAGGCATTGTAACTTGATTCTGATTGTTTGTTTAACACCAAAGAATACACCGAAAATACATAGTTGTAAATATCTGGATAAACACTGAATCGTTTTGATGTAAGTGTGTTGCAAGTTGCAACTAATTGCGAAAAATAACGATCAGGCATTTCATTTCTTACGATTAACATCGCATTCAAGTCATTCTTTACAAATTTGACCTGATCTGAATCTGCAGATGTTGCTAATGCAGCTTGTAATTCTTTAATGAATTTTGCTTTATCATTACTAAAAGTTACTTGCCCATTTGACGCAAATAGGAATGTAATAAATAAAAGTGTCAAGAATTTTTTCATACCTTATCATTAAATATCATACACTGCAGGGTTGCACCTACAACCAGCATTTACCTAAATAATATGAATAGTAGTTGTTGTGTTATTTTTGAGCGCGTAATTTAATGGCAGCCCAATTATCTTTCAAATACACATGTTCTTTTTTCAAATTGAAATTACTTGCGAAGTCTACCAATTCATCCACATCTGTATCAAAGAACCCGCTTAGCATTAAAACGCCATTGTTTTCAAGTGTTTGTGCATAATGCGGAATTTGTGCCTTTAAAACGTTCTTATTAATGTTCGCTAAAATCAAGCCAAAAGAGCGACCTTCTATCAAATCGATGTCACCACAAAGGGTTTCAATGTTCGTACAGTTATTGCGTTGCGCATTTTCGATGGTACTTTCAGCCGACCAATCTTCGATATCGATGGCTAAAATTTCTTTTGCTCCTAATTTCTCTGCGATTATTGCTAAAACTCCTGTTCCTGTTCCCATGTCAAGTACTTTTTCTGGAATAGCATCCATTTCAAAAAGTGATTTCGACATCATCCAAGTTGTTTGGTGGTGACCAGTTCCGAAAGACATTTTAGGTTGAATTTCAACGACCATTCCTTTTGCCAAAGACTTATCATGGAAAGGAGCAAGGATGCTTACGAATTCTTCCACATAAACAGGATCAAAATCACTTTCCCATACAGCATTCCAATTTTGTTCCTTGATGATTTTCGACTCAAATGAATACGTTACATCATCTCGTTCTTCACCTAGAAAAGTTTCTGCAATTGCACGTTCAAGCGATGTTTCACTAACCTGTCCATATGCCAATACACCATCTTCAGTATCAATAAAACTTTCGAAACCTGCTTCTGCCAATTGCACCACAATAATTTCATTAAAGGGTCTAACTGGTTCTAATTTTATTGATAATTCTAAATAATCCATCTTAAAATGATTGTATGATTTGTGAAAATGAATCTGCTTTAAGTGCAGCCCCGCCAATTAATCCTCCATCTACGTTTTCACATGCAAATAACTCCTTTGCATTTTTTTCGTTACAACTTCCACCGTATAAAATTGGAGTTGCGTTTGCAATTGCTTCACCGTATTTTTGTGCAATGAAATCGCGGATACATTTATGCATTTCTTCCGCTTGTGCAGAACTAGCAGTTAATCCTGTTCCAATAGCCCAAATCGGTTCGTAAGCCAAAACACATTTAGAAAAGTCTTCTGCTGAAAGGTGAAATAAGCTTTCTGCAATTTGATTGGTTACAAATGCTGCTTCTTCATTTTTTTCTCTGATTGCTAGTTCTTCACCACAACAGAAAATGGGTGTTAATCTAACTTCCAAACACGCATCTACTTTTTCTTTCAAGAATGCATTTGTTTCATTAAAATATGCTCGTCTTTCACTGTGTCCAATTAACACATGTGAAACACCAATACTTTTTAATTGTGTAAATGACTGTTCACCAGTAAAAGCACCAGAAGGCTTTGGATATGCATTTTGAGCTCCAATTTTTATGTTGGATTTATTTTCGATCTTCAATGCACCGATGTACAGAGACGAAGGACAAATAATTACTTCAGTTTGACCAATTTCAATTTGTTGGATGGCATTTGCTAATGTTTGCGCTTCATCCCAATCCAAGTTCATTTTCCAATTTCCTGCTACAATTCTCTTTCTCATTATTGACCAAAAATATTTTTATTCAACCACTCATAAGTTGGAGTGGATCTATGTGCAAATTTTCCTTTTACGATTCCTTTTTGAAGTACCATCATTGAAGGGTTACTTCTTGCAATTGCTTTTAATTCAATCTCATCATTGGTAAACATTGGAACATTGAAATTGTGTTTCTTGCGGAATGCTATCATGTCTTCACGCGAAACGCTGCAAAGTAAAACCATTGGAATATTTGCTGCTCTAGCTTTTGCATAAATGTCCTTGTAACGCTCAATTTTATCCCAATTTGCATCGTTTAGATTTTTTGTAGTCAGAACAATGATGTTTTCTGCTGTAACTACGTAATCACGAATTCCAATTTCTGATTTCTCTGGATCAAGAATGCGAACTGTGTCCAGAACTTTGTAGAATTCAGGAGCATACTCTTCCAGGGTAAATTCTTCTAATGGAACTTCATAAATTTCATTAGCTGAAAGGTTTTTAACACGAATAACATCCATTCCGTTTTCCACAAGGAAATCAGCGATGTAAGGGATTTCTTTTTCTCTATCAGTAAGGTCAGAAACAGAAATAAATGGGTTAAACTGTTCTGTAATTGATGGCAATTTCGTTGGTTTTACCACTTTTTGAACCATATCTTTAAATTCCCAATCTGTATTTTCCCAGATTTTATCTTCCATGTATTCAGCAGATGCAGCATCGTACAGTTTTTCCTCTTTTGTCTTTTTGTGAACGTAGCGTAACATATTGATGTAAATTCCATCTTCACCGTTGTTCATTTTTTCAACTAGATTACTTCCCAAGGCATATGGACGGTAATCTTTCATTGGTTCAAAACGCAAAACGAAGAACACAAATATTGCACATAAAATAGTAATGAAAATAGAGGCTCCAAAATAGTTGCCCATCACTTTTCCTCCAATTCGAAGCATCCAAAGCGAACCTACAATTGCAGCCAATGCAAATAGGATAGGGAAATACCAGGAAAAGATTGCAGAGAAGAATGTTACAACGAATAGAGATGTTAAACCAAACACGAAATTTTGTCGTTTAGTATTTGGTCTTATAATCCATTGCGCCATAAAAATCCACATTCCTAGGAATAGTACTACGATGTCTTTCCACAATGATTCTTTGGGAGTTAAAGAGCGACCGATTGAGCCTTTCATTGCATCACCAAAGCATCCGCAATCATCAACACATTGCGGTTGTTTCTTTTCTTCAACTACAACTTCATCGTTGTTTTGAGATACGATTTTAATTTCTTTATCTGTCTTTGCTTGCTCAATTTTCATTGCAGCAATAGGGTTCGACATTGCGTAGATATCACGGTCTAAGAACTTCTTTCCTGAGTCGCATGTTGCAGTGTGCCACGTTAAGAACGTAAAGAACGCCATCATCAGTACTAGCAAGTAGGAAACCAGTTTAATTTTTCCACCGATGATAAGTAATACCCCCAAAACAATCTCAACGATACAAATGATGATACTTAATAGCAATGCTTGATCGATCAAAAATTCGAGTGAAAATCCTGGAGCACCAAACCATTCTTTGATGCGATACGCTAAGGCTCCATCTTCAAAATATTCTTCTAATTTATAGGCAAATCCTAAAGGGTCATTTGCTTTAACCAATCCCGAAACGATGAAAAGACCTCCAACTATTGAACGGGCAACATTTGCCATCATTAATCGTCCACGGAAGATCAATAGTCCAGCAGTTGATATCGCTAAAAGCCCAAATCCTACTAATTTAAATAAAGTTGTGTTTCCTGTGAAATTGTCATGAAATGCAAGTGTCACCAAGGTGATACCAGTTAAATTCAGCAGTACAAAGAGTAGGTTAAAAATGAACGACCTCCCCGAAACAGAAATGTTGTTGTTTTTAGATTTCATAATTTTTAGTTTTTATCAGCAGTGAGATGAATTAACGCGAAAACGGCGTAGTTTAACATGTCAAAATAATTAGCGTCAATGCCTTCACTTATTAGAGTAGTTCCTTTATTATCTTCCATTTGCTTAACGCGCAGGATTTTTGTCAAAATTAAATCAGTCAATGAGCTTACACGCATATCACGCCAAGCTTCACCATAATCATGGTTCTTTTTAACCATCAATTCAAATGCTTCAGTAGCATATTTATCATACAATAAAATTGCCTCTTCTTCCGAAAGGTCCAACTCTGTCAATTCTTTTTCACACAATTGGATGAGTGCCATCACACAGTAATTTACAATGGCAACGAATTCGCCTTCAATTGTTTCGCCTACACGGTTTTCACCAGTTTCCTGAATTGTACGTATACGTTGGGCTTTAATGAATAGCTGATCTGTTAAAGAACTTGGTCGAAGAATACGCCAAGAAGTTCCATAATCTTTCGTCTTTTTACTGAAGATGCTCTTACAGTTTTCTATTACTTTCGTATATTGTGCGTCTGTTTGACTCATTGAACTATCAAATACAAATTGAAGCGTTGAAGATACAAAAATTTGTTAACACGGAGCTTATTTTAACTGAAAATTAAGGGTATGAAGCAAGTACAAATAATGGGGATTTTGAATGTGACAGTGGATTCTTTTTTTGAGGGTAGTCGACTAAAATCTGAAAAGTCATTGCTTCAAAAAGCCGAGCAACACCTTCGTGAAGGAGCATCGATATTGGATTTAGGAGGGTTTTCAACGCGACCAGGAGCAGTAGTAGTGTCTGAAGATGAGGAATTGATGAAGGTAGAAGCTGCGATAAAGGGCTTGAAGAGGGAGTTTGGAAGTGTTCAATTATCGGTTGATACATTTAGAGGTAAAGTAGCACAAAATGCAATCGATTTAGGTGCTTCGATCATTAACGATATCAGTGGTTTTCAATTTGATTCTAGCTTGCTACCTGTTTTAGGAAAGGCGAAAATCCCTTACGTTCTAATGCATGTTGAAGGCGATTTTAATTCCATGCACGAGGTTTCGTTAAATCGCGATCCACAGCAAATAGTTGAGCGCGTTCGATCTTATTTTCAGGAAAGAATTAGTATTCTCAACGAGCACGGTGTTCATGATATTATTCTAGATCCTGGTTTTGGATTTAGTAAAACAATGGAAGAAAATCATGTGCTACTACATCGAATGGATGAATTGCTCGACTTTAATTTGCCTATTTTGGCTGGCTTGTCAAGAAAATCGATGATTTATAAGAAAATAGGTATTACTCCGCAGGAAGCACTGAACGGAACTACTGTTTTAAATACAATTGCAACACTCAAAGGCGCTTCTATCTTGAGGGTGCACGATGTGAAAGAATGTAAGCAAATCTTAGATTTATTAGCGATCTAGTTAATCGTAAATCAAATATTTCTTTCTTGTTTTCCTAAAATCTTTTAAATCGGCCTCCCAGCTATCGCGAATTTCTTCCTCAGAAACAAAGGAGTTTAATTGAATAGCAAGTTGATCGTTTCCTGCCAACAAGTTGAAGAATCGTGGTCGATCAATCCAAGCATCACCATGAATTTTATGAAGTACATCTCGTGCATGAAGCAAATAGGAAAGGTTTAATTTCTTAAAACTTTTATCGTGATCACGCAAATCCATTCCACGACATACCACATCTTTCAATTTTGGATTAGTTGCTCCAACAACCGATTTTGGTGTGAAAGTGAATTCTTCATCTGTAAAATCTGGGTGACCATACACTTCAAATGGCATATCTGTTCCGCGACCAACACTCACAATTGTTCCTTCGAAGAAACAAAGACTTGGATAGACCACAATTGAATTATCGTTCTTTAAGTTCGGAGAAGGTGAAACAGGTAACGAATAAGGTGTTTTATGGCGGTAATTCATAATTTCAATTACCTCAATGTTACATTGGATACTGTCCTTTAGCCATTTTTCCCCGTTGATCATTTTAGCATATTCACCGATTGTCATTCCATATAAAACTGGCACAGGATGCATACTAATGAAAGATTCAAAGCCAGATTTTTTCACAGGACCATCAATGATGTGCCCATTCGGATTTGGTCGATCTAGGACAATTACAGGAATATTTTTTTCTGCAGCAGCCTCCATGATGTAATGAAGCGTGGAGATATAAGTGTAAAAACGAGCGCCAACATCTTGCAAATCGAAGACTAAAATGTCAACACTATCCAATTGTTGTGACGTTGGTTTTTTCTTTTCGCCATATAAAGATATAACGGGCAATCCAGTTTTTGAATCAACATCGTCGTTTATTAAAGCACCTGCATCGCCTATACCTCTAAATCCGTGTTCAGGGGAAAAAACTTTAACTATATTGATATTTAATTTTAATAAGGTATCTACTAAATGTGTGTTTCCAACCATTGAGGTTTGATTTCCTACAATTCCTACTCGTTTATTACTCAACATTGGAACATAACTGCTTAATTGATAAGCTCCGGGTAAAACCTTTGGATTTCTACGTTGCATTTCGAATTCCTCTTCTTCGTCATCATCAATGCCATCGTTATTCGCAATTAACTTCGTAGGCATACTTAATGATAGAATTAAAATCATGCAAAATGTTCTAAAGCCAAAAACCTTTGTGTACTTTAGCATCGTAAAATTGAAACGTTTGTCACTAGAATTTTTCATATCAAAGCGTATAATTAAAAGCGAAGTACAAGGTAAGAAAGTTTCGCGTGCAATTGTGCGTATCTCTGTTATAAGTATTGCACTAGCAATTGTTGTTAACTTAATTACGATCGCTGTCGTTAAAGGATTTCAAAATCAAGTTCGTGATAAAGTCTCCGGATTTGGGGCACATTTAAGCATTTTATCCGCTTCCGGTGGAACAATGCACGAGTCTGAACCAATTCTCAAAAATCAGGCCTTTTTAAAGGATTTGAAGTCTATCAAAGGAATTAAATCTGTTTCGGCCGTTGCGTATAAACCGGTCTTATTTCAAAGTGATCGAAATACACGTACAGTAAAGCTTGCAAATAATCAAGATACAGTTATTTCTGAGCAAAATATTCATGGTGGACTTCTAAAAGGAGTGGAGAATTCGTACGATTGGGATTTTTTTAAATCGAATCTGAAAGACGGACGTTTACCAAAGTTTTCTGAGGGCGGTATTTCGAATGAAATCCTCGTTTCTAAAAAAATGGCGACGGATTTACAATTTACAATTGGCGATACTGTTCGAGCATATTTTGTGCGCGCAATTCCTGTTTTAAAAAAATTAGTCATTGCTGGTATTTATGAAACGGGATTGGAAGAGCACGACAAAAGGATTGCAGTTGGAGATTTGCGTTTGGTTCAGGAATTGAACGATTGGGGAATTCAAGCTTCCATTACAATAGAAGATACTTTGTATAACGTTCCTGGTTATGAACCTCAATTGATCGTGCGTGTAAAAGCTCGAGGTGGGCAAGGGCAATTTCGCTACGATTGGGGAGGAGGATCGGAGATTTACGGTGCAAAAACGTTCAATGCAGATGTAGATACTACTTATAGCGTGATTGTTTCAGATTTTACGACGAGTTTATTGCGCAAGGAATCCATTACATTAGAGGATACTACATTATTGAAGATAAAAGTCAATGGAAATAGGGCAGGAGTAAATGCTTTTCAATTGGATGATGAAAAAAATCTGGTTCGAAATTATTTGAATGAAGACGGCACGCATTACACCATCAATGCAGGTTCAAAAACAATCGAAGTAGAAGAAATTGCAGGAAAAGGGAGTAATATGAATTATGTTGCTGGGTTTGAAATAAACACAGTTGATTGGAATAATTTGGATCCGATTCTTAGTCAAGTAAAAGCAAAAGTTGAATTCAAACCATCTGAATCTGGAGAAGTTTTTCGAGTTGAAAGTATTCGCGATTCTGAAAGTGACATCTTTATGTGGCTTGGATTTTTGGACTTAAACGTGGTGATTATCCTCGTTTTGATGATTTTAATTGGTATCATCAACATGGGGTCTGCCTTGTTGGTGTTGATTTTAGTTCGAACTAATTTCATAGGAATTTTAAAAGCGATGGGAGCAAGTAATTGGTCGATCAGAAAGATTTTCTTGATTCAAGCCTCACACTTGATTGTTCGCGGAATGGTGATCGGAAATGTGATTGGATTGGGATTGGCATTCTTGCAATATCAATTCAACTTGATTCCTCTAAATTCGGAGGTTTATTACCTGAATACTGTTCCAATTGAAATTTCATTTACTAGTTGGGCTTTGTTGAATGTCGGAACTTTGGTTGTATGTGTTGCGGCATTGATTATTCCAAGTATTGTGATTACTCGAATCAGTCCTGCTAAAGCTGTAAAATTTAACTAAACAAAAAAAGTGAAACCAATTGATTTCACTTTTTCTAAACTATTTGTTGCGATTAAATCAATCGTCTAATAAGTTTTTGCTTTCATCTAAGTCTTCAGCACTTTTGATCACTGCGTCTCTCAAATCTTTCATGTAATCGTCGATTTTAGCCAAGATTTGGTCATTGCTCGCGCCTAAAATTTTCGCAGCTAGAATTCCAGCGTTTTTTGCTCCGTTAAGGGCAACAGTTGCAACAGGAATACCATTTGGCATTTGCAAGATAGATAAGATGCTATCCCATCCGTCGATTGAATTAGATGATTTAATTGGAACTCCAATTACTGGTAATGCAGTTAAAGATGCAGTCATTCCTGGTAAATGCGCCGCACCTCCAGCACCAGCGATGATTACGTTTACGCCACGTTTTCTAGCTTCTCTTGCGTATTCAACCATTAAATCTGGAGTTCTGTGTGCTGAAATGATGTTTAATTCATAAGCAATTCCGAAGATTTCAAGCATTTCTGCTGCCTCTTGCATGATCGGAAGATCCGATTTGCTTCCCATGATGATTCCTACTTTTGCCATCCTTTAAATTTTTTGTTAGTTAATTCCGATATGTCGGTTAGCGGTTTGTATCCCTCTAAGTTATCAATTCCCCAGTTATCTAGCTCATTATCTGACCATAATTCTGGAAAAAAGATTCTTTTTTGGTATCTTGGCAACATGTATTTTTGCCAATCACTTCCTCCAGTTGCTTCACCAGAACCTTTTCCACTCTCGATGTAATGACGTGCAGCATTGAAATGATTCATCACCCAGCGGATGTTTACTGTGTGATCGTAATGACGCATCGCATTGATTAATTCGAGGTTGTTTCTCTCAGCTTCTGGAAGCGAAAGGTATTTAGCCAATAAATTCGTTGTATTGTACGACTTCATTGTCTCGATTAGCTCCGTTTTGTAACGTTCTTCAAAGTTTGAAAGTAAAGCCGATTTTCCTTCAGGACGAACGCCCGCAGCTTGCCAATACATGTTGTCGAATGCAAATTCCCAAGGGGTATTTCTATCAATTGTTGCACGGAATCTGAAATCAATTAGATTCAATAAATCTGTAGAAGCAAATTCAATTTTTCGGTATTGCGCACTTTGAAATCCACTTGCAGGAGTTAAGGTGTCGCGGAATTTCATGTATTGTTCCACTTCCATTCCTTTTTGCATGATGTTGAATGAATTCGACAACAAATCAAAATAGCGACTAACACGGTCCAAATGCATGGTGAATTTTTCAGGAGAAATTGTTTCGCTCGTTGAAACTTGATCAATTTCCCATAAGATCATTTTAAACAGCAATTCATTGATTTGATGATACATGATAAAAACCATTTCATCAGGCGCTGTTGTACGTTGAATTTGCAATCCTAGCAAGGCATCCACTTGGATGTAATCCCAATAAGTAATTGCTTTTGCATTTAGTAGTCCAGAAAGGTACACATCCGGATTTTCACCATTTGATTTGTACTTTTCGTCTATCAATTTTAAGAGTTCTTCTCTGTCTAACATCTGTGAAGATTTTTTTTTCAAATGTAATGTTAGATTCGGTTATATCAAATAAAAAGGAGCAAATTCAATAAAAAGTTGCTTGGTTTAAGAAGCATTCTTTCCACTTCAATTACACTTGTTGAAAGGTATATTGGTAGTAGCATCAGAAATTCAACTATTTTAACAGTCGTTAAATAACTATTTTAGAAAAGTTTAATTGTATTCTTTCTCAATGGTGTGCAGTGAAAGTAATCTAAGTATTGCTTGATGTTTTATGATTGGAACACAGAATTAAACAGCAATTAAAGAAAAGTAAGCTTATGAATCATACAATAACAATTGTTTTATTTTCTCTATTATGCATAATTGCTTCATGCAAAAAAGAGCAACCGCAAATGAAACCATTGTTAGAAGACTGTTCATGCGCCAACGAAGTGAGTGCAGATTTTTTAATTGAGGAGCAAGCACATAATAATTCAAATATTCCAAATCTTTATTCAGAAACAGACACCATATTTGCTAATAAATTTGTACGTTTTACAGCAAAGGAAAAGAATGCGGAGTACAAATGGTATGCAGGCGCTGAATTGCTAACTGACGAGCAGTTTGCTCGTTATTTTCCTGAGGAATTTACTGGATCGAATTTACCAATCGCTTTGGTAGTTAAAAAGAAGCCTAATTTGTTATGTTTCCCAAATGATGATGGTTATGATTCTATTATAAAATATGTTCATGTTGCACCTAAATACACAGCTGATCAGGGTTATTTGCCCTTAAAAGGAACTTATCGTCTATATGCGCCCCACTTAAATGATAGTATTGATGTGGTATTTGATGTATATTGTCCACTTGGGATGAGTAACATGTTTGATTTATACAATTTCGATGGAATGGGAAATAATTCAATCTTTAATTCTGCTTTTGGGAATATAAACTATAGAGAATTTCAACAATTACAAGTAGGTTCTACCATCTATGGTGGCTATTACTTTTCAATTCGAAAAAATATGGACGGTAAAGTGCGATTCAAATTAGACGGAAGGGGTACGAATACCCATCATTTTGAATATAATGGAAGAAAATTATGAGAAAACTTACAATTTTATTTTGCTTGATGGCAATCATCGTTGCTTGCAACAAAGAACAACGCTACTCCAACAAATTAATTAAAGGCGAAAAGTGGGCTGTAAAAGATGTTTCCATTGATGGTAAAGGTATAGGTCAATTTGGAGAATGGAAAATTCTATCTGATGAAGATATCTTTAATGCCGTACCACAAGCTGAATGGAAATCCGAGGGCGGAAAAACAGTTTTTGAGTGGCAATTTCAAGACAAAGGGAAACTATTTCAACTTAATTACTTGCAACTTTGCGAAGAATGTGATGGGGAAGATTTAAGTGAATTAGATTACTTGGCTTATAAGCTAACTGGTACGTATGAAGTAATACGCCATGGAAAAAATAAAATGGAGTTTTCTACCACTGAAACAATAGGATATTCCTCCAAAAAAGTTAGGATTTCTATAGAAAGAATTAAATGATTATTGCTTGTATTGAAAGTGTTTTAAAGTTCATTTATATCTAAATCAAGCTATTTATAACCCACAAAAAAAGCCTTCTTTTCAGAAGGCTTTACTTTTATAAATTATTTTGATTATAATCTAAATGTTAATCCACCTAGCACTTGAAAACTGTGTACGGGTGCGTTGTACCATCTTTGGTAGCGTTGTGCTGCAATGTTGTTCAACTGAACAAAAACGGATAAACGACGTGTGTAACGGTACTCTAATCCAAGGTTGAAATCGTAGATTGCTCCTAATTTTTTGTAGTACTGCAAATCTTTTTGAGAAATTCCTTCTCCATCTTCGTACGTCAATGCTTTACGTCCTGTTTCCAATTTGAAATCGAAATTCAAGTAGAACTTTTCAAATAAGTTGTAATGAACGCGTGTTATCAATTCAAAATCTGGTTTATTCCAAGCATACGCATTGTTTTTCATTTCATATGAACGATAATTTGCAATAACATCCACTTTTAATTTCTCAAGCATTTGGTAAGAAATCGATCCCGTTAAGGTAAAGATTTTAGCAGTGTCAAAAATCACATCAAAACGATTGCGTGGTGAGAACAAAGTATCGTTGACAAACATGGCTAAGTTTTGAACCAATGCGTAACCTCCACCAACGTTAAATGAAATGTTTTTAGACAATGTTCCTTTGAAACCACCATACACTTCAATCGCTGTGTTTTGATTTTTCATTTCCACGTTTGGACGAAGGAATTCATTTTCCAACGTAAGTGATTTCAATGATTGTTGTTTCATTCCTCCTTTCACTCCAATATAAGGAATAAAGATGTCGTTGAACAAAGAGTATTTCACTTCCGCAACAGGGTAGATGTGCACTTTCGTTTTTCCATTGTCAGCATTTACTGTCAAATCAATTCCAACAGTTGCTTTGAATTTGTCGTTCCATAAATAGGTTTTAAATGATGGTTTTAAGCTAACAATCGTGTTAGGACGAACTCTCGCTGTGTCGATTGGGCTTAAAGAATCTCCTTCATTTCCGTAACGGTATTTGTTGTGCATGATGTCCAAACCAACCGTGTAGATGTTTTCTTTCAAGCGGTATTCTCCCAAACCATTAAAAGCAAAGAAGTTTTCGCGTGAACGCCAATCTTTCAACGAATCGATTTTTGGTTTCATCGTATTGAAATGATTGTATGTCAACCCTAATTGATAGTTTATTCCAAACGTATCGATTTTCGCTTGGTTTTTATACATTACATTAAATCCAACATCTTCGTAACGCTGACGAGTGCGGTCTTTTCCAAGCGAATCTAATGGAGCTTCAATTGCATAATAATGCAAACCTTGATTGCGGTAATTGATGTTTCCTAATAATTGGTAACGCTTTTCGTTGATTCCACCATATGCTCCAACAGAAGTTCGGTCAAAGGTGCTTCTTTCATAATTCGGAAGATTTCCCCATGAACTTAAATGCTTCACGTTGGCTCCATAAATGTATTTTCGTGAGCGCGTATTGTTGAAATAGACTTCACCCAGGGGCATTAATTCCGTTCCAATACCTAACTTGATATAGGTGGTGTACAACTGATCCAATTGCTCCTTGATCTTTATTGCTGCTGGTTCTATGGAATCAACTTGAGTGCTCGTGTTGTGTTGAACAGCCAATAGTGGATATTCCGTCACCTTTTGTTGCACAATCGTATCATCAATCACTGGGTGACTGGCAATTCGTGATGCTTTTTCGATTTCACGGCGTGTTTGACCTTGAAGAATTACATCTTGACCAAACAAAGTTGTTCCAATTAAAAGGAAAACTGCTGATATATAGTTTTTCATCGTGCTCATTATCATTCGTTAATTTCGATTACTGTTGTTCCCTCTGGTGCCAGTGAACTTTTTGGTGTGTTCTTTAATTGCATCAATTCGTCGTAAACTCCTTGTGCTTCCATTTTTATTCCATCGTTGTCATCAGGATATTGTTCAATCACTGATAAAATCGTTTGTTCGGCTTGGAATAAATCATCTTGTTTTACTAAAATGTGAGTTTGCAAAATCAATGACTTCGCAATCCAGTAATCATACGTTGGTTTCATTTTTAACACTTCTTTTGCTGTGTAATCTGCTTCTTGCAATTTATCTTGGTCGAAGTAGATCTTAGCAATGGTCCATTTCGCTTCTGAAGCTGTCGATTGTGTTGTGTTTTTACTTACAAATGTCAATGCTGTAATGGCCTCTTGGTAATTTTTGATTTGGTAATTGGAAACTCCAGAAATGTATTGTGCTTCTAATTTTCCTTCGGTTTTAATCAAATTACTTGCAAGCACACGGTTGGCATAAGCTGCAGCCGGCGAATAATCTTTGATTTGGAAATGACTTCTCATCAATCCTTGTTGCGCATTAAAAACAATTTCTGGATCAGCACTTACATGTTCAGAACGCTCGTAACTTGGAATTGCTTTAGCGTATTCTTTGTTGTTGTAATAATATCTTGCTGTTCTTACTGCAGCCAATTCTGTATAATTTGTTGTAGGCTCGCTCAAAATGCGCTCATAATACTTGATGGATTGCTCTAAATTATCTATTTCATAATAGGCGTCTGCTAAATAATTCACAGCTTTTTTAGCATGATATCCTTGTGGGTATTTTTCCAAATATTCTTCAAACTTTGGAATAGCATCTGTGTAATTTTTAGCTTGGTAATCGCTTTCTGCAGGATTGTATACTAAATTCTCTAAAGTCAAACTATTGATGTTTAAGCAAGGGTATGTTTTTGACATTTCTTCCAACTTAGAAACTTGCTTCGTAACAGCATAAACGTTTTGTAAACCTTCACCAACTGCATTACACACATCATCGTGACCAAATTTTTCCAATACAGCTAAGTATTCTTCTTCGGCACGTTTGTAGTTGCTTTGTTTAAAATAAACATCTGCTAATTCAATTCTGATATTTGCTTCTTTTGATGTGCTTGGATAATCGCGTAGCAACTGCTCGTAATATTTAATCGAATTGGCATAGTCTGGCACCAATTTGTAAGTGAATGCAATTTCAAACAATGCATCTTGCACATATTTTGAATTGGAGTAATTATTTACAATGTTCAACAACGATTTGATCTTCTCATCTTTGTTGTTCGTTACCCCTAATGTCAACGCTTTGTAGTACAATGCTTGATCTTGATTCGCAACATTCAATGCCAACGCTAAATCGTAATTCTGTATAGCCGCTTGGTTATCGCGACGCATAAAATAACTGTCACCCAAACGCATGTAAGCATCTGCTAATTTGCGTTTATTTTGAGGTTTATCTTGTACAAACAAACGGAAACTTTCAATTGCTGAGGCAGTATCACCTTTATTAAGATTTGTATATCCTAAATTGTAATGTACTTCAGATTTCAATTCTGTATCCGTTGCACCAGGCATTCCAAGGTAGGATTTAAATCCTTTCAAAGCAGTGTCGTATTGAGCCAATTGGTAACTTGCATCTGCTGACCAGTAAGCCGCTTTTGCTGTCAACTGTGGGTTGATGGGGTAGGTACTTACCAATTTTAAGGTGTTGATCGCTTCTTGAAAATTTCCTTTTTGATACAACTCAATTCCGTAGTTGTAGGCAATTAATTGGTACACTTTTTTTAATGTGATGTCTTTATTCGTTACACGGTCCAAGCTTTCCAACGCTTTTGCGTAATTGTTTGTGGAAGTATAAACATTCACCAAATATTGATACACATCTTCTTTACGTTTAGAATCAGGATAGTGGTTTAAGTAAGCCTCAAACGCACGAATCGACTCATTGTATGGATTGATGTCTAATTTATATGATAAAACTGCAAATTGGTACAATGCATCTTCTTGCAAGTATGGGTTGGCACTAATCTCTGAAGCCTTTTGAAAAGCAGAACGAGCATTTAGGTTGTTTTTCATCGCTAAGTATGACTCACCCATGTGATAGTACGAAGTTTGAGCCAAGCTGTCCGTATGGTTTTTCGTGATACGGTCGAATATCTTTACAGCTTTGTCATACGATTTGCTTTTGTAGTAAGCGTATGCTAATTGGTAATCTTCATCGCGAGTAGTTTCTGCAAGTTGATCGAATTTCTCAAGGTGCGTTACAGCTTCGTCGTATTTTCCAGTTCTGTAGTATGCGTCTCCTATTAAATGATTGATGTCTTTCTCATTAACGATTGTAGCATTTTCCAATTTTGGAGCGTAACTCGTCACTTCCTCATATTTTCCTTGTAAGTAATAGATTTGAATGATGTAATACGGAACAACTTTCCCAAAGCCTTCATCACCTTCTAGTTTTAGGAAACCATCAAGTGCAGTTTGGTAACTTTTATCTTCATAGGAAATATGTGAAAAATAGTAAAGCGCTGGATTGGCGTATTGCGAATCTCCATCTTTTACTTCCGAGAAAGCGGTACGTGCTAGTTCATTATTTCCTTCCTGGAAATTGGCATATCCGGTTTTAAAGAAATATTCTTGACGGTATTCCTGCTCCAAGTCTATTGCAGAAAATTTGTTGAAATAGGCAAGTGCTTCTTTGTAATCTTTTGCTCGATAATAGTAATTCCCCAATCTGAAATGAACCATGTGTTTATAGATCGATTCAGGGTAATTCATGATAAAACGCTTCAATAAATCGACGGCATCGTTGTTGAATAATTCCAATGCCGACATTCCTTCATAATACAACGCCTTGATTTGCATTGGATCATTTGGTTGCTGGATTGTATTGATGAATTCACGAAATTCTCTACGTGCTGATCCATATTGTTGCTTCTGATAGAGTTCTTCTGCTCGATAAAAGCCAGCATAGATGCTGTTGTATTTCTCCGACGACTGCCCGTAAACAGTTGTAGAAAAAGCGATCAATAAAAATACCAATAAACGGTTCATATGCAATATACTATTTAAGTAGGTAAAATTAATGGACAAATAGCCGCCTTTTAGTGGCTGATTTAAAAGTTTTAAACGTCTATGTGTTAAGATTATTTCAATGGAGGACAGGTAGAGATGCGCAATTTATTCGCAATTTTACAAAAAAGAAGTAGCGTGGAACAAATTATCAAAATTCAGAACGGTCGCATTTTTCAAAATGATAACTTAATCATTAGAGATGTTAACTTTGAAATCAAGGGAGATGAATTGGTTTACCTTATTGGTAAAACAGGTTCTGGAAAAAGTAGTTTGCTGAAAGTGCTTTACGGTGAATTGCCTCTTGGCGAAGGTTCTGGTGAGGTTGTAGGTTTTGATTTAACTAAATTAAAAAAGAAGGAGATTCCTTTTTTGAGAAGAAAACTTGGAATTGTATTTCAAGACTTTCAATTGTTGTCTGATAGATCTGTTGGTGAAAACCTGAAATTTGTGATGGGTGCAACAGGTTGGAAAGATAAGCGCTTGATGGATTTACGTGCTAAAGAGGTGTTGCAACTTGTTGGACTGGAAACGAAGATGCATTTGAAACCTCACGTACTTTCTGGTGGTGAACAACAACGTATCTCCATTGCACGTGCTTTGATTAATAAACCTGAATTGATTTTAGCGGATGAACCTACAGGAAATTTAGATCCTGAAACATCCGAAGAAATTATGCAATTGCTAATCGCAGTAGCAAAGGAAGAAAAATCTGCCGTTTTAATGGCGACTCATGATATGACGATGGTTGAGAAATACCCCGGTCGTGTGGTTAGGGTGGAAGATGGTCAATTGAAAGAAATCAATACAATTAATCGTTTTAATCCCTTTGAAACGTTTGATATTTAATTTTCCGTTCTATATACAGTAAGATTGCTGTTGTTCCTTTGTTGAAACAACATACATTCAATATCTTTACGCAAAAAATATAATAAGATGAACGCATTACAAATTGTCAAAGATTATTACGCAGCTTTTAACGATAAAAATTGGGACGGAATGTTGGCTTTAGTTGCTGATGATATCCGTCATGAACCAAACCAAGGTGAACCGCGCGAAGGAAAAGAATTGTTTCAAGCTTTCATGAAAAAAATGGATGAATCGTATGAGGAGACATTGACAAACATGAAGTTTTATATCTCTGAAGAAAACGACGGGACTATTGCAGCTGAATTTACAGTGAATGGTTTGTACAACAAAGCCGAAGAAGGATTGCCTGAAGCTGAAGGTCAAGCTTACGTTTTACCTGCTGCAGCATTTTTAACTGTAAAAGATGGTAAAATCACACGCGTGGCAACACACTATAATTTAGAATTGTGGATTGAGTTGGTTTCGTAAATGAATTCACTACAGTTTATTAAAAAACAAGGAATTGAAATCCTCGATTTTGCACACGATTTTGCAAAGTTGAGGATTACTGTTTTTAGGGAGTTTCCTTATTTATACGATGGGTCACTCGCCTATGAATTAGAGTACATTCAAACTTACGCCAAAAGTGAAAACGCAATGGTTTTTGCTGTTTACGATGGCAAAGAAATGGTTGGTGCCACTACTTGCGTACCGCTCTCTGAAGAAACAGAAAATGTTAAGCAACCTTTCCAAAAAGCAGGTTATGATGTTGACAAGGTATTTTATTTCGGAGAAAGTCTATTGTTGAGATCGCACCGTGGCTTGGGTTTAGGTCACCGTTTTTTTGACGAACGAGAAGCTTTCGCAAAATCTTTTGGAACCTATAGTTTAACTACATTTTGCGCCGTAAATAGACCAGATGATCATCCTTTAAAACCAGCAAATTATCACGCTAATGATGCTTTTTGGAAGAAAAGAAATTATCAAAAGCAAGATGGTTTGACGTGTTTTATGAGCTGGCAAGATTTAACAGAAACTGAAGAATCAGACAAAATACTCACTTTTTGGACCAAAGAAATATGACTATCACGATAGCAAGCGCGCAATACCCAATTGCAACCCATAATTCCATTCAAGATTGGAAAGAATATACCGAACAATGGGTGAAGGATGCAGTAGCACAAAAAGCAAAATTACTAGTGTTTCCAGAATATGGTTCCATGGAGTTGGTGAGTATCTTTTCTAAAGAAATTCAAGGTGATTTGCATGGACAAATTGAGGCAATGCAAGATTTACTGATTGACTTCAAATCGATATATCTAAATATGTCGATAAGGTACGGTATTACTATCGTTGCGCCAAGTTTTCCAGTGAAAGTTGGACAAAAATTTCACAACAGAGCTTTTGTTTTTAGTCCACAGGGAGAGGTAGGTTACCAAGATAAATTATTCATGACTCGTTTCGAGATAGAGGAGTGGGGAATTCATGCTGCACCTAAATTGTTAACGGTTTTTGAAGCTGACTGGGGAAGTTTTGGTATTCAAATTTGCTACGATAGTGAGTTTTCAATTGCAACTCAGCATTTGGCACAAAATGGAATGGACGTTTTATTGGTTCCAAGTTGCACAGAAACCTTGCGTGGAGCAACTCGCGTACATGTGGGAACACGTGCTCGAGCGATGGAGCAACAAGTATATGGAGTGGTTAGTCAAACAATTAACGATGCACTGTGGTCGCCGGCTGTGGATGTGAACTTTGGTTACACGGCATTTTATTCTACTCCCGATAAAAATTTTCCAGAAGATGGTATTATCGCAATCGAAACACCACAAAAAGAAGGTTGGCTCGTACAAACGTTGGATTTGTCACTATTGAAAACGGTGAAAGAAGACGGTCAAGTGTTCAATTTCAAAGATCATTTGGACATCAAACAAGAATTTATTGGAGATATTATTCAAGTGCAAAAGGTAAAGATTTAGCAGGAAAATTTCCTTTTAATAATTTCTAACAAAATTTTCGTTCAATAAACGGGATTTCAAAAGTATCTTTGTACCATGAAGAATTTTGAAGCATATAATCCTACTCGTATCTTTTTTGGAAAAGATCAACATGATAAAATTGCACAGCAACTTACTAAAGCTGGAGCAAAAACAATCCTATTTGCTTTTGGAGGTGGAAGTATTCATAAAAATGGTGTTTACGACAAAGTTATGGCCCAATTGTCCGATTTCAAAGTGATTGAATTTGGTGGAATTGAGGCAAATCCTGAATATTCAACTTTGATGAAAGCCGTGGAAATCGTGAAAGCTGAAAAGGTAGATTTTATACTTGCAGTTGGAGGTGGATCTGTAATCGATGGAATTAAATTTGTTTCCGGCGCAGCAAAATATGCTGGTGAACCTTGGGATGTGTTAGAACAGAAAGAAGGTTGCATTTTTACGGATGCCATTCCATTTGGAGCTGTATTGACATTGCCAGCCACTGGATCTGAAGCAAATTCTGGTGCAGTGATTAGTCGCTCGGAAATGAACTTGAAGCGCGCAATGGGCGGACCATTATTCTTTCCAGTTTTCTCTGTTTGTGATCCACAGGTTGTAGCTTCTTTGCCAGAACGTCAAATTGTAAATGGAATCATTGATTCGTACATGCATACCTTGGAACAATACTTAACTTTTCCTTCTGGGAATTTGTTGCACGAACGTCAAGCAGAAGGGATTTTATCTACATTGATTGAAATCGCGCCAAAAGTTATTGCCAATCCAGCTGATTATGAAGCAGCAGCAAATTTGATGTGGAGCTCAACTCACGCCTTAAATGGTAATCTACGATTAGGTGTTACAACAGATTGGTGTACACACATGATTGGTCACGAATTAACAGCGTTCTATGGTATTGATCACGCACGCACTTTGGCGATTATTGCCCCACGTTTGTTTGAAAATCAATTCGAGAATAAACTTGAAATGTTGGCACAATACGGAAGACGAGTATTTCAACTTGAAGGTTCCGATCAAGAAGTTGCAAGATTAGCAATCGATAAAACGGAGGAGTTCTTTCAAGGATTAGGTGTAAACACAAAGATTAGCCAATACACGGATGATACAAGTTTTATTGCAAATGAAATCAAATTAAGATTCGAGCAAAGAAATTGGGTGAAGATGGGTGAAAGAGGTGCGATTACTCCAAATGATGTAGAATCAATTGTGTTAGCTGCAATCTAATAAATCACAAATTTATAACGTTCACGTTTTTCTTCTTTTAAGTAATTCGTGTAGATAATTTCTAAGAAATAGACCCCATGACTCAGTTGTGGGGTTATTTTTTTATAGGTTTGATCAGCTATTGATTCTGTCAATACACATTCGCCATTCAAGTTATATCCTTTAATTTCAAAGCTGCTTGCAATACCTTCCTTTAATTTCACAATTAGTTCATCACCACTTCGTAAATATGTTGGGTAAATAGAAATCGATTCACTTGTTGATTTTGCTAATAAATCGCGATCGAAATCAAAAACATATAAACCGCTTTGTATGTCTGATACCAAGATCCGTTTCGATGGAAGGTTTATGTAAACTCCCCATGCTCCATGCATTTTAAAGTTAGATTCTTGCGAATAGGTATCGTAATGGGCAACTTCTCTTGGAGAGTTTTGAATGTCAAAAATGCGTAGCCCCTCGTTGTAGTATGCAACAAAGGCAAATTCATCCGTACACATAATATTGTGAGGTATACTGTTGTTAATAGTATTCACTCCTAAATAGTGTTGAATTTGTATCTGATGATTATCATTCACCTGTGCAAACTTTACAGGTTTCCCGTTGGTTTCATCGGCAAAAACATACTTTTTACCATTCGGCGTTAAAGCTCCTTGGTGATTGTAACCTTGATGCTGATAGAAAGTTAGATTTTGTATAAACTGCGGTGCTGAAGGATTCGAAAAATTGTAAACACGCAGCCCGTCAAAGCCACAATTTAAATATGCAATATTGTTTTGAACCCAAATGTCGTGCACT
>Ga0233377_1000381_pt1 | contig 21379 bp, 27 predicted proteins | sample ElkDunMinimDraft_6_FD_191540 | JGI IMG/M metagenome (GOLD analysis project Ga0233377, IMG submission 191540) | Fecal eukaryotic communites from dung pellets of Tule Elk in California, USA - Elk Dung E36 | ecosystem: Host-associated > Mammals > Digestive system > Large intestine > Fecal | place...
AGGGCAATGACATGGGCTCGCAGTACCGGTCGGCGATCTACTATCTGAACGACGCCCAGAAGGCCGAGGCGGAAGCGTCGAGCGACGCCTATCAGGGCGCGCTGGACAAGGCCGGGCGCGGGAAGATCACGACCGAGATCAAGGCAGCAGGCCCCTTCTATTTCGCCGAGGACTATCACCAGGGCTATCTGGCCAAGAATCCGGGCGGCTATTGCGGCATCGGCGGGACGGGCGTGGTCTGTCCGATCGGCGTCGGCGTGACGGCGGACGCCTGAGCATGGACCGTGCGGGGGTGGGCAAGGTCTGCCTGGCGCTGCCCGGCACCACTCTGGACCATCCGTTCGGCGACGATCACGACGCCTACAAGGTCGGCGGCAAGATGTTCGTCATGGTCGGGGCGACAGGCGGCATTTCGTTCAAGGTGTCAGACATCGCCTATGAGGTGCTGACCGAGGACGGTCGCGCCCGCCCCGCGCCCTATCTGGCGCGCAACAAATGGGTGAACCTGCCCCATATCGATGACTGGCCTGACGATGAGCTGGCTGACCATCTGGCTATCGCCCACGGTATAGTGGCGGCCAAGCTGACGAAGAAGGCGCGGGCGGAACTGGGACTGGTCTGACCACTCAATTTGCGCAGATGTGGAAAACGGTGTTCTCTGTTTGATCGGGGAGAACACCATGGCCGTCAGGAATCTTCTTCTGCTGTCCGCCTGCTTTGTCGGACTGGCTGGGTGCGGGCAGGGCGCAGTCAAGAGCGACGCCACACAGGGGCCGCATGTCGCGGCCGCCACAGCGATTGAGGCGGGGCGCTATCTGGTCATGACCAGCGGGTGCAACGACTGCCATACGCCCGGCTATGCGCAGAGCGGGGGCGCCGTCCCGGAGTCGGATTGGCTGAAGGGCAGTGATCTGGGCTTTATGGGGCCCTGGGGCACGACCTATCCGCACAATTTGCGCCGCACCGTCGCCAGCATGACCGAGGACGCCTGGGTCGACATGCTGTCCACACGCCAGGAGTCCGCTCCCATGCCTTGGCCCAGCGTCCGCGCCATGGCGGAAGCCGACAAGCGAGCGGTCTATCGGTACATCAAATCCCTGCCGCTGGAAGGCGACCCGGCGCCAAGCGCCCTGCCGCCAGGTCAGGCGCCGATCACGCCCTATGAGAACATGATGCCGGTGATGCCAGCGACGCCGCCAGCCTAGCGCGCCTGCTCTGTGATCCAGCGGTCCATGCGGACGTCCAGCAGGTCAAGCGGCAGGGGGCCGTCCACCAGCAGGGCGTCGTGGAAGGCGCGGACGTCGAAGCGGTCGCCCAGCGCGGCCTCGGCCCGAGCGCGAATGGCGCGCAGGCGGATCTCGCCGATCTTGTAGGCCGTGGCCTGGCCGGGCCAGCCGATGTAGCGCTGAAGCTCGGTCTCGATGTTCAGGGGCGACAGGGCGGAGTTGTCGCGGAAGCAGGCGCGGGCCTGTTCGATGTCCCAGCCCATCCAGTGCAGGCCGGTGTCGGCCACCAGACGGCAGGCGCGCCACATCTCATAGGACAGGCGGCCGAAGCGCTCATAGGGGGTGCGGTAAAAGCCCACCTCCTCGCCCAGATATTCGGAATACAGGCCCCAGCCTTCGATGAAGGCGGTCACGTCGGCGCCGCGCCGGAAATAGGGCTGGTCCTCGGCTTCCTGCTGCAAGGCGATCTGGAGGTGGTGGCCGGGCACGGCCTCATGCAGGGTCAGGGCGGGCAGTTCGTAGAGCGGGCGCTGGTCAAGGTGCGAGGTGTTGACCATATAGCCGCCCGCCACCCCGGTCTTCATTGAGCCGCCGAAATAGCGGCCCGTGGTGTAGCTGTCTTCGATATCGCGCGGCACGGGACGCACGCCGTAAGGCAGGCGGGGCAGGGTTCCGAACAGGGCGGGCAGATGGTCATCGGCGCGCTTGGCCATCTCCGACGCCTTCTCCAGCAGGTCCTCGCGGGTGGTCGCGTAGAACTGCGGGTCCGAGCGCAGGAAGGCCAGGAAGCCGGCGAAGTCGCCGGTCCAGCCGGCGGCCTGCATCTCCTCGTCCATGCGGGCGCGGATGCGGGCGACCTCTTCCACCCCGATGGCGTGGACCTGATCGGGCGTCAGGTCGGTGGTGGTGTAGCCGCGCACGAAATAGGCATAGAGGTTGCGTCCGCCGGGACGCTGGCCCACGCCGGGCGTGTCGGCGGAGACGGGCAGATATTCCTCGATCAGGAAGCCCAGCCAGTCGGAACGGCGCGGCATGATCTGTTCGGCGATGACGGCGGTGGCTTCGGCGCGCAGGGCGGTCTGGTCGGCGGCGGAAATGTTGGCTGGCAGGGTCCTGAACGGCGCCATCAGAGGATCAGTTTCAGGCGTCAGGGCGGCGTCGGTGCGGGCCAGGGCGATGGCGCTGTCGACCACGGAGCGGGCCTGGACCATGCCGGTTCCCATGCCGCGCCGGGCGTTGACCAAGGTCGCGTCATAAAGGGCGGGCATGCCGCGCAGGCGCGACAGCCAGGCGTCGGCGTCGGCCCGGTTGGCGATGCGTGTGATGGAGGCCAGATAGGCCAGGTTCTGGCTGACGGCGCCTTCGGAGTTCAGGGCAAGGCGGCTGGTGTCCAGACCGATGCCTTCCAGGTCGCGGTTCAGCAGGAAGAGGACGAAGGCGCGGTTCTGGGCGTCGGCGGGGGTCAGGGCGGACGGATCGATCGCCTCTGCGCGTGTCTTGAAAGCTTGCAGCGGGTTGCGGCGGGCCAGTTCGGCCTCGCGTGAGGCGTCGGGCAGGCGGGAACGGGCGGCGACATCGCCATCCATGCCGGCGCTGATGGGATCGTTGGCTTTCAGCCAGGCCTCATAGTCGGACAGAAGGGCGGAAAGCGCCGGATTTTCAGCTTCCGCGTGAACGGGCGCCGATGTCTGGGCCAGCGAGTGCGTCGGTGCGGCGGCCATCAGGGCTAGGGCGCCTGAGGCGGCGAGAAGAGCCTTCATGGTGTCTCTTTCCTGAGGTCGCGGACGACGGGCTCAGCCGCAGAAGGCGAAGAACTGCTCGATCTGCGATGCGGAAGCGGGATGGGGGACATAGGTCTCGCGCGCGTCGCCCTGCCAGGCGGCCAGCCAGCCGATGCGGCGGAAACGCAGGAAGACCGGCTCGCTGGTGCGGGCCTCGGCGGTCAGAAAGGCGCCGTCATTGACCTCGGCGGGCTCTTTCAGTGCGGCAAAGCGTTCAGTGTCCCCACCGGATTCCAGATGAAACTCGGAGGCGGCGTCCCTGTCGACCGCAGCGGTCAGGGTCAGGCGGCCAGAGCCCTTGCGGCAATCCATGCCCAGCTTCAGGTCGTCGCTTTCAGCCACGCCATAGGCCAGTTGCGCCTCGTTGCGGTCGGCGTTGAAATGCCAGTCGTAGCCCTCGATCGGCTGTGGCGCGGCGCTTTCGGCGATCGATATGGCGGGCGCGTCGCCGGACGTCGTGGTGCAGGCGCCGATGGACAGGGCGGCGGCGCTGAGAGCGAACAGGGTCAGGCTGCGCATCAACTTCTCCAGGTTAGCCGGAACATAGCTCGACGAACCGGCGCAGCTTGGCAAGGTGGGCGGCGGGAATCTCGACGGTTTGACGTGCTTCGCCCACGGAAACCGTCAACGCGCCGCTGCCGGCGAAGGCGGTGAACACCGGGTGATCGGTGCGCAGGGCCAGACGAAAGGCGCCGCCGCGTCCGGTCTCGACCTGTGTGACTGCGCGGGCCTCACCCGAGGCGATGCGGCCCATGCCCGCCAGACCCTCTGCCTGATAAAGGGTCAAACGCGCCACGCTGGAGCCGGGGTCGCATTCCATGGTGGTGCGCAGATTGGGCGTGTCGGGAACTTCATTGGCCAGAACGACAGGCGCGTCGTCGGCGTAGAGAGTCCAGGTCCAGGCGGAAGCCGCCGGTGTGGTCTGCAAGGCGAGCGCAAACGCGCCGATCAAGCCAATCATCACTCAAGCCCCCGCTGTCGTTCCAGGCGTTAACGCGATCGCGCGCACGCTGTTCCGCAGGATGGACAATGGCTCAGGCGGACGAGCGGCGTCCAGCGTCGTGTCGCCGCGGCGGAACACGACGCTGGTCAGGATCAGAAGGGGCTGAAGCGTTCAACCAGCGACTGGGCCGCAGGCGTCGCCTGGATGCGGCTGATGTCGCCCCGGCCGCCATAGCTGATGCGGGCTTCGGCGATCTGGGTGTGGGCGATGGTGTTGGCCGAGGAGATGTCTTCGGGGCGGACGATGCCTGCGACCGTCAGTTCGCGGATCTCGCGGTTGGTGCGGACTTCCTGACGCCCCTGGATGACCATGTTGCCGTTGGCCATGACGTCGGTGACGACGGCGGCGATGGTCAGGGAGACCTTCTCCGAGCGGTTGACCGAGCCGGAGCCATTGGCGGCGGATTCGCCCTCGACGCCGACCATGTTGGCCGGGTCGAAGCCGCCGGGGAAGATGCGGCCCAGGCTGTTCTCCAGGCCGAAGAAGTTGGTCACGCCGCCCGAAGCCGAGTTGGAGCGATTGCGCTGGGTCGAGTTCTGGGTCTGGGCGCGGTCGTCGATGTCGATGTTGACGGTCAGGATGTCGCCGACCCGACGCGCGCGCTGGTCGCCGAAGAAGGTGCGCGAGCCGACGCGCCACAGGCTGTTGGCGCTGGCGGCGCGATCCGCGCGCTGCTGTTCAGGCGTGGGCAGATAGGCCTGCGTCGTGGGCACGAGGGCGGCGGGATAGCCGATGGGGGCCAGTTCCGGGCCGCGCAGCGTCTCCACGGCGGTGGAGCAGGCGCCGAGCGTCAGGGCGGAGGACAGGGCGGCGGCGGCGATCAGGGCGGTGCGCATGGAGATCAATCCTCTCAGCGGGCGGCGAATTGTTGCGGGGCGGAGCGAAGGGTCTGGGCGGCTGGACCAGCGACGGCGCGGCCCGGACCTGTAGCCACAGCGTCGATAGTGCGGCCCGACTGCAGGTTCAGGACGGCGACAGGCTCGCCGGCGGCGGCGTTGCGCTGGGCCCGGCCGGTGACGGTCAGGCGGATGCCGCCGGTTTCATAGGCGACCTCGACCAGATCGTTGCGGCTGATGACTCGTTCGCCCATGGCCGTGTGTGGGGCAGGACGGGAGAGGGGGGCGGAGACTGGCGCAGCAGCGCTGGCCATCGCAGGCGCGGCGGCGCTTGCCGGCGCCTGGGCCGCGTTGCGGACGACGACGCGGCGCAACCCGGTCGGATTTGCCCACTCCAGGCCGGACTGACGGGCCAGACTCTGAAGCTGACCGGCCTCGAACACCGCCGAGGGGCCGACGCGCGAACCGACCACGACCTCGGAGGCCGCGCCCGCGCCGTCGAACAGGTCGCCCAGGGTGACGCGGCCGTCGCTGTCGACCGGATTGGCCTTCAGCGTCACAGGTCCGGCCACGGCGGCGCTGGACAGCGCCAGCGCCCCGACGACGCCGAGGATCAGGGCCCTCACGACTTCACCTGCGAGGCGACCGACAGCATCTGATCGGCGGTGGTGATGACCTTGGAGTTCATTTCATAGGCGCGCTGGGCGATGATCAGGGCGCTGATTTCCGCCACGGCGTCGACGTTGGACGCCTCGGTGAACTTGTGCAGCAACTGACCGAAGCCGACCTCGCCCGGGGTGCCGACGTTGGCCGCGCCCGAGGCCGCCGTCTCCAGCAGCAGGTTGTCGCCGACCGCTTCCAGGCCCGCTTCGTTGAAGAAGGTCGCCAGCTCCAGCTGGCCGACGATCTGCGGTTCGGTCTGACCGGCGGTGATGACCTGGACCTGGCCGGTCTTGGAAATGGAAACGTCCACCGCATCCTGGGGGATGGAGATGTTGGGCTGGACCGCATAGCCGTCGTCGGTGACCAGCTGGCCCTCGCCGTTCAGGGCGAAATTGCCGGCCCGCGTGTAGGCCGTCTCGCCCGAAGGCAGCAGGATCTGGAAATAACCGCGCCCGTCGATGGCGATGTCGTAGAGGCCGCCGGTGTTGGTCGGGGAGCCCTGTTCCGTCACACGATAGACCGCCCCGGCCTTGACGCCCGCGCCGATCTGGATGCCGGTCGGGACCACCGTGCCCTGGCTGGACGACTGCGCGCCCATCCGCTCGATGTTCTGGTACAGCAGGTCCTGGAACTCGGCCCGTTGGCGTTTGTAGCCGACGGTGTTCATGTTCGCGATGTTGTTCGAGATGACCTCGACGTTCAGCTGTTGGGCGGACATGCCCGAGGCTGCGGTTCTGAGGGCGCGCATCCGGCTCTTCTCCCTTAACCGACCCGGCCCAGCCGCTCGACAGAGCGGCGGGACAGGTCGTTGGCGTTTTCGATCATCCGGGACACGCTCTCATAGGCGCGCTGGATCTCGATCAGATTGGTGATTTCAAGGATCGGGTTGACGTTGGAGCCTTCCAGCATGCCTTGACGGATGCGGGCGTCTGTGGCGTCCATGGCGGCCATGTTGGAGGCGTTGCGGTACAGGCCGTCGCCGCCCTTTTCGAGCGCGCCCAGGGTGGCGAAGCGCACGACCGAGAGGCGGCCGACCAGTTCGTCGTCCTGGGTGATGGTGCCGTCCGGGCCCACGCTCATGGGACCGCGCTCGGGGTCCAGAATGATGGGGCCGCCGTCGCCGATGACGGGAAAGCCGCCCTGGGTCGTCAGTTGACCTTCGGCGTTCAGAGTGAAGGCGCCGTCGCGGGTGTAGGCCTCGCCCGCGCCGTCCTGCAGGCGGAAGAAGGCGCCTTCGCCTTCGATGCCGAAGTCCAGGGTGCGGCCCGTCTGCTCCAGCGCGCCCTGGCCGAAATCGCGGCCCACGCCCTTGTCCAGAACGAAGCTGACGCCCGGGCGGACGAAGGCGTTGCGGGCGCGTTCGCCCACTTCGGTGCCGACTAGAAGCTGTTCGACCTTGAAGCCTGTGGTGTCGGCGTTGGCGATGTTGTTCGCCACGATGTCGAGCTCGCGACGGAGCGTCATCTGGCGTGACAGACCTACATAGGCGGCGTTTTCCATGGGCGGCTCCTTTCGCCCTCAGCTTCGCAACGACCGTGCCAAGATGGTGAATCCAGTGGTGGCGGGCATTTGGCCTGTTTCGCCCCTCGCGGCGCCCGGCAGGATTTGCCGGTTGTTAGCGGCTCGTTAACCAAAAAACGCTCGAATGGAGGTTGAGAATCTCTGGGGTCGGGCGAATGCTGAAATTCGGCAAGAAGAAGGGCAAGAAGGGCGGCGACGACGCTGCGCTTCCGGCTGTCTCTGACGCCCCGGCGGACGGAGAGGGCGGCGCCGAAGGTGAAGAGGGCTCGCCCGCCAAAAAGAAGAAGCTGCCCCTGTTGTTCATCGCCATTCCGGCGGCTGTCGTTCTGCTGGGCGGCGGCGGGGCTGCGGCCTTCTTCATGATGCAGCCCAAGGCTGCTGCGGCTGAAGGCGAACATGCCGCGCCCGCCGCCGATCACGGCAAGGCGGCGCCCAAGAAGGGCGGAGGCGGTCATGGCGGCGGCGCAGAAGGCGGCGATCCTTCGCTGGGCGTCATTGCGCCCGGCCCCGACGGGGTCACATTCTACACCCTGCCCGATATGATCGTGAACATTCAGGGCCCCGAGGGACGACCCACCTACCTGAAGCTGAAGCTGACGCTGGAGATGCAGGACGCGGCCCTGGCCTCGCACCTTCAGGCCGAGGCTCCTCGGATGCAGGACATGTTCCAGGGCTTCCTGCGTGAACTGCGGCCCGAGGACCTGGCCGGGTCGGCGGGCACGTTCCAACTGCGCGCCGAAATCCTGCGCCGCGTCAATCTGATCGCCGCGCCCGGCAAGGTGGACGCCGTCCTGATCGAAGAAATGCTGGTGCAGTAGGCATGACCGACGCCGCTGCAGCACTGGAGCCGACCGAACCCCTGCTGGCGGAGGATGACGGCGACGCGCATCCCGCCGTCGCCGAGCGGGTCCTGAACCAGGACGAGATCGACAGCCTGCTGGGCTTCGACCTGGGCGACGGCGACGACAATGAGCGCAGCGGCATCCGCGCCATCATCAACTCGGCCCTGGTGTCCTACGAGCGCCTGCCGATGCTCGAGATCGTCTTTGACCGCCTGGTGCGGTTGATGACGACCAGCCTTCGCAACTTCACCTCCGACAACGTCGAGGTCAGCCTCGACACCATCAGCTCGATCCGGTTCGGCGACTATCTGAACTCCATCCCGCTGCCGGCCATTCTGGCGGTGTTCCGCGCCGAGGAACTGGACAACTACGGCCTGCTGACAGTCGATTCCAATCTGATCTATTCGATCGTTGATGTCCTGCTGGGCGGACGTCGCGGCACGGCGGCGCTGCGGATCGAGGGGCGGCCCTACACCACCATCGAGCGGGTGCTGGTGCAGCGGATGGTCGAGGTCATCCTGAACGACGCGCGCGCCGCCTTCGAGCCGCTGACGCCGGTGCATTTCACTCTGGACCGGCTGGAGACCAATCCGCGCTTCGCCGCCATCGCGCGCCCGGCCAACGCCGCCATCCTGGTCAAGCTGCGCATCGACATGGAAGATCGCGGCGGCCGGGTCGAGCTGCTGCTGCCCTATTCGACGCTGGAGCCCATCCGCAAGATGCTGCTGCAGCAGTTCATGGGTGAGAAGTTCGGACGCGACAACATCTGGGAAGGCCACCTGGCCACCGAGCTCTGGACCACGGAGACCGAGGTCCGCGCTGTCCTCGACGAACTGCAGGCGCCGCTCAGCACTGTGCTGAACCTGAAGGTCGGCGACACCATGATGTTCAACGCCACGCCGGATTCCGACATCTCGATCCGGGCCGGATCGATCCCGCTGACCACAGGCAAGATGGGACGCAAGGGCCAGCACATCGCCGTGCGGGTCGAGGCACCGATCAACATCGACGCCGCCGCCAGTCTGACGAGAGGAAAACGCTGATGACCGGGATGATTCTGGACGGCGTGCTGATGCTGCTGCTGGTCGCGGCGCTGGGTTACGGCGTGCGGCTGGAACGCAAGCTGTCGGCGCTTCGCGCAGGTCAGTTGGCCTTCGCCTCGGCGGTCAGCGAGCTGAACACGGCGGCGGGACGGGCCGAGACGGCGCTGGCCACCCTGCGGGCGTCGGGCCATGAGACCGACCTGCTGCATGACCGCATCGTGAAGGCGCGCGAGGTGAAGGCTCAACTGGAGGCGCTGATGGCGCGTTCACCGGTTGTGCGGGCGGCGCCTGTCGCCGAGCCCGAGCAAACTGAACCTCGTGCAGCCGCCGTTGCGATCGCGCCTGTCGTGGCCGCGCCGGCCCCGCTCGAGGACGAGCGGGCCTTGCGTATGGCGGCCTTGGCCCAGCGCATTCAGGGTCTGGCGACGCCGGTCGCCGCTGAGCAGCGTGCGCCTCAGACGGGCGGCAATGTCTCGGCCATATTGAACATCCTGACCGCTAACCAAGCTGCGAAGCAAAGCATCAATCAGGCGCGTCGTAGCCTGGACGAAGACCTGTTCGCCGCCTGATCCCCGTTTGACGGCCTGAAGGCCGGAGTAGCCGACCATGAGCAAGATCCCCCGCCTTCTGCCTCTGATCGCCGTCGCCATCGGCGGTGTCGTGCTGGTGCGCGCCGTCGGCGTCGCCCCGGGCCTGTTTGAAGGCGCCAAGGCCTGGGCCGAAGAGGCTGCGCCTGGCGCCGCCGCCGCGCCTCATGCGCCTGCCGCCGCCATTTGCGCGCTGAGCCCGGAACAGCTGGCCGAGCAGGCGGGGATTTCGCCCGCCGAACTGCGCATCCTGCAGTCGTTGCAGTCGCGCCGCACCCAGCTGGACGCCCGCGACACCGACTTCGCCTCCATGCTGCCCCTGCTGGCGACAGCGGAGCAGAAGCTGGATCAGAAGGTTCAGGCGCTGGAGGCGGTCAAAGCCGAGGTGCAGCAGCTTCTGGGCCAGGTCGACGCCCGCGAACAGGCCGAGACTGATCGTCTTGTCGCCGTCTACACCGCCATGCGGCCGCGCGAGGCGGCGCGGGTCTTCGCCACGCTGAGTGATGATGTGCGCCTGCCGGTCGCGGCCGCCATGCGACCGCGTTCGCTCGCCGCCGTCATGGCTCAGATGGAGCCCTCTGCCGCGCGAGATCTGACTGAAAAGCTGGCTCGTCGCTTTGCCGCCCAGCAACAGTTGGCCGCGCGCGCCGCTGCGGCGGCGGCCCCGACGCCCCAGGCCGCCACCCCGCCTGTGGCCGCTGCGACCGCCGCCGCCGCGCCGAACGCCGGTGCTGGCGAAGCCCCCGCCGCGACCGCTCCGGCCCCTGAGGCCGCCCCGACGCCGCGCCCCGCCGCTCGCCGTCCTGCACCCCGACCGACGCCCCGCCCCGCTGCACAGAGCCCGCGCCCGACGCCTGCGCCGACCGCGGCCGAGGCGCCGACCGGCCCTCAACCCTATCAGCCCGCCGCCCCGACCCCGCCGCGCCAGACGGTGCAGTAGGGCCGGAACAGCGCCAGGCGTCTGCAGTTACTGTATGTCTTCGTTGAGCAAGCCGATCTGGGTGAAGCCCTGCTCATGCAGGTCGTTCATGACCGCCATGAAGGCCCGATAGTCCACCTCGGCTTCGGCGCGCAGGAATATCCGTTCGTCGGTGCAGGTCTGGCCGCCAATGCGGGTGCAGAGGTCGTCCGCCAGCGTCGCCATTGTCGAGGGCTGCTCGCCGATCATCAGACCGCCTGTCTCCAGAAGCGTCACATAAACCGGCTCCCTGGGCCCGGCGTCTATCTTGGGCGGCGGCAGGTCCAGCTTCATCGACACCGTGGCCAGAGGCGCTGCGACCATGAAGATGATCAACATCACCAGCATGATGTCCACGAACGGCGTGACGTTGATGTCGGCGTTCTGAATTGCGGCTGCGTCGCTCCGGCGCCCCGGCCGTGATGAGCTCGCTCCCATGTCGACCTCCTGCTGCGGTCTCGCGGAGTGCGTACCGCCAAGGTCAGGAGGAGGGGGCTTCACGGCGAAAGCGGGGCAGTAAGACTCCTCTGGCGATCACGGTTCCGTCAACGAAAAAGCCGCGCCCTTTCGGACGCGGCTTCGGTTCGATGCGAAAGGCGCGAAGGCTCTATTCGATGTCTTCGTTCAGCAGGCCGACCTTGTAGAAGCCCTTGCTCTGCAGTTCGTTCATGACTTCCATGAACTGGTTGTATTTCACTTCGGCCTGGGCGCGCACGAAGACGCGCTCTTCCTTGCAGTCCGTGGTCACGGCTTGCGCCGTGCAGACGTCGGCGGCCAGTCGGCTCAGCTCGGTCTGGTTCTCGGCGATGTAGAGGTCGCCGCCTTCCTGGATGGTGATGTAGACCGGCTCTTTAGGCTTTTCGTCCGTTTCATTCGGCACCGCCGGCGGCAGGTCCAGCTTGATCGACACGGTGGCGAGCGGCGCGGCGACCATGAAGATGATCAGCAGCACGAGCAGAATATCAACGAACGGCGTGATGTTGATGTCGGAATTCTGCCCGATCGTACGGCCGCCCTGGCCCCCGGGTCCTGAAAGTTTGGCAGCCATGCGCTGGTCTCCATCAAGCCCGCCACAAGATGCGGCGAGCGACAATCACTAAGCTCAGGTTGGTTCTTGGCGTCCCCGACGGCGCTTGTAAAGCGGCTTGAGCCTCTGGCCGGGTTTGTTTTGTCGCTCAGCCCGCTTTATCGACGCCGAACCGGCAAACTTCAGCCCTTGGCCAGCTTGAGGAAGCGGTCTTTCAGGGCCTGATCTTCCTTGAACACGCCGGTGAAACGGGTGGTGATGGTCGACACGTGGCGATGATGGACGCCGCGCGTGGTCATGCACTGATGTTCCGCGTCGATCATGATGGCCACGCCTGCGGGCTGCAGATTCGATTCGATGGCTTCGGCGATCAGCTGGGTCAGGGTTTCCTGCGTCTGCAGACGACGCGAGAAGATTTCGACCACACGGGCCAGCTTGGAGATGCCGACGACTTTCTCGGTCGGGATGTAGGCGACATAGGCCTTGCCCAGGAAGGGCGCCATGTGGTGCTCGCAGTGGCTCTCGACCTCGATGTCGCGCAGCAGGACCATGTCGTCATAGCCCTGGACGTCCTCGAAGGTCCGCGACAGTTCCTTGGCCGGATCGGCGTCATAGCCGTCGAACCATTCCGCATAGGCGTCGACCACGCGCCTGGGCGTGTCCTTCAGGCCTTCGCGGTCGGGATTGTCGCCCGCCCAGGCCAGCAGGGTGCGGACGGCCTTCAGCGCCTCTTCGCGCGAAGGGCGGGTCAAGGCGGCGTCGCGCGCGTCATTGAGGCTGACCAGCGAAGGCGTGGACGGGGTTACGCTCATAATCTTTCTTCTCGCGGCGAAGTAGCGCCGGAACGACGGTTCCGGATGGACGCGCGCCGCGCTCCCTGATTTCACCGATGCGCTGTTCGCAGATGCGGTGAACCGGCTATATGGGCGATGAGACCCACTCTGCAAGAATATGTAAGGCCGCCGCAGCACAATGACGCTGACGATCCACGACACCCTGCGCCGCGAAAAGCGTGTGTTCACCCCTCGCGATCCGAACCGGGTGACGCTCTACGTCTGCGGTCCGACGGTCTACGACTATGCCCATATCGGCAATGCGCGCCCGCCGGTGGTGTTCGACGTTCTGGTGCGGCTGCTGCGCCGGACCTATGGCCCGGACAAGGTCATCTACGCCCGCAACGTCACCGACGTGGACGACAAGATCAACCAGAAGGCCGCCCGCGAAGGCGTCGCCATAGGCGAGGTCACGGCGCGGTATGAGGCCGCCTATCTGGCCGACATGGGCCTGCTGAACGTGTCGCCGCCCGACCTCGCCCCCCACGTCACCGACTACATCGACGCCATCACGGCCCAGATTCAGGCCATTATCGACGCCGGCTGCGCCTATGCGGCGGAAGGCCATGTCCTGTTCGACGTGTCCAGCTATCCGTCTTACGGCGCGCTGTCGGGGCGCAATCTGGATGACATGATCGCCGGCGCCCGCGTCGAGGTCGCGCCCTACAAGAAGAACCCGCACGACTTCGTCCTGTGGAAGCCGTCCAAGGCGGACGAGCCGTCCTGGCCGTCTGCGTGGGGCGCGGGGCGTCCCGGCTGGCACATCGAATGCTCGGCCATGATCGAACAGACCCTGGGCCTGCCCATCGACATCCACGGCGGCGGCATCGACCTGGTCTTCCCGCACCACGAGAACGAGATCGCCCAGGGTGTCTGCGCCCACGGCCACGCCCACGGCGATAAAGCTCACGACGAGTACGCCCGCTACTGGATGCACAACGGCTTCCTGACCGTGGACGCCGAGAAGATGTCCAAGTCGATCGGCAACGTCCTGCTGCTGCATGATCTGGTGCAGGCCATGCCGGGCGAGGTGGTGCGCTGGGCCCTGCTGAGCGCCCACTATCGCCAGCCGTTGGACTGGAACCAGACCCTGCTGGAGCAGAGCCGCAAGAACCTGGATCGCCTGTACGGCGTCCTGCGCGACGCCGACGCGGCCTTGGTCGGCTTCGAAGACGCCACGCTGGACGAGGCCGAGATGGAGCTGGCCGAGAACGCCATGGACCCGGTGCTGGACGCGCTGGAGGATGACCTCAACACGCCGGGGGCCATCGCCCAGTTGTTTGGTCTGGGCAATGCTTTGCGTGAGCTGCTGAACGACGCCGAGGCCGACATCAACGATGTGGCTATGGCCCGATGGAGCCTGAAGGAGGCGGCGAGCCTTCTGGGCGTTCTGTCCATGACGTCCGACCAATGGTTCGAGGGCGGTGATGCGGGACTGAAGGCCGAGGTCGAAGCCCTGCTGGAACAACGCGCCGCCGCCCGCGCCGAAAAGAACTGGGGCGAGGCCGACCGCATCCGCGACCGCCTGAACGAACTCAATGTCGTGGTGATGGATGGCGCGGCGGGAGCGACCTGGCGCGTCAAGGGTTGAGGCGGAACGGCGATTTGCGCTTTCGGGGTGTCGGATGATGGCGATGACGTGGAAACAGGCGGCTCTGGCGGCGCTTCTGGCCGTGGGTCTGACGGCGTGTGGAACGATCGACCGGCCTGATCCTATTCCCTTGCGGCTGGTTTCGGACCAGATCGCCCCGACCGTCGATCCGCGCATCCGTGCGGGCGATCAGCAGAAGCTGGCCGAGCTGACGCGCGAGTTCACCACCGAGCTGTCGTCCAACCGCGACCTGAATGTGCTGGCCCTGTCGGGCGGCGGGGCCAACGGGGCCTACGGCGCCGGGGTTCTGGTCGGCTGGACCCAGGCGGGGACGCGACCGCAGTTCGACATCGTCACCGGCATCTCGACCGGCGCGCTCGCCGCCCCCTTCGCCTTCCTGGGCTCTGACTGGGACGATGAGCTAAGGACCGCCTACGCCAGCGGTCAGGCTGAGGGCATACTGGGCCCGCGCGGACTGGCGGCCTTCGTGGCGCCCAGCCTGTTCAGCCCGGCCAAGCTGAAACAGCTGGTGGACGACAACGTCACGCCCGAACTGCTTCGTGCCATCGCCGCCGAACACGCCAAGGGCCGCCGCCTGCTGGTCATCACCACCAATCTGGACGGCGAGGAATCGGTCATCTGGGACATGGGGGTTCTGGCGACCCAGGGCGATGAGCAGGCGTTGATCCTGTTCCGCCGGGTGTTGGTCGCCTCGGCCAGCATTCCGGGCGTCTTCCCGCCGGTGATGATCGCGGGCCTGACCGAGGGGCGGCTGGTCGAGGAGATGCACGTCGACGGCGGCGTCAACATGCCCTTCCTGGCCACGCCCGAGGCCATGCTGAACTGGACCAATCCGCATCGCGGCACGGGCCGGCACGCCATCTATGTGCTGGTCAACGGCCAGGTCAGCCGCGACTATCAGGTGGTGCGCGGGCGTCTGCCCGACATCATGATGCGCACCTATGACAGCATGACCAAGGCCTCGCTGCGCACCCATCTGGTCGCCAACGCCGTCTTCGCCCAGCGCAACGGCGTCAACTTCCAGGTCGCCGCCATCCCCGCCGACATCACCGCTTCCAGCCTCAACTTCCGCGCGGCGTCCATGCAGGCCATGTTCGAACGCGGTCGCGAAAGCGCCGCTGCCGGTCAGGCCTGGGCGCCGCTGAATGAGGGCAACAGCGTTGGGGCGTTGCCGCCTGCGGTGGAGGATGCAGCGCCGGCTGCGCCTGAGGCGACGGTCACGCTGACGCCCTGATCGCGGCTTGCGGTTTGGGCGGCGGCTGGTGGTTGGCGATCCATCGAGGGCCGTTGGCCCGGAAGCGGAATATCTTGATGTCCGCTATGGGTGGAAAAGAAACGTGCGTTTAGGCATGGTCGATCCGAAAATGGGTTCGGATGAGAGGGTGTGATGATCGCGATAGTGCTCGCGCTGGCGATACAGGCAAACGATCATCCTGTTGCCGCAGGGGATACAGGTGGGAAGGCGAACATCTGGGGTGGCCGCGAGGCAACGTCGATGTGGTCTGAGCCTCCCATGCCTGAGTATCCAGAGCAGTTGCTCTTACGAGGCGTAAGTATAGCCGCCCGCGTTGTGGTTCAATGTGACGTCGGCGCACAGGGCGTTCCGGCCAACTGCGGCATCATCGAAGAAACGCCTGAGGGCATGGGCTTCTGGCAGGCCGCCATGAATTCCATGGATCATGCTCGTTTTAGTCCTGCATTGGAGGGACGGAAAATTCGCTTAACACTTCGTTTTGGCACGCTCCTTTCTGACAATCCCTAGGTCCGCAACGGATGGGTTACGAAATTGGCATCAGGCCTGAAACCGGACATTGCCCTGAGCGCCCACGAACGGACGTTCTGAATTTCGGCTAGGGGTGGAAAGCGGACCTCAAGAGGCTACGTTGATCTTCGAGAGCAGGCGGAGGGGAAATGAGCGAACAGGACGATAACGAGACGTGGCTGATCGAGACCGGCCACGATGTGATCGAGAAGAAAGCGAACGTCGGGCCTGGCTCCCTCAGACCATGGGAACGCCTCGTCTACTGCCTTTGGGTCGCCGATTACGGCATGAGAAATGCCGGGGACCTCGAGGCGGCGCATGACCTGCACGCTGCCTTTCATGATGAGGCCAAAGCGCTCGCGGCTGGGCTATCTTTGCCGCTTACACACGCTGCCTTTGGCTTGAGCAAATCAGACCTTCAGGATCGATACTTCGATCTCTTTGACGACGTTTGCGTCGAGCTTCGCGGCGCCAACTAACGTCTGCAACGGGTCGTAAGCGGGCGTCAGTAGCCGTAACGCTTCGGGTCATTGAGGATTGGATCAGCGGTTGAAGCTGGGTCGGCGACGGCTACCTCTGCCAGCAGGCGCAGCATGGCTTCACGGTTGCGCGCTTTTGCAGCGACATCGAACGCCTCCAGAAGGCCAGCCTCGGCCAGCCTTTCGTTGACTGTCATGGCTGAGTAGTCCGGGCGTTCGCTCATAGTCACACGGTATCCCGTCACGCGATGTCCGCAACGAGTCGAAACCAGCTATTGGATAATTTTCCCAAACCGGACTTTAGGTAACGCGATGACGCCGACCATGTATGGCATTCCCAACTGCGACACGGTGAAGAAGGCGCGCGTCTGGCTGGATCAGAACGGCGTGGCCTTCGACTTTCACGACTACAAGAAGGCGGGCATCGACCGGCCCCGGCTGGAGGCGTGGGTGGCCGAGCATGGCTGGGAGACGGTGCTGAACCGCAAGGGGACGACGTTTCGGGCGCTGCCGGACGCGGACAAGGCCGATCTGGATGCGGCCAAGGCGGTCGCGCTGATGCTGGCCCAGCCGTCGATGATCAAACGGCCTGTGCTGGATCTGGGCGACCGGACGGTGGTGGGGTTCAAGCCGGAGATTTATCAGGCGGTGTTGGCTTAAGCCGTCAGGGTGAACGACGCCGGCTGGCCCGACTGGGCGTTGGCGCACAGCCAGACATCGAAGACGCCGGGCTCGACCGTGGCCGACAGGTCCGGTCCGATGAAGGTCAGGTCGGCGAAGCTGAGCGGGATTTCGACCTCCACAGAGCGTCCGGCGGGGACCTCGACGCGCTGGAAGGCCTTCAGCAGGCGCACCGGCTGGGTGATGGAGGCGGCGCGGTCGCGGATGTAGAGCTGGACCACCTCCAGCGTGTCGCGGTCGCCGGTGTTGCTGAGGGTGACGCTGGCGGTGATCGATCCGTTCCACGCCATGGTCGGCGACGACAACCGCACTTCGGACCAGCGCACCGGCGCATAGCCCAGGCCGTGGCCGAACGGATACAGGGCGGCGTTGGGGACTTCGCGGAACTTGGCGGTGAACTCGCGGTCCTCGGGACGGGACGGGCGGCCCGTGGCGCGGTGGGCGTAGTAGAAGGGCGATTGGCCCGAGCGATGCGGGAAACTGACCGGCAGGCGGCCCGTCGGCTCATGATCGCCGAACAGGACGTCGGCCACCGCATGGCCGGTCTCTGAGCCCAGGAACCAGCTGACCAGAATGGCCGGGGCGTCGCGCACAGCGCCCGACAACTCCATGCCCCGGCCGTTGCGCAGCAGTACCACGACCGGCTTGCTCACGGCGGCGACGGCCTCGGCCAGCGCCTGCTGCGCGGGAGGAAGGCCGATGTCCACGCGCGACATGGATTCCGCCGACATGTTTGACGACTCGCCGATGGCCAGCACCACCACATCGGCGTTGCGGGCGGCGTCCACGGCGGCGGCGATCCCGCCGGGCAGGGGGGCTTCGACCTCGCTGCCCTTGACCACGATCAGGCCGTTGGGATCGGCCAGCGCCTCACGCAGCCCCTGTTCGACCGACACCGCCAGCCGTGTGTCCTTGAACACCGACCAGGGGCCGAACACGTCCTGGCTGTCGGCGCCGAACGGCCCGATCAGGGCGATGCGCCGCCCGGTCTTGGGCAGGGGCAGAAGGGCGTTGTCGTTCTTCAGCAAGACCATGGATTTGCGCCCGGCCTCGCGCGCCAGGTCCAGATGCTCACGGCTGGCGACCACGCGCTGCTCCACGGCGACGTCCGAACCGCGATAGGGATCGTCGAACAGGCCCAGCGCCGCCTTGGTCATCAACACCCGCCGCACCGCCTCGTCAACGCGGGACATCGGCACCTCGCCGGACTGCACCAGATCGGGGATGTGGCGCAGATACAGGCCGCTCTTCATCGACATGTCCACGCCCGCCATCAGGGCCAGACGCGCCGCGTCGCGCCCGTCCGCTGCATAGCCGTGCGCCACCAGTTCGGCGTCCGAGGTGTAGTCAGACACGACAAAGCCGGTGAAACCCCATTCGCCGCGCAGCAGGTCGGTCATCAGCCAGCGGTTGCCGCTGACCGGCACGCCGTTCAGGTCGTTGAAGCCGCTCATGACGGACAGCGCCCCCGCCTGCAGCGCGGCCCTGAACGGCGGCAGGTGGACGGAACGCAGCTCGCGCTCGCTCATGTCGGCGGCGTTGTAGTCCAGTCCGGCCTCGGCGGCGCCATAGGCGGCGAAATGCTTGGGCGTGGCCAGCAGGGACGACCAGTGGCTGAGATCGTCGCTCTGGAAGCCGCGCGTGCGCGCCGCCGCGAACAGGGCGTTCAGCAGCACGTCCTCGCCCGCGCCCTCGACCACCCGGCCCCAGCGCTGGTCGCGGCCGATGTCGACCATGGGGGCGTAGGTCTGATGCACGCCCGAGGCGCCGCCCTCGACCGCCGCCGCCCGTGCGGTGCGTTCGGCCAGGTCCAGGTCCCAGCTGGCCGCCTCGCCCAGGGGAACCGGAAAGGTGGTCTTCAGGCCGTGGACGATGTCGGCGGCGAAAAGCAGGGGAATGCCCAGACGGCTGTCGCGCACGGCCATGTCCTGAACCATCCGCGTGGTGGCCGCGCCGACGCCGTTGAACAGGGCCCCGATCCGGCCTGCGCGGATGTCGGCGGCGGTCGCGCTCTGGTCCGCGTCCAGCCGGTCGCCGGGATTGACCCCCTCGGGCCGCCAGCGGAACGGGTCGTTCATCAGGGTCAGCTGGCCCGCCTTCTCCTCGATCGTCATGCGGGCGATCAGGGCGTCAACGCGCTCAGAGGCCTCGGCCTGGCGCGCGGCGGCCATGCGCGGGGCGGCGATCAGGCCCGCCAAGACGGCGCCTCCGGCCAGGAACAGACGGCGCGAAGCCTGCTCAAAGTGATGGCGGTCCATGGATCAGTCGGCGGCATGACGGGCCGGTCTGCGGCCGAAACAGGCGGAAAGGCTCAACCTTCGACGTCGGTCAGGGGGCGGTCGTGGCCATCGGCGCGTTCGGTCACCCAGGCGCCGGTCTCGTCGGCGTATTCGATCAGGGTGGTCTGGTCCGGCGCCCGCTGTTCGCGCGAGGCGGCGAGGGCGGCGGCGCGGGCGGCGTCATGACTGGCGAAGGTTTCAGAATAGGTCTGGCCCAGCTGATAGGCCCAACCGCCATCGTGCTCGACGATTCGATAGGTCACATGGCTCATCTCAGGCTCCGCACAGAAGGGAAGTTCAGCCTCACTTAAGAACGAAACGAAGCGACGGAACAGGGGCTCTCGTGCGGATGGATTGAAATGATTGCGGCAGAAGCAGAGAATTATCCGGCGGGTGCATCCACAGGGCGCATCGGCGTCCTCTTGTTGTCAGAAGGCCGCAGCGATGCGCTTCGGCTCACACTTCCAAGGATGCAGTCCATGACACCCATTCTGATCGTCCTCACGATCACCGCTGGCATCGTCGCTCTGGCGGTCGGCCCCAGCTGGCTCAAGATGCAGGAGCGCCGCGAAATGCAGGCGACGGTGCGCCAGGCGCTGGACAACGGCCAGCCTTTGCCGCCCGAAGTGATCGACGCCCTGAGCAAGGACATCAAGCGCCGCCTGCCCTCGAGGGCTCGTGACGTCCGCGCCGGCGTCATCCTGTTCGCGCTCGGCGTCGGGGTCGCCCTGACGGCTTGCGTCATCGGCCAGTTCGTCGACCATGAAGCCTTCGCCTTCTCGGCTTTCGGCGCCATTCCGGCCTGTCTGGGCCTGGCTTTCATCCTGCTGAGCTTCTTCAACTCCTCCAAGGACTGAGCGAGCGACGGGGAGCAGAGCCATGGCGCAATCGCGCGGCGCAGATCTGATTGATCGCCACGATGTGGAGCTAGCCGCCAGCGCGGCGGCTGGCGGTCGCCGCGAGTTTGGCGAACTGGTGCGCCGTCACGGCTCGGCGGTGCGGGCCCTGCTGCGGCGGATGGGGGCCCAGCCCGCCCTGGCCGACGACATCGCCCAGGACGCCTTCATACAGGCGTTCCAGCGGTGCGCGGATTTCAGGGGGGAGGGTCCGTTTTCGGCCTGGATCAAGCGGATCGCCGCGCGGCTCTATATCAAGCGTTGCGTCAAGGAGGCGCGTTATGTCGAGGAACCTTCAGCCGAAGAGGCGGCCCCTCAGACCGATCACGCCGCGCGTGTCGATCTGGACGAGGCGTTGAAGGCCCTCAGCGAACCGGAACGGCTGTGCGTCTCCCTGTGTCACGGGGCGGGCATGGCGCACCCTGAAATCGCGGCGGCCCTTAATTTGCCGCTTGGGACGGTGAAATCTCATGTCAAACGTGGTCTGGATAAACTCCGGGCGCGGCTCCAGCCGGAACCCGCCCAACCTTTGGAGAGGACGCAGAATGTCGGCTGACGATTTCGATCCCTCCATCGAGCGTCTGTTCGCGCAGACGCCTGTGATGCCCGACGCCGCCCTGTTTACGGCGGATGTCGAGGCCCAGCTGGCCAAGGGCGGCCGAATTCGGAACCTGGCGCTTGGCGTGGCGGGCCTGCTGGGCGGGGCGATCGCCGTCCGCGAAGTGACCGGCGTCGATTTGCATGTGGGCGGCGCTTCCGACGAGGTGGTGGCTGGACATGTCCTGGGGCAGGGGATGCATTCCGTCGCGAACGGTCTTCAGACGGTGACGGACCGGATGATGGACGGTCTCGGCCTGGGTCAGATGGAGCTTGGCGCCCTGGGCGGGATGCAGCTGTTCTGGATCGTCGCCGCCTGTGTCATCGCCATGGCGACCATCGGCATGGTGCGTCTGTCACAGGAGGTGTGACGGCTCGACCTTGCCGACCTCAACGCCTATCTAGGCCGCGAACGCCAAGGAGGCCGTCATGTCCAGCCAGATTCAGGAAACCGTCCGCAGGCTTGCGGCCCCGGACATTGCGGCCCGCAAGGGCGGCGAGCCGCTGGTCTGCCTGACCGCCTATGACGCGCCGACGGCGGCCCTGCTGGATGAGCATTGCGACCTGCTGCTGGTCGGCGACAGCGTCGGCATGGTGGTGCACGGCATGCCCAACACTGTCGGCGTCACCCTGGACATGATGATCCTGCACGGCCAGGCGGTGATGCGCGGCTCGAAGCGGGCCATGGTTGTGGTCGACATGCCGTTCGGCACCTATGAGGCGGGCAAGGAAGCAGCCTACGAAAACTGCGCC
>Ga0233377_1000383_pt1 | contig 21323 bp, 12 predicted proteins | sample ElkDunMinimDraft_6_FD_191540 | JGI IMG/M metagenome (GOLD analysis project Ga0233377, IMG submission 191540) | Fecal eukaryotic communites from dung pellets of Tule Elk in California, USA - Elk Dung E36 | ecosystem: Host-associated > Mammals > Digestive system > Large intestine > Fecal | place...
AAGCGCCCGGATTGCCGATGTTGAGCTTGACCAGCGTGCGTCCCTGGCCCTCGAGCTCGCGGGCGCGGCGCGCGAGCTCGCCGCGGATCTCGTAGCGCACTTCGGACAGGCGTTCGCGGACGGGCAGCGGGGCGTGCATGGCGGCGGATCCGGGGGGCTGGGGAGATGCTAGCGGAAAATTCGCGGCAGACACGCCGCCCGCTGGCCGGAAGTGACCTTAGCTCCCGGCGGCCGACGCACAGGCTGGCGGCGGTGGGGGCCCCTGCGGGTCGGCGAGCAGGGTCATGAGGCTCTCGGCCGCGTGTTGCGAGACCGCGCCCAGCGTGGCCGCCGGGGTGGTGTCGCCCACCTCGTAGGTCACGGCCGGCGCGCCGAAGCTGCACCATGCCCAGTTTTTGAACACGGCGCTCGTGGCCGCGTAGGCCTTTTCCTCGATGCGACCCGGGAACCGGGCCTCCATCGCCGCCATCCAGGCGTGCAGCAGGCCGCCCGGCGTCCGCGACGGGTCCTCGGCGACGGTGTAGAACACGTCGCGGAACGTGGAATGGAAGTCGATGGCGAACGCCACCCGGCCGCCGCCCGGGTCCGCGGCCAGCAGATCGCGCAGCGCGCGGGTTTCCGGCTGCGCGAACGGGCCCCAGTCGCGGTTGATGTCGACGCCGTTGGCGTTGCCGCGCCAGTGGCCCCCGACCACGCCGTCGGGATTAAGCTGCGGCACCACCAGCACGCGGATATCGCGGCGGAATCCTCGCGCCTGCGCCGTGTCGGCCGCCAGGGTTTCGACGAAGCCCATCAGCGCGCGGGCGCCGGTGTTCTCCGGGGGATGCTGGCCGCCGACCACCAGCAGCAGTGGCGCCTCGGGGCCGGCGCCGAATTCGAAGGCATGCAGGGGCCGCCCCTGCGCCGAATTGCCGAACGAGTACTGGCGCGCATCTACCAGGGCCGCGACCTGCGCAGCCCAGGCCTGCATGCCGTCCGGCAGGACCGGGGGCTGCGCGAACACCCGCAGCTCACCCGGTTCCACCTGCAACTGCAGGCGGGCGTTGCCCGCCTCGTCCAGCGAGTACTCCCCGGCGCTGGCCTCGCGCCAGTCGCGTCCATCCCGACTGAGCTTGGGCAGGTAGCGGTGGCGATAGCCGTGTGCATAGGAAAACCGCAGGTCCACAACGCGGGCGGCATCGCTGCGGATGCGGAAGCCGTACCACGGGCTGGGATTGACCGGATGCGTTTCCGGCGCGACGTGCAGGCGATAGCCGCCATCGTCGAGTCGCTCGACGCCGGACAGCCGCGCGGCCGGCAGTCGGTTGTCGAAGTGCAGGCCATCCTCCTCGAACGACCAGGTCCGGCGGGGCTGCGCCGGCACCGCCACCGGCGCGGGCGCAGGCGCGTCGGCAACCGTCGCCGCGTCGGCCTGCGGCAACCGTCGCGTTGCGCAGCCGGGCATGAGCAGCATCCAGGCGGCCGCCAGGCAGAAGACATGGGCGACCTTACGACGGTGCATCGTTGCCGGCCGCGACACGTGGACGGAACCTTGGTCTTTCATCTGGACGGCCGCGGGACTCGGCAGGCGATAGTCGCAGTCGTGCCCTGGATTGCCAAGACGGGCGCTGCGCGGCGCTAGAATCGCGGCATGGCCACCGCTCGCACCCCGCCCTTGAACTCCGTGCCCGATGGCCTGCGGGCGATCGGCTGGCGGGCCGATGTCGACCCGCGCTGGCAGCAGGCCATGGCCGCGCATCCGCAGGCGATGCCGGCGCGCGTGGTCGAACAGCATCGCTCCGGCTACGTGGTTGCCAGCGGCCCCGACCAGGGCGTCGCCGTGGAATCCCTGCCCGAGTGGCAGCGTCCGGTGGGTTACCGCAGGGGCACGGTGGCGCCGGACGACCGGCCCGCGGTCGGCGACTGGGTGCTGGTCGAGGACGGCAAGCGCATCGTGGCCCTGCTGCCGCGGCGCAGCGCGATCAAGCGCGCCGCCGCCGGCGAACACTACCGCCAGCAGCTGATCGCGGCCAACGTCGATACCGTTTTCGTGGTCTGCGGGCTCGACGCAGACTTCAACCCGCGGCGGATCGAACGTTACCTGCTGCTGGTACAGGGCAGCGGCGCGCAGCCGGTGGTGGTATTGACCAAGGCCGACGGCACCAGCGCCGATGCCGCGGCCGCGCAGGCCGCCCTCGCCGGGATCGAGGCGGGCAGCGTGCCGGTCCTGGCGGTGAACGCCAAGGACGCCTCGACGGCAGCCGCGCTGGCGCCGTGGCTGCTGCCCGGGCACACCGCCGTGCTGGTGGGCAGTTCCGGCGCGGGCAAGTCCACGCTCACCAACACCCTGCTCGGCGTCGAGAAGATGAAGACCGCTGCGGTGCGCGAAAGCGATGCGCGGGGCCGCCACACGACCACCCATCGCGCACTGATCCCGTTGCCGGCCGGCGCCTGCCTGATCGACACGCCCGGCATGCGCGAGCTCAAGCCCACCGGTGAGGAGGAACTGGCCGATGCCGGCTTCGCCGAGATCGAGGCGCTGGCGCAGCAGTGCCGGTTCCGCGACTGCGTCCACGACCGCGAACCCGGCTGCGCGGTGCGCGCCGCGGTTGCGGCCGGCACGCTCGATCGGGGGCGGTTGTCCAACTACCTCAAGCTGCGCGACGAAGTGGCGGGCGCCGCCAGCCAGCTGGCGGCGCGCCTGGCCCAGAAGGCCGGGACACATGTGCCAGGCAAGCCGGCCGGCCGGCGCCCGGGTGGGCGCAATGCGGGACGCTGACGCGCCGCCGGCCTGCGCGCGGCGAAGGCCATGACCACCGCGCCGGCCGCCGTTCCCTCCCCGGACATCGTCCACCATGCAGCACTCGATGCACGCATGGTCAAGGCCGCGCGCGGCATCCGCGTGCTGACCCTGGCCAGCTGGCCGGTGTCGGTGCAGCAGGCCTTCCTCGCCGACCTCGCACGCGGTCAGCCGCGACTGCCGCAGGTCGACTATCCGCGCCACGACTTCAGCGAGGCCCGTCGCGAGTTGCAGGCCATCGCCGATGCCGCCGATCCGGCGCATCCGCTCGGCTGCTACCTGGTCGAGTCGGCACGGCAGTGGGACATCGCTGCCGGACTGCTCGAGAACCTGGGCACCATCGGCGCCGGCGTCCTGTCGGTGGCCCTGTACGGGCATCCGGCCGATCCACTGCCCGGCGGCGGGCTGACCACGCGCAGCGCTGCCCGGCACTTCATCGACATCGCCCACGAGCTCGACCGCGAACTGCTGGCCCCCGAAGAGCAGGTGACGATCTCCGCGACCGCGCTGCAGCTGCAGTTGCAGAACGCGCTCGATGCCTTCTTCGGCGGGCGCGTCGTCGGCGTCGAACTCGACCCGGAGATGATCGCCAAGGCCGCCGCCGGGGCGTATCGCATCCGCCTGCGCACCGGGGCGGCCTACACCGACTACGACCGGCAGCAGTTGCTGCACCACGAGGCGCTGGTTCATTCGTTGACCGCGCTCAACGGGCGCGCCCAGGTCAACCTGCCCAGCCTGGCGATGTCCTCGCCGCGCATCGCCACCACCCAGGAAGGGCTGGCGGTACTCGCCGAGCAGATCACCGGCAGCATCGACATCGAGCGGATGAAGCGCATCAGCCTGCGTACCGAGGCCATTGCGATGGCGATGGAGGGCGCGGACTTCCTGCAGGTGTTCGCCTACTTCCGCGACTCCGGCCAGACCGCCGAAGAGAGCTTCTCCTCCGCCCAGCGCGTGTTCCGGGGCGTGCCGCCGGGCGGGGGCGCCGCGTTCGCCAAGGACACCGTCTACCTGCGCGGCCTGGTCGAGGTGCACACCTTTTTCCGCCATGCCTTGCGCGATGGCCGCCTGCGCCAGTGCCGCTGGTTGTTCGCGGGCAAGATGACGCTCGAAGACGTGCAGCGGTTCGACCCGCTGTTCGAGGCCGGCGTGCTGCTGCCGCCGCGCTGGCTGCCGGACTGGGTGGCGCGCGCAAACGGTCTCGCCGGCCAGCTGGCGTTCTCGCTGTTCGCCAACCGCATCCGGCTCGACCGCCTGGCTGACACCGGGCCGGACCGGCTCAGGGACTGACCCGGCGGGCCTGCAGGCCGCGCGCCCGCGCGGTGCCCAGTACCAGATGGTCGGCATCCGAAGCGGTGAGCTGCATGCCGCCGCCGCGGAACACGCCATCTTCCGGATCGCGGCGCATCTGCACCACCTCGGCGGGCGCATCGGCGCCGTCGGGCAGGATCGACAGCGACAGGCTCTCCTGGTCGATGCGCGACACCAGATAGCGTGCCGGCAGGGTCTGCGCGCGGTACAGGCCGGTCGCCGGCAGCTGCGCGCGTTGGGCGTCGATGGGGGCGAGCAGGGCGATCGCGGCATCGGCGATCGCCGCGACGTTGCGGTCGGAGCGGTTGCAGAACACCGCGACCGCCAGATTCCGCGCCGGCACCCGGCTGTACATGTGGCGGAAGGCGTCGGCGCCGCCGCCGTGTTCGACGATCCAGTGGCCGTTGCGTTGGCCGACCATCAGGCCCAGGGCATAGATCCGTCCGCCGGTGCGGTCCTTCGTGGAGGCGGGCGAGCCGTCGCTGAGCTCGCCAGGCGCCTCCATCAGCGCGCGCACCTGCGGGGTCCAGACCTTGTGGCCGTGTTCGATGTCGTACTCGTAGCGGCCCAGGTCGTCGAGGCTGAGCATCAGCCCACCCGATCCGCCGTAGCGCGGATAGGTGTCGCGGATCTCGAAGCCCGCCGTTGCCTCGACGTAACCATGCGCACGCCGTGGCGACGCGAGCGGTTCGCCATCGAGCATGTAGCTGTCGCGCATGCCGATCGGGTCGAGGATGGCGTGGCGCATGTACTCGGCGAACGGCCGGCCGGAAACGCGCTGGACCAGCTCGGCAGCGAGTAGGTAGCCGCCGTTGGAATACCAGGTGGACGTGCCCGGCTCGAAGTTCGTAGACGTCTGCGCGAGCACCAGCGCCAGGGTGCCTTCGCGGCCTGCGTCGGCGGCGCGCCCCGGCCCGGACGACAGCCGCACCAGGGACAGCGAATCGAGGATGCCGGAGCGGTGCTGCAGCAGCATTCGCGGCGTCACAGTGGCCGCGAATACGGGGAGCTCGGGAATCCACTGGCGCAGGTCGCCGTCCAGATCGAGCTTGCCCTGCAGCGCCAGCTGCACCACCGCCAGCGCGGTGAACTGCTTGGACACGGAGGCGGCGTAGAACACCGTGCCACCGTCGATCGGCGCCCCGGTGTCCAGGTTGGCCACGCCATCGCTGACCAGCTGGCGCATGCGGCCATCGCGGTAGGTGGCCAGTGCGCATCCGGGCGCGACCTGCGCCGACTGTGCGGCGAGCAGGCCGCGCAGCATCTGCGGATCGTCGGTGGCCGAGGCCGGCGCGCACGCCAGCCCGGCCATCGCCAAGGCCAGTATTGTAGTTCGGATCATGCTCGTCCCCCCATGGCCGTGCCTCGCGGCCGGCCATGACTGCTCAGAAGCGGAAGCGGAGGCCGACGGTGTACTGGCGGCCGATGGTGTCGTACAGCGCGCGCGTGGTGGCGTAGCCGCCGACGCCGTTGATCGGCGGATCCATGTCGGCCACGTTCTTGACAGTCGCGAACAGGGTGATGCCGTCCAGCCGGTAGCTGCCGCCGATGTCGAAGTAGGTGCGGCCGGAGTGCTCGAGGATGTTGAGATCCTTGTGCGTGTAGGTGTGGTCGATCACCCCGCCGCCCACGTAGCGAGCGGACGCGTTGAGGGTCAGCCGGTCGAGCCGATAGATCGCCGACAGGCTGCCGCGCCAGTGCGGCTGCCCGCCGATGCCGCTGACCGTGGGCTGGGTCGTCTGGCCGGCCATTTCCGAGGCGGTGATGCCATCGTCCATAGACAGGGTGTCGACGTAGGAAACCAGGCCGCGCAGGGCCAGGTTGCCCCGTGACAGGTCCCGGCGCCAGTTGGCCTCGACATCGGCGCCGCGCAGGTGCAGCTGCTCCAGGTTCTGCGGCACCGCGCGCACGTAGTCGATGCGTCCGGTCGTCGGGTCGCGGACGATGGTGGAACACACCTGCGGATGCGTGGAATAGCAGCGCTCCACGTTGTCGGCCGCGCCGAAGGTGATGATGGCCTTGTCCATCTTCACGTCGTAATAGTCCAGCGAGATGCCGAAGTCCGACGAGGGCGTCAACACCACCCCGAACGTGGTGGTGTCGGCTTCTTCCGGCACCAGGTCGGTGTTGCCGGACGAGCGCGAACCCACGCTGTAGCGCAGCTGCAGCTCGGGGTCGAACACGGTGAATACCGATGTGGTTCCGGTTGTGAACATGTCGCTCAGCGAGGGCGCGCGGATGTCGTGCGACTGCGCGGCGCGAAAGCGGACCAGGTCGTTGACCTCCCAGGTGCCTCCGATCTTCCAGGTCTCCACCGTCCCCGACAGGCTGTAATCGGTGACGCGCGCGGCGATGTTCAAGTCGACCTTGCGGGCGCCCGGGCGATCGACCAGCAGCGGCACGACCACTTCGCCGAAGCCTTCCTTGACTGACACCTCGCCGCCCCACGGCGTTGCGTTGCCGGTGGCGAAGGCGCTGGCGGTCGACAGCGGATCCGAATACACCGCGGCCTGCTCTTGCCGCCATTCAGCGCCCGTGGCCAGCGAGACCGGGCCTGCCGGCAGTTCGAGGGGTTCGCCGCGCAGGGTGAAGGCGGCCGCCTTCTGCCGGACCGAGGAGCGGCGCCAAGCCGTGCCCAGGACGTAGTCGAGCGACGCTTGCGACATCCGGTTCTCGCCGAACAGGTTCAGCGGCGCGCAGCCGTCGGCGCGCGCGTCGGCGCTGCGGCAGATCGCCTCGCCGGTGACCGGGTCGGGGATCGCATCGATCGCGAAGTTGTAGTTGGCGACGATGCGGTTCTGCGCCTGCCGGAGCACGTGTTCCGACTCGCCGACGCTGTAATAGGCGTCCCAGCTCCAGGAGCCTCCGAACCAGCCTTCCAGGCCCGCCACGGCGCGGCGCGTCATCGTGTAGCGGTCGTTGATGGTGGTGCCGTAGTCGCGGTTGTAGCGGCCCATCCGGATGGTAGCCAGGCTGAGGTCGTCCATCTGCGTGGCGATCGCATCGGGAATGAATGGGTTCTCTCGGCGGATCGTGATGGCCGTGTCCTGGCGGGTGAGCGAGGGGCTGATGCCGCTGGACCGCGCCCAGGAGCCTTCGAAGAAACCCGTGAGGTTCTCGGTGAAGTCGAAGGACGCGCGGCTGTAGAGGGTGGTGCGCGTGTTGGGCGCCTGCAGCGCCAGGTTGTCGATGTTGGCCGAGCCGTCGCCGCCCTGCATGCCGGTGCCGCTGCGGTGATCGCCGTAGGTGAACGGAATCGGCTCGCCGTTCTCGTCGAACGTAGTGCCCGCCAGCGGGCCGCTGTTGATCAGGCCGCCATACGCCATGTTGGCCGAGCGCGCGTCCGGAACCAGCAGCTGGATCGGCTCGTCGTTGTCGGCGGTATAGGCCGGATTGGAGATCTTGCCCCAGCCCGCCCAGTCGCGGTCGCGCATCCAGCCAATGCCGTCGTTGTCGTTCCAGTCGCCCGACACGATGAAGTGGCCGCGGTCCTCGGCGAAGCGCGTGCCCCAGGTCAGCGAGAACAGTTCGGTGTTGCGGTCGCCGTGCGCGGTGGTGCCAGCCTGCAGCGTGCCCTTGGTGCCGACGAAGTGGCGGTCGAGCATCAGGTTGGCGACCCCGGCCACCGCGTCAGAACCCCAGGCAGCGGAGGCGCCGCCGGTCACGATCTCCACCTTGCGCACCAGGCCCTGGGGAATCACGTTCATGTCCACCATGCCTTCGACATGGGTGGGCGTGAACCGCTTGCCGTCCACCAGCACCAGGGCGCGGCGGAAGCCGAGGCCGCGCAGGTCCATGAAGTTGCCGCCGGTGTAGCTGGAGTTGTTGGTAGTGCTGGTCGGCGTCATCGACGGACGCGCGGCCGGCAGTTCATTGATGGTGTCCGCGACGTTGGTGTTGCCGGCGATGTCCAGCGCCTCGCGGTCGACCACGGTGGTGGGGGTCGGCGCCTCGAAGCCTTCCCGGGTCACACGCGTGGCGCTGACCTTGACCGCGTCGAGCTGCGTGGCTTCCGGCACGGTCCGCTCCTGTGCTGCGGCCGTACCGCCGACCCCCAGCCCCAGGGCGACCATGCACGCGACCGACAGGGGCGAACGATGGCGGGGCAACGAACCGGAACTGCGGCGGACTGGACTGTGGGCATTCATGACGGACTCCTGCTGGCTGCACGAGATTCGGAAGGATCGAAGCGATGGGTTCCCCGGTCGTCGTGGCGCGCAAGAGGCGCGGCGACGCTTGAGCTAGATAAGCATCCAGCGATGCGCTTCGCTATCGAATATCCGAACGAATGCCATAGCCCAAGGCTATGCGGGACCGGTCCTCGTTTCCCACAGCACCTTCGCGAACAGTTCGATGAACCTCGTGGCTGCTTCCGACGGAGGCCGGTCCTCCAGGTGCACGCATTGCACCTTGAACTGCAGTGGCGGTGAGAACGGCCGGTAGGACGTTCCGTGCATCGAACTGGCGCGCGCGGTGAACTCGTCCACCACCGCCATGCCGACGCCGTGGCGGGCCAGCTCCGCGGCAATGTAGAAGGTCTGGTTGGAGACCACTTCGTTGACGTCGATGTCCTGGCGCTGCAGTTCGCGGTTGAGCAGTTCGCCGACCGGCCCGCCGGTGGTCAGCCCGACGAGATCCTGGCCGCCGAGGATGCCCAGGCTGACGCGTTCCCCGACATCGGGAAGCTTGGCCGGTTTGAACAGAAGCATCAGTTCGCCGGTGTCGATGTCGCGGCGCTTGAGCCGCGGGTGGGTGGGCGGGTTGTAGGCGATAGCGATGTCGCAACTGCGCTCGTACAGCGCCTTGAACAGCTCGTCGTGGTGCAGCGTCTGCACGTCGAAGGTGACCTCGGGGTGGCGTTCGCGGAAGCGCGCGATCGCCAGCGGCGCAACGTGCAGGCCCAGCGACGGCACCACCGCCAAGCGGATGCGCCCGCGGGCCAGCCCGCGCAGGTTGCCCACGGTCTTCTGCAGCGAGGTCAGGCGGCTGAACACCTCGGACACCTCGACGAACAGCTCGTGCGCCTGGTCGGTGGCCACCAGGCGGCCGCGGACGAGCCGGAACAGCTCCAGGCCCAGCTGCTGCTGGGTGTGGTGCAGCACCTTGCTCACCGAAGGCTGGGATACGTGCAGCGCGCGCGCGGCGGCGCTGATCGAGCCGGTGGTGTAGACGGCGTGGAAGACCTCGATTTGGCGGAAGCGCATGGAACCCCGATACTCCTGGATGGCGGCGGTCATGATGATCGGGCCGCGGCTGCGCGTCCCATGGCTAAGGTCGTGCGGCCACGCCTTCGCGGCGCGGGTCGGCGGCGCCCTCCGGTTGCCCGTTGCGCCATGCCACGCCATGCAGGCCGGAGTCCTCGCCGGAACCGGCGACGATCTCCACACCCAGCTCCGCCAGGCCGGCCCGCAAGGCCGGGGCGAAGGCCCCGGCTTCGCCGTTGAAGCGCCCGCCGCGCGCGACCAGGTTGGGCAGCGAGACCGCCTGCTGCAGCGGCAGGTCCCAATACAACCAGCCGACCAGGGCCTTGGCCACATAGGCGGGGATGGCGTTGCCGCCGGGCGAGCCGAGGGCTCCGACGAAGCCGCCGTCGCGGTCGAGCACTATCACCGGCGACATCGACGAGCGGGGGCGCTTGCCCGGCGCGATCGCATTGGCGGCCGCGCCGCCGCCCCACGAGAAGTCGGTGAGCTGGTTGTTGAGCAGCATGCCGCCGACCGCGCGCCCGGAGCCGAAGTAGGACTCGATTGTGGTCGTCATCGAGACCGCGTTGCCGGCGCGGTCGACTACCACGAAATGACTGGTGCCCGCGGGTTCAGCCGTGGCATCGCCATCGGCCGGCGGCCCGCCCGGCGGACGGCCCGGGGCCGGTGCGCGTGATGCGGCGCGGCCGCCGATCAGGGCGCGCCGCGTGGCCAGATACGCCGGATCCAGCAGGCCGTCGACCGGTACGCGGACGAAGCGCGGATCGCCGACGTAGTGGTCGCGGTCGGCGTACATCAGCCGGCTGGCCTCGGCGAACAGCAGCCAGGCCCGCGGGTCGAGTGGCCCGCGCCGGTCGATGTCCGTGCCGTCCAGCAACAGCATCAACTGCAGCAGGCCGACACCGCTGGCCGGGGGCGGCGCCACGCACAGCAGGTAGTCACGCAAGGGCCGGCAGATTGGCTCGACACGCTCGGCCACGCCGGCCTGAAGGTCCGCAGGCGTGAGCTGTGCGCCGTGCGGCGGCGCGGCCAGCCGCGCCGCGATCGCCTCGGCCAGCGGCCCACGGCGGAAGGCGTCGGCGCCACGCGCGGCGATGAGGCGCAGGCTTGCGGCATAGTCGGGATTGCGCAAGGTCTCGCCGACGCGCAGCGGGCGGCCATCGGACGCGGAAAACAGAGCGACCACGTCCGCCGCGCGCGCCTGGGGAAAGTCGCCGTCGAGGTGCCGGTGCAGGCGCGGACTGACCGCGAAGCCGCGTTCGGCCTGGCGCGCGACGGGCTCTAGCAGCGCCGCCCAAGGCAGCCGGCCGTGCGCGCGGTGGGCCTGTTCGAGCGCATCCACCACGCCCGGAATTCCAGTGGCACGACCGCCGAGCATCGCCTCGGCGCGGGCGAGCGGCCGGCCCTGGTCGTCGCTGAACATGTGCGGGCCGGCGGACGCGGGCGCGCGTTCGCGCCCGACGTAACCGCTCACGCCGCGACTGCGCGCGTCGTAATGCAGCAGAATCGCCCCGCCGGCCAGGCCAGAACTCTGCGGCTCGACCAGACCGAGCATCGCCTGCACCGCGATCGCGGCATCGATCGCGCTGCCGCCGCGCCGCAGCACGTCCAGGCCGGCCTCGGTCGCCAGCGGATGGGCGCTGCTGACCATGCCCGCGTCTACCGCGGCTGGCACGTCCCGGACCGCCGCGGGCGCCTGCATGGCGGCCCTGCCGCACGCGGCCAGGCCGAGGCCGGCCAGCGCCAGCCAGAGCCAGCGCGTGGCGCGCGCCGTCATGTGCTTGGAGAACTTGGCCATCGACGCACCCCCTGTAAACGCACGCGTATGCCGCATGCGACGCGCGCGAACAGGCTATCGCCATCCGTGCCCGCCCGCCCCTCGCTTTGCTGCAAGCCGCCCCAACTGCGGGTTATGGGTCGACCATAGCCAACGGGCATACCCCACCCCAGAAATGTTGCGCGACAGCCACACGACGCTGCGGCAGCTTGGGTCCCGCGGCACGATGCCAGGGGCGCGAAGCGCGAGCCCGGGCTCATCGCGCCGGATCATGACCTCCGCGGGAGATCCGAACATGCGCACCCTCACTGCACGACTGTGGCCGGCCCTCCTCGCGTGCGCGGTGGCCATCGCCCCGGCCGCGGCGCAGACCCGCCAGCTGCTCAACTACGAACAGATCCACAAGCCGCTGGTCGCGGACGCCGATGGCATGGTGGTGAGCCAGAGCGAGCACGCCAGCCATGCCGGCGCACAGGTCCTGCGCGACGGCGGCAACGCGGTTGATGCGGCCGTGGCGATGGGCTTCGTCATGGCCGTGACGCTGCCCCGCGCCGGCAACATCGGCGGCGACGGCTACATGCTCGTCCACCTCGCCGCCGAGAACCGCAGCGTCGCGATTGACTACCGCTCGATGGCGCCCGCGCTCGCCACGCTTGAGGCCTATGTCGGGGCGGACGGCACGCTGCAGGGCCACACCGCCGGCATCCGCGCCGCGGGCGTGCCCGGCACCGTCGCCGGCCTGGCCCTGGCGCACGAGCGCTACGGCCGGCTGCCATGGAAGCGCCTGCTGCAGCCGGCGATCGAACTGGCGGAGCAGGGCATGGTGCTCAGCCGCGACGAGGCCTTCGCGCTGGATTGGGGGCGCGAGCGCCTGTCCCGCAGCCAGGCCGGGGCCGCGGTGTTCCTGCACTCGAACGGCAGCGCCCTGCGCGCCGGCGAACGGCTGGTGCAGGCCGAACTGGCCTGGTCGCTGCGGCAGATCGCCGAACACGGGGCGGAGGCGTTCTACCGCGGCGCCATCGCCGAGCGCCTCGATGCCGGCATGCGCGCCCACGGCGGCCTCCTGCGCAAGTCCGACCTCGCCGCCTACCGCGCGATCGAACGCGAGCCGCTGCGATCAAGCTATCGCGGCCACATCCTGCTGACCATGCCGCCATCGAGCGGCGGCGGCCCGGGTGTCGCGATGACGCTCAACCTCCTGGAAAACTTCGATATCGCCTCGATGGGCGCCGGCTCCGCCGACGCTCTGCACCTGATCGCCGAGGCCAGCAAGCGCGCTTGGCGCGACCGCCAGGCGCATGCCAACGATCCGGCGGCGGCGCGCGTGCCGCTGGGCGGGTTCGTCTCCAAGGCCTATGCCGCCGCGCGCGCTGCCTCTATCCGGATGGACCGCGCGACGCCGGCCGAGCGCGTAGGCGCCGGCGACATCTGGGCGCAGGAGGGCCCCGAGACCACCCACTTTTCGGTGATCGACGGCGACGGCAACGCGGTGAGCAATACCTACACCATCGGCGCGGATTTCGGCTCCGGCGTGATGATCGCAGGCACCGGCTTCCTGCTCGGAAACCTGATTGGCAACTTCTCGCTGCAGGCCCAGCTCGAGGCCGAGCGCGGCGGTCGGCCGCCACCGGCGAACGCGCTGCGGCCTGGCAGCCGGCCGGTCTCGAGCATGGCGCCGACCATGCTGCTGCGCGACGGCAGGCCCTGGCTGGTGACCGGCAGCCCGGGCGGCAACACCATCCCGGGCACGATCGTGCAGATGATCGTCAATGTCGTCGACTTCGGCATGAACGTCGCCGAGGCCACCAGCTTCCCGCGCATCCACCAGCAGGTCACGCGCGGCGGCGAGCTCGACATCGAACGCGGAATCAGCCCAGACACCCTCGAGATCCTGCGCCGGCGTGGCCACATCCCGCGGCAGGGACAGACCATCGGCAGCACCCAAACGCTGCTGCTGGAAGCCGATCGCCTCGACGGCGCGGCCGACCCACGCAGACCTGGCGCTGCCGCAGTGGCGCGCTAGGCGGGGCATAACCTGGCGCTATGGGGCAAGTCGAAAAAGCGAGGCCTCGCGTCTTCATCAGGTCATTACAGTCGGGTCAGGGCGCCTTCGCGCGCGTCGATCCGGCATTCAGGGAGTCCGCACCATGCATCAACGTTTCGCCAGGCCCACACTGCTCAGCGTCGTCCTCGGAGCAACGCTCCAGAGCATGGCCTTTGCGCAGCAGCAGGACGCAGCCGATGCAGAACCGGCGTCTTCTGCAGCGACCGACCTTGATTCGGTCGTGGTGGTCGGCAGCCGCCTGGCCAGCAACCGCGTCGAGGGGTCCTCGCCGGTGATCGTGATGGACCAGGAGCGGATCGAGGCCACCGGTGCGATCTCCGGCGACGAACTGCTGCAGGCGATCCCGCAGGTCGGCGACATGATGTTCAACAACACCGATACTGCGTCCAACCTCAACGCCGCGCGCGGGGACGTGGGATCGATCAATCTGCGCAACCTCGGGACCGGCAACACCCTGCTGATGGTGAACGGGCGGCGCATGGTGCCGCACCCCGGCACCCAGACCGAATCGTTCGTGCCGCGCCAGACCGCGAACATGAACGCGATTCCGCTGTTCGGCACGCGCCGCGTGGAGACGCTGCTCGGCGGCGCATCGGCGCTGTACGGCTCCGACGCGGTCGCCGGCGTGGTCAACGTGGTTCTGGACACCCACTTCCAGGGCCTCCAGGTGCAGGGCCAGTACGGTGGCTCCGAGGACGTAGACCTGCGCCAGGGCAACATCAACTTCAAGGCCGGAAAGTGGTTCAACGAAGGCCGCACCCGCGCGACCCTGGTGGGCGGCTGGACGCACCGCACCGACCTGCCGGCGAACGCGCGCGACTACAGCGCGAACATGGATCGCCGGGCGCTGATGGAGGGCACAGAGTTCGAGGGCGTCGCCGCGTTCGACGACCGCATCACCAGCACCGCGTGGGGTGTGTTCCAGACGGTCGGCAACCGCAGCGTGCGGGGCCCGGGCAATGCGCTGATCACCAACGCCAGCGGCCAGTTCCACATCGATCCGGTCGGCCTGCACAACTGCACCGCCGGGCTCAACGACGACGTCTGCATCATGTCCGGCGCGCAGAGCACCGCGATCGACCGGCCGCTGCGCTTCAGCCCAAACCACCAGCGTCAGATCCTCGGCGAGCTCGACCGCATGAACCTGTTCGGCATGATCGAACAGGACATCGATGACAACTTCGTCGCCTTCGGCGAACTGGCCTACTACACCTCGCGCTACGAAGGCATGCGCGAGCAGGCCGCACCGCTCGGCGCCGCGCCGATGGTCGTGTCGCGGAACAACTATTACAACCCGTTCGGTGCCATGTACTTGCCCGACGGTACGCTCAACCCCAACCGCCTGCCTGGCATCAATGCGCCGCTTGAGGGGCTGGACGTGCGCATGACCAGCTACCGGCCCACCGACACCACGCGCCCGTACCAGGTTGACGACAGGTCCTACCGTGCCCTGGCCGGCGTGCGTGGCGTGCTCGGCGGCTTCGACTGGGAGGCAGCGGTGCTCTACTCGGCCGCGGCGACCGAAGACACCCAGTACGGCTCGATCAGCAACACCCTGTTCGCCGAGGCGCTGTCGTGGAGCACGCCGGATGCGTACAACCCATTTGGCGGCGGCAACCTGGCCGACTGGGGCGCGCCCAAGGACCCGGCCCACAACCAGGTCGCGATCGATCACTTCACCGTGCCGGTGCTGCGCAGGAGCAGGGCCAGCCTGTTCCAGGTCGACACGCGCTTCATCCGCGAGGACCTGTTCGAGGTGCCGGCCGGCCATGTCGGGGTCGCGTTCGGCGGCGAGTGGCGCCGCGAGACGCTGAGCGACGATCGCGACCCGCGCTTCGATGGCGGGCTCACCTATGCCAACCCGCTCACCGGCGAGATCACCAGCGACGTGCTCGGCGCCAGCCCCTCGGGCGACAATTCCGGCGATCGTGACGTCGGATCGCTGTACGCCGAATTCGCGATCCCGCTGGTGTCGCCCTCGATGGAAGTGCCGCTGGTGCGCGCGCTCGACCTGCAAGTCGCCGGCCGCTATGAGCGCTACTCCGACTTCGGCGGCGTCGCCAAACCCAAGCTGTCGCTGGCCTGGGACATCGTCGACGGGTTCATGATGCGCGCCAACTGGTCGCAGAGCTTTCTCGCCCCCAACATCCTGCAGATGTACGCTGAGGGCAGCACGGTCAGCAATAGCCGCACCGACTACTACGTGTGCGAGGCCGACATCCGCAACGGCACGATCGACGGCGTGCATCGCTGCGGCCGCAGCTACAGCACCATGGCGGTGCGCAGCGGCAACCGCGACCTGCGGCCGGAAACCGCGGAAACCTGGTCGGCTGGCTTCGTGTTCCAGCCGAAGTTCCTGCCCGACTCCACGCGCATGACCTTTACCGCCGATTACTTCGAGATCCACCAGGAGGACGTGATCGGCATCCTCGGCGAGGCCACCCAGCTGGCCTTGGACTACCTGCTGCGCATGGAGGGCTCGTCCAACCCGGCGGTGGTGCGGCTGGATCCGGACGAGGAACGCATCGCGCTGTTCGAGGGCACCGGTCTGGCGCCGGTGGGCCGGGTCGATTACGTCGATGACACCTACCTCAACCGCCTGCCGCGTACCACGCGCGGCGTCGATTTCGGCGTCGACTGGCGCCTGCGCACCGACAGCGCCGGCACTTTCAACGCCAGCCTCAACGCCACCAGACTGATCCAGATGACCCAGGAGGCCACCGCGGACGAGCAGCGCATCATCGCCGCGCAGGAAGCCGGCGTGATTGACGACAACTTCGACATCCGCAATGCCGGAAACCTGCTGGGCGTGAATGGCAAGCCGGTGTGGCGCGCTACCTTCAGCAGTTCCTGGCGCAAGGGCGATTGGGGCCTGGGCGCCTTCGTCAACCATGTGGATGGCTTCGAATCGACTGGCGCGGTGTCCAACCTCGACAACTACTTCCCGGTGCCGAGCTGGACCACGACCAATCTCTGGCTGGAGCGGCGCTTCGACGACACCCGGACCCTGCTGGACGGCACGCGCATCCGCCTGACCGTGCGCAACGTGGGCGACCGCCAGCCGCCGCTGACGCCGAGCGCGCTGGGCTTCAACTCCTCGCTGCATAATGCGCTGGGCCGTGGCTACTACCTCACGGTTACCAAGAACTTCGAGTGACTTCCCCGGCCCGTACTGCCGGCCACGTGAGTGACCGCAGCCCGGGCCAACTTTCCGGGGCGGAACAGCGCCGCCGGGGTTCACGCTCGGCAGACCCATGACGGAGACACCATGAATCCGCGAAACCGCACCCGCCGCGCCTTCGCCCTGTGCGCGCCCTTGCTGCTGCTCCTGGCCGCCCTGCCGCCCGCGCTGGGCAAGGGTATCGATGACCGCCTGCGGGCGCTGATGGACGAGCACGACACAGTCGGCCTGGCGGTGGTGGTGGTGCGCGACAACGCGGTTGTCTACCGCAACAGCCTAGGCTGGAAAGACCGGGAAGCGAAGATCCCGCTCGCCCAGGACGACCTGTTCCGGATCGCCTCGATCTCCAAATCCTTCTCCACGACCGCCGTCCTGCAACTGGTGGAACAGGGCCGGTTGTCGCTCGATGCGGACGTTGGCGAGCTGATCGGATTCCCGGTGCGCAATCCCGCATTTCCCGAACGCGTCATCACGCTCAGGATGCTGCTCGATCACACCTCGTCGATTACCGACCGGCAGCGTTACGGCAACCTCGACATCATCAATCCGGCCACCAACAAGACCTGGCAGGACAGCTACGCCGAGCGCGTGCCGGGTGAGCGCCACGAGTACTCCAACCTCGGCTACAACATGGTCGGGACAATCATCGAGCGCGTGTCCGGCCAGCGCTTCGACCGTTACATCGCCGCCCACGTGCTCGATCCGCTGGGGCTGCAGGCGGGCTATCTGCCGGACGCGCTGGATGCGGACCGATTCGCGCGGATCTACCGCTGGCACGACGGAGATGGCTTCGTGCGCTCCGACCAGGCCTATGCGCCGCTGGCCGCGCGCCTGGCCGACTACACCATGGGGTACAGCGCGCCAATGTTCTCTCCGACCGGCGGGCTGAAGATCTCCGCGCCGGACCTGGCGACGTACATGCTGATGCACATGAACCTCGGCGAGTGGAACGGTGTGCGGCTGATCACCGCGGCGAATGCCGAGGCCATGCAGACCCAGTCGGTGCCCGTGGACGAGCACTCCGGATACGGCCTGGCGATCCGCATCGACCGGACCTTGATTCCGGGGGTGGAGATGGTCGGCCACACCGGCTCGGCGCATGGGCTGTACAGCTCGATGTTCTTCGACCGCGCACGCCGCTTCGGCTTCGTGGTGATCACCAACGGCACGCGCAGCGTGGATGTGCGTACCGAGGTGAACCGCGCGCTGTACCAGCACTTCATCGCGCCGGTGGCCGGGCAGGCGGCGGACGCGCGCTAGCGCCGATCCCTCGCAACCCTGGGGATAGCCAGCGACTGGGGACGCATGCGCGTCGCGAATGCGGCCGCGCTGTCCCACATCATCGCCCCGGCACCGGCCGCCCCGGGTGTGGTGCGGCCGCGATGGGCGCCGGCCGGAGCCCATGTCCAGCGCTGCCGTTGCCGACGGCCTTGCGCCCACGGGCGGGAACCCGGGCTCTGTCGTCAGGCTGGCCAGGCCGCCGGGCCGGGACGCGCACGCTGCTCGACCCAGGCAAGCCTGGCGCGGCGATGCGCGCACGGGCCGGATGCGTGCGGCGAACTGCACAAACGTGCGGCCCAGCGCAGTGCCGGCCCGCGAGCCCCGGCCTGCGCCGACCATGCGTCCCGCCCGGCGTCGTCGACTGATGCGTGAACCAGCTCCCCCCGCCGGGTCCCGCCGCCGCGCCGGGCCGCCGCCTCAGCGCCAGAAGTTGATGAAGCCGGTGATGATCAGGGCGTTGGAGAAGTCGATGAAGAACGCACCGACCAGGGGGGCCACCAGGAAGGCGCGCGGGGCCACGCCGTAGCGCGCGGTCAGGGTCTGCATCACCGCCATGGCGTTGGCGGTGGTGCCGAGCATGAAGCCGATGAAGCCGCCGCCCATGACGGCCGCGTCGTAGTCGCGGCCCATCACCCGGAAGATCACGCCGCAGAACGCGATCACCATCAGCACCTGCAGCACCAGGTTCACGATCAGCGGCGCGGCCAGGCCGGACAGCTCCCAGAGCTTGAGGTTCATCAGCGCGATCGACAGGAACAGCGCCAGGCAGACATTGCCGATCAGTTCGATCGTCGCCACCGGCAGGCGCAGCCAGCCGGTCACATCGTCGATGTTGCGCAGCGCCGCGCCCACCAGCATCGCACCGATATAGGCCGGCATGGTCAGCCCCAGCGAAGCGATGCCGCGGCTCACCCAGTGGCCGATCCACATCGCCACCAGCAGCACCACGATCGCCTGCAGCGCACTGAACTCGCGGCTGGCGTCGTCCAGCCGCGAATGCGCGTTTTCCTGCTCGATCACCACGTTGCGCCCGTGGCCGCTGCTGCGCAGGCCGTGGCGGCGGATCAGGACCGTGATCGCCGGGCCGCCGACCAGGCCGCCCAGCACGATGCCGGCCATGGCCGAGGCCACGGCCACGGAGGCGGCGCCTTCGACGCCGGCCGCCTCGAACAGCGGGGCGAAGGCCAGGCCGGTCGCCGGGCCGCCGGTGAGCGTGGTCGAGCCGGCCAGCACGCCGAACAGCGGATGCAGGCCGAAGCCGAGCGCGATCGCCATGCCCAGCAGGTTCTGCGCGACCGCGAACGCGCTCGCCAGCGCCAGGAAGATCATCACCTGCTTGCCGCTGATCTTGAGCAGCGACAGGCTGGCATTCATGCCGATGGTCGTGAAGAACGCGATCATCAGCGGCGCCTGCAGGCTGGTGTCGAGCTCGAGCAGGGTGTGGCCCTGCCCATGCGCGATCAGCGCCGCGATCGCCACCACCAGCCCACCCACCACCGGTGCCGGCAGGTTGTAGCGCGACAGCACCGGGACGTAGCGGCACAGCGCGTAACCGAGAAACAGCACCACGCCGGCCAGGGCCAGGGTGTGGATCACATCAAGTTGCAGCATCGGCGTTCCGTGGCTTGAGAAGGAGCGGAGCGTGCCGGGCTGCGGTCAAGGGCAGGTTCCAGCGGGGGGCTGATGCTGCAGCACGCGGCCGGCCCAGGCATGTGCCGGTTGTCCCTGGTCGATCATGGCCGTGCCGTTGACGAACAGGTAGTCCACGCCGGCCGACAGCTGCGCCGGCTCGGTATAGGTCGCGCGCGGCGCGAACTGCTCCGGGTCGAACACCACCACGTCGGCGTAGTGGCCGGGTTCGAGGAATCCGCGCTCGCGCAGCTGCATGGTGGTCGCCACCAGGCCGGTGGCGCGGTGGATGTAGTCCTGCAGCGAGATCACCTGGTCCCTGACCACGAACTGCGCGTACTTCTCCGGATAGGTGGCGTACTGGCGCGGATGGCCGTCGGTGCCGTCGGAGGCGGTGAGCACCCAGGGCTGGCGCATGAAGGTGTCCACGTCGCGTCGATCCATGTTGAAGGAGGCCACGCGGTGCGCATCGCGGTCGGATTCGCTGGTGATGATGCGCAAGGCGGCATCGACGGGGTCGAGGGTCCATTCCCTGGCGACGGCCGCCAGCGTCTTGCCGGTCCATGGCCAGCCGCGGCCGGTCAGCAGCAGCGCTTCAGCCCCGCCGCGGCGGACCAGGTTGGCCTGCATCCCGGTGCGGATGCGGGCCGCCGTGGCGGCGTCGTCGAGGCGGTCGAGCAGCGCCGCGCGGCCGCCATCCACCGCCCAGCCCGGCAGCAGGGCCGCGCCCAGCGCGGTGCCGGAGGCCAGCCAGGGGTACTGGTCGGCCGTGACCTTCTGGCCCTCGACCTGGGCACGTTCGATGCGCGCGATCACGTCCGCGGCCTTGCCGTGCACGTCGCTGCCCAGCGCCTTGATGTGCGCGATGTGCACCGGCATGCCGGCGCGCCTGCCGATCTCGAGCACTTCCTCGACCGATCCCAGCAGCCCCATCGAGTACGAAGACTCGTCGCGCTGGTGGGTGTCGTAGATGCCGCCGCGGCGCGCGGCTTCCGTCGCCAGCGCGACCACTTCGTCGGTGCTGGCATAGCTTTGCGGCGTGTAGAACAGGCCGGTGGACAGGCCGAAGGCGCCCTCGCACATCGCCTGGGCGACCAGGCCGCGCATCCGCGCCAGTTCGCTCTCGTCGGGGGCGCGCGCGTCCTCGCCCAGCACGGCGCGGCGCACCGGGCCGAAACCCACGTAGGCGGCGATGTTGGTGCCGACGCCGTTGGCTTCGAACCAGGCGCGGTCGTCCGCGACCTTCGGCGAACCGCCGCCGTCGATACCGATGAACACCGTGCTCACGCCCTGGTGCAGCCACGGCAGGTTGCGGCGTTCGTCCTTGTCCGCCGAGCGGATGTAGCGCTCGGGATGGGTATGCGGGTCGATGAAGCCCGGGGCCACGATCTTGCCGCTGGCATCGACGGTGCGCGCGGCCTGGTAGCGACCGGCGAGGTCGTCGCCGACGGCGACGATGCGATCGGCCGACAGCGCCACGTCCGCGGCGCGGCCGGGCGTGTCGTGGCCGTCGAAGACCAGTCCGCCCGTGATCAGCACGTCCACCGCCTCCCGCGGTGGCGTCGAATCGGCGGGTGTGGTGCAGCCGGTGGCGCCCAGTGCGATGGCGAGGATGCCAAGACGCAATGCGGACGGGGCGATGCGGTGTCGCGGAACACGGGAGCTGGACATCGGGGAGGCACCTTGTCGGGTCATGCGGGAGCGGGCGCTCCCCAGAGGGAAGGGGAAGGCGGCTGCAGCCGTCCGTCGCGCAGCACCACGCCGCCGGGATGGTCCTCGCGCAGCCACAGCGGTCCATCGAGGTCGACGAACTCGGCGTGGCGCGCGACGTGCCAGGCCGGCGCGATCGCCAGCGACGGGCAGATCATGCAGCCGACCATGATGCCGAAGTCCTGCGCCCTGGCCGCCTGCAGCAGTTCCAGCGCGCCGGTCAGGCCGCCGGTCTTGTCGAGCTTGATGTTGACCACCTGGTAGAGCCTGCGCAGGCGCGGCAGGTCGGCGGCGACGTGGCAGCTTTCGTCGGCGCACAGGCGCACGGCCGATTCGAAGCCTTCCAGCACGCCGTCCTCGCCGGCGGGCAGCGGCTGCTCGACCAG
>Ga0233377_1000385_pt1 | contig 21277 bp, 37 predicted proteins | sample ElkDunMinimDraft_6_FD_191540 | JGI IMG/M metagenome (GOLD analysis project Ga0233377, IMG submission 191540) | Fecal eukaryotic communites from dung pellets of Tule Elk in California, USA - Elk Dung E36 | ecosystem: Host-associated > Mammals > Digestive system > Large intestine > Fecal | place...
TGAGCTGCTACAACGACGACCGCAAAGGCGGGCCGTGCGACTGTGGCCGGGATGCGTTCGTGGACCGCATGACCCGGGCCAAGGCGTACGGCTACCGTCACCGCTCCGGTTACCGGCCCGAGTGGGCTCCCGAAGGGGCGGCACTGTGACCCGCCTCCTCGCCTGGCTTCACCGCCACCGCTGGCAAAACCTCACCGTCACCCTCGCCCAAGGAGCAGTCCTGCCCGGCGACGTCACCGTCATTCTCAGCCGATGCAACCGCTGCGGAACCCACCGCACCGAAACCCTCAACGGCCACTGGCCCATCAGCCTCTTGACGCCGCCCGCCACCACCCGAGGGGGAGCCTGACCTTGCCGTACCACCCACACGCCTGCAACGGGCCCTGCAACAAGCCCTACCGGGACGCCGTCGACGCCTACGACCAGGCCCTCACCATCTACGAGCAGGCGCTCGCCGCCCACCCCGCCCTCGTCGCCGCCTGGCACCCGCCCCTGCCCTACCCGTCCGCCCCCACCCCGCCCGACCCCGTCACCACCCACCCCTACCTCGGCGACCCCGTCTGGTGTCCCCGCTGCGTCCGCACCATCCGCGCCGCCCTGGCCGAACTCGACGACCTCGCCTCCCTCGCCCAGGCGACAGTGGACGGCCACCGCGACGCCGGCGCCCGCTACGGCAAAACCGGACTCCACCTCAAAACCAGCGCCCCCTCACCCTCACCCATCACCGACACGTTGGATGAGCTGTACGGCGCCCTGGTCGACGTCGAAGACAACTGGCGGGAGTTCCGCAACGACCAGCCCCGCCCTCAACGCGCCCGCAACGGGCACGCCCGCCGCCTCGCGATCGCCTACCTGCTCGACGAGCTCGACGCGATCCTCGCTCACCCCGCCAGTGACGCGTTCGGTTTCGCCACGCTGGGGTGGCAGCGCCGTCTTCGTGCCCTCACGAAGAGCGATCCCGCCTCCCGGCGGTCGCCGATCCGCTGTCCCCGCTGTAAGGAGGCTGCCCGCATCACGTTGCAAGACGACGGCTACTACAAGTGCGGGACGTGCGAAAAACTGATGTCGCAGCGCGAGCATGACCGGGAATTCGCCGAGCAGGCGGCCGAGCACGTTGAGCAGGAGGCGCACGCATCGTGACCGCACCCGTAGAGATTCATCTCCGCGTCGGACGTCCCCGCCCCACTGGGGACACGTTGACCCCCATGCCCGTCGCCTGCAGCGCCACGGTGCCCGGCACGTGCAGCACCACCACCCTGCTAGCGGTCACCTGCCTCGGCTGTCTCAACGCTGCCGTCTCGCTGGCTGGCGGCGACGCCGTGCGCGGCCAGGCGTTGCGCGAGCTGCGCCGAAGCCTCGTGTTCAAGCTGGCCGTGTACGGCCTTGTCGTCATCGCCGGGATCGCTGTCCTGGCCTGGATCTGGAGTACCGCATGACCATCACTCGGGGTGTAACCGCCGTCGCTGAGGACGGGAAGCAGGGTATGACGCTCGACGAGTTGGCCGCGTTCGTTCAGGCGGCGATGCGCGCCGAAGTGCCTGGCGGTACCCGCGTTCAGGTGCGGGTCAACTTCACCGGCGGCATCAAGAAGCTGGAGACCCGGTGACCGCTGATCAGCCGCAGTGGGCGAAAGACCTCCGCGCCGCCGCCGAGAAAGCCGCGGAAGCCCTCAGCCACACCGGCCACGTGTTCACCGCGCAGGCGGCGATGGGCTGGATGTTCCGTGGTGATCTCGAAGCCGCGCGCCGGGCGGTTGCGAAACTCCCCGCTGACAAGCTCGCTGAACTATCCGCCGCGGCCGCCGCGCTGGCGGCGCTCGCCGACGAGGAGATGGCCCGCCACACCAACTGATCTCAAGCCGCGTCTCGCTACAGCACAGAGCTCTCCGCGCGACATGCAGGAGCCCCCGCCCGCGAAGAGCAGGGGCTCAGCTGTCCGGGCCTACTCCTCCTCCGGCCGCCACCCCTTCGGAGCCTCCACCGCCCCCTCAAACCCGCACCCGCAGGAGATCCACACCCCCGCCTTCACCGGGAGGGAAGTTAGGGTGACCGGATACAGCGGGCCGCTCCCGCTCCGGATCTCCTCGTGCTCCACATGAGCCGGAATCAGCTCCGCCGAGAGCAGTCGATCGGTACAGCCGATTCTGATGCACTTCGGCTTGTTGCCGCTGGCCATGACCAGTCTCCTTCCTGCCAGGCATCCCCTGTGGAGCCCAGCCGGGCTAGGGGACACCACCAGGACCCCTTGCGTCTCACCACGACAAGACCGGACACGCGAAACCCCCGCCGGGGATCCGGCGGGGGCGAAGAACAGCAGAGACGATCAGGCCGGAGCGTGCACCCGACACCCAGCCGTGGTCGCGCCGCACCCGCACACCTTGAGCACCTCCGCCCGCCACTCCCGGTAGCAGGAGGCGGAAAGCAGCGGGTTCACCCCGGCCGCCAGCTGCTCCTTCCACACCCGCCCAAGGAACGCCACCTCGGCGTCGATGTGCGCGTCCAGCTCAGGGCCGGTCAACGTGGCGAAATCCATGATCTTCTCCCAGAAGGTCGATGCTTGATTCTGGCGGGCTCTCCCCGCCAGCGGGGCCGATCCGAACATCAGGCCGCGCGCCGCGTGGCGGTGAGGATGGCGACCGCTGCCCGGTGGTAGCAGAGGTGCTTGCCGCGGGCTCCGGCCGGGCAGGAGCAGCCGCACCGGTGCACGAGGTAGGTGACAGCGCCGTCCGACGACACGGCGGTGTAGATGCCGGGGCGGCTGGTGGGGAGGATGCCGCCGGATTCGATGAGGTCGCGGGCCTTGTCGATCGCGGCGGGCTTGAAGTCGACGAGGTCGGCGGTGAGGGTGATGACCCAGCGGCCGGCTTCGTTCTTGGCGGCGTTGAGTTTGCCGGTGCGGGCCCAGCGCTGGATGGTGCGGAGGGAGACGCGGTGGGCGGCGGCGGCTTCACGGGTGGTGACCTGGATGATGGTGCCGCTCATTATTTCCGCTCCCATGTTGCGCTTCTCTGTTGCGATTCACGCTAGCGCACCAATCCTTTGGAGCGCAACACTGTTGCGGTACCCTCTTGTGTATGAGCACCCAGAAGACCCTCGAAGCGCTCGACGCCAGCACCCGCCGCTACCGCGAAACCGAAGCCGCCCACGAGGAATCCCGCCAAGCCGTCATCGCCGATGTTCTCGCCGCGCTCCGTGCCGGCGAGCGCCCTACCGACGTCGTCGCCCGCTCGCCCTTCACTGACGCTTACGTGCGGAAACTCGCCCGCGAAAACGGCATCGAAGCCAAACCGCGCGGGGCACAGAAGGGCTGATCGCCTGGGAGAATGAGCACACCATGCTCGACACCCAGCACCTCCCTGTCGACGTCCTCCCATGCCCCAGCGGCGACGTCATCCTCATCCCCCGCGCACTCCTCGCCATCCGGCTGACCCCCGCACAGCAGCTCCAACTCGCCGCCCGACTCCCCGCGCTCCACGTGCCAGCGGAGAACCTGATATGACAGCAGTTGGCGAATCAGGCAATCAGCTGTTATAAATCGAATTGATCGTGCCAGCATCAGCCCTCGAACGCTCCAGGCGTCGGGGGCTTTCGCATGTTCGGGGGTGCTCCGACATGCAGCAGCGCGACCCGGTCACTATCGCCGAAGCCGCCGCGCGGCTGCATCGTCCTGAGCCGACCGTACGGGTGTGGGCATCACGGCATCACGCCCGCCGCCTGCTGAAACTCGGCAAAACCGTCTACTACGACTACGCCGACCTGGCCACGATCGAAGGATGCCGCCACCGCGGTGAGCCCGTCCCGAAAACCCCCGAGGCCCGCGACGAGCTCCGCGCCGCTTTGCGCGAGTCGTTCCGCAACGCCGCCTGACCCGGCCGCCCCTGGCCCTTCGTCTTCTCGCCGCCTTGGAGGGTGCCCCATGACCGTCACCGACACCGCGCGGGTCACCACCCACTGGACAGTGGACCGCTGGGACGCCGACCAAACCAACTGGGTGAAGCGCCGCACAGGACTCCTCACCCCAAGCATCAACGACTTCCGCCGGGCCAGCGTCCGCCCGTACCTGACCACCGAAGTCGCCGGAAACCTCGCCACCACCGCAGGCCTGACCCGTCTCACCTCCCTGCTCACCGCAGGCGGCGGCCAAGCCATCGTCGCCACCAGTGCGCGCATCGGCGTCGGCAACGGCGTCGGCACCGCCGCCATCGGAGACACCAACCTGTCCGCCTCCGCAGGCAGCAGCAACCGGTGGTTCCAAACCCTGGACGCCACCTACCCGCAAGTCTCCGGCGGCATCCTCACCCTGAAAGCCACCTTCAGCGGCGACGACGGCAACTTCGCGTGGAACGAATTCGGCATCGACATCGGCACCCCCACCGTCACATCCGGGGCGACGGTGAACGCCACCCTGTTCAACCACAAAACGTCGATCGCCCAAGGCAGCAAAGCCCTGGGGCAAACCTGGGCAGCAACCGCCAGCGTCTCGTTCGGATAGATCATGCAATGGCCTATCCCGCCGTTCCCCACACGCATCGCCAAAGGCACGGAAGTCCTGCTCGCCTCCTCAGGCTCCGCGAACACCAAAGGCTCGTACATCACCCTGCTGTCCGGGCTACCCGCCCCCATCGGCTGGATCAACATCGGGATGCTCTCCTCCAACGTGGGGGCCGGAGACCGCGTCACACTGATGGACCTCGCCGTAGGCGGCTCAGGATCTGAGACGATCGTCGCCGCCGACATCGTGTGCGGCAACCGGCTGAACGCCTCCTTGTGCTTCCCTCTGCACGTGCCCGCCGGCGCCACCCTGCGGGCGCGAATCGCCACCGCACTGACCAGCCAGGTCATCCCCACAGCCGCTACCGCGTTCATGGCCGAACCTGACTCGGGAATCTCCACGCCGGGCCGGATTACCTCGTACGGCGCGGTGCCCGCCTCCTCCGGGGGTACCACGGTCACCCCGTCCGGCACAGCCAACGTCAAGGGGAGCTACGCGCAGCTCACAGCGTCGACGACGCGGCCGATCCATGCGCTGATGGTGATGGTGCAAGGCAGCACCAACACCCACCTGTCCGCCACCTACGCAGTCGACATCGCGGTAGGCGGCTCAGGCTCCGAAACCGTGATCATCCCGGACCATGCGGTGGTCGCCGACACCAACGAATACCTGCAGCCCATGTCGCCGGACTTCTACCCGCTGTCGACCGCCATCCCCGCAGGGGTGCGGCTCGCAGCCCGGTGCACGGTAACCACCGGCACCGTTGCCACACCGGTCGAAGTCGCGGTCTACGGGTTCACCTACTGAGGAGGGGGCGCGCCATGTCGTTGACGATCACCGCGTCCGGCACCCAGTCCGCGACGGTCACCACCGAGCACACACTCACCACGCTGACCGGCGGCAAAACGTACACGCTGCACGTCGACACCAACGCCATGAGCCACGGCTCCGGCACCGCTGACGAGCTGGAACTACGCATCAAGGCCAACGTGTTGAACGGCGGCACCGAGCGCGTGGTCTACTTCGCAACGTTCGTCGGCGCCCAGGACACCCCCATCAAAATCAGCCTGCCGGTGCCGGTGCCGCAGACCGCGACCGTCACCCTCAAGCAGACCGCGGGGACCGGCCGGTCCTACCCGTGGGCGGTCACCACCCCCGACTGATGGCCCGCTACCGCGACCGGACCGTCCCCCGGTCGGGCGACGCCGAGAAAAGCATCTTCGACACCGTCACCGTCACCGACATGCTGACCGTGCAGCAGGCGATATCGCTCGTTGACACGATCACTGTCGCCGACACGATCACTGTCGTCGTCACCCTGCCGCTCACGGACACGGTCACCGCACTGGACGGTCTCGGCGGCGGCGTCCCCGTCGACCTCGCCGACACCGTCACCGCCGTCGACGAGTTGACCGTCGCCCCCACCCCGGTGCTTGCCGACCCCGTCGTCGTCACCGACACTCTCACCGCGTCGGCCACCGCCGACCTGGTCGACACCGTCACGGTCACAGACAACCTGACCTACATCGAGATCATCCCCAAAAGCATCAGCGACACCATCACCGTCACCGACAGCTTGCGGGTCGCTGAAGTCCGCGACCGCGACATCGTCGCTCTGCCACTGCGCCGCAGCTGGTCGTCTCGCCCGCCAACCCTCTGAGCGACGGGAGGTGCGTGGTGGGTCGCAACCTGACGATTCCATGGCAATCCAAGGAGTATTTGAAAGCGCCGGTCGCCGGCGCTGCGGACCTGGAATCCCTGCCACCAGAGATGGCGTTGCTGCCGTCCGGCCAAGACCCGACCCCTGGCGACTGGCTGGCCGCCGAGTGGATCATCGAAGGCGGCCAGCTCAAGGCAATGATCCTCATTGGGCCCGGCACGCTGCTGCCGCTCACTAAGGGGTTGTTGTACCAGGTGTGGGTGCGCGTCACTGCCGAACCTGAGATTCCGGTGCTCAAGCCCGGCACCGTCTACGCCAGCTAGAAGGGGGAGTCGTGGCCGCCTTCCACCGCTTGGCCGTTGAGCAGGGTGCGACGTTCGAGGAACGCTACGAAATCGTCGACAACGACCAGGTGTGGCCCATCCCCGACGGGTGGCAGGCCCGCGCCCAAATCCGCGCCGAACCACTCGCACCAACCGTCATCCTCGACCTCACCCCGCACCTCGCCGTCGACCACGACGCCGGCACCATCACCCTGCGCATCCCGGCCACCACCACCGCCGGCATGGACCGGGGCGGCGTCTGGGACCTGGAGCTGTACGACCCCGGCGACCTCACGCAGGTGCATCGGCTCCTCGCGGGCCCGGTGGACCTCTGCTTGGAGGTCACCCGGTGATCGGGATTCGTATCGTTCAGGTCAGCCCGCCGCCCGGCCAGCGCACCATCCGCGTCGCACCCCCAGCAGGGCCGCCCGGACCCGCAGGCGCCCCCGGTCCGGCCGGACCGCAGGGGCCGCCTGGTCCGGCGGGCGGCGACATCTACATCTACGACCGGGCCGGGGTGCCCGCCGCGACGTGGACCGTCGCCCACAACTTGGGCCGGTACGCGCATGTGTCGGTGCTCGCCGACGACGGCTCCGAGGTCACCACCGACGTGGTCTGGCCCAACGTCAACACCACTGTGATCACTTTCGCTGCGCCGTTCTCCGGCAAAGCCATCATCGGATAAGGGGCAGCACAGCATGACGCGTAAGGTCCTCAACGGGCTCGACCTCGACAACCAGCGCATCGTCTCGCTGGCAGACCCGTCGTCGGCCAGCGACGCGGCCACCAAGGCGTACGTCGACCAGGTCGCCAGAGGCCTGAACTGGAAGCAGTCGGTTCGTGTCGCGACCACCACGAACGCCACGTTGTCCAGCGGCTTCGAGGACGGCGACGTCGTCGACGGCGTCACCCTCGCCACCGGCGACCGCATCCTCATCAAAGATCAGAGCAGCGGCAGTGAGAACGGCATCTACGTCGTCGCCGCCTCCGGCGCCCCCACCCGAGCGGCCGACATGGCGGCCGCCTCCGACGGCAAGGGCGTCGCGGTCACCGTCACCTCCGGCACCGTCAACGCGGACAGGGTGTACATCCAGACGGCCGACACCGCAACCGTCGGCACCGACCCGCTGACCTGGTCGCAGCTCGGCGGGGGAGGCTCCTCCTACACCGCGGGCGACGGCCTGTCAGAGTCGCCGGCCGGGACGTTCAACGTGGCCACCGGTGCGGGGTTGGAGATCAACGCCGACGCGGTCCGCATCGCCGCCGCCGCGGCCGGTGCCGGTCTGACCGGCGGCGCCGGATCCGCGCTCGCGGTCGGTGCGGGCACCGGTATCACGGTCAACGCCGATGATGTCGCCCTGTCGGCGAGCGTGGCGGGCGCCGGGTTGACGCACACCACCGGGGTCCTCGCTGTCGGCGCGGGCACTGGTATCTCGGTGGCTGCGGACGCGGTCGCGGTCGACACGGCTGTGGTGTCCCGGCATGTGGCCGCGAACGTGGGCGACGGGTCGAACTCGCAGATCGACATCAGCCACAACCTGGGCACCTACGACGTGTCGGTGGAGGTGTTCGTCAACTCCGGTTCCCGGGAGACGGTGATCTGCGACGTGTCCCGCACCGACACCAACACGGTCCGCCTGAACTTCGCGACCGCCCCCACCAGCGGCCAATACCGGGTCATCGTGCAGGGGTAGGGCTGATGTCCACCCACCTGACCGCGCTGCACCTGCTCCAGCAGGCCAGCCCACCCAGCCCGCCATCCGGGTACACCGCCCTGTCGGCCCGCTCCGGGGACCTGCTGTACACGGAGGATTCCGCCGGGGTGGAGCGGCTCCTGGCCGCCGGACCCACCCCGGTCCGGTTGACGTCCACCACCGCGTCCACCGCAACCACGCTCAGCGACGCCGCAGGACTGGGCCTCGCCGTCCAAGCCGGGCGACGGTACCTGTTTCGCTTCGCTGGCCAATACATCAGCGCGGCGTCCACGACCGGTCTCGGCTTGGCCGTCAACGGGCCCACCCTGGGCTCAGACGGGCTGATGGCGAACGTGTTCATCGCGCACACCAACGCGATCCCGATGCTGGGAGCCGTCAGCGCCTACAACACCGCCATCCTCGGCACCGCCAGCTCGACCGCGACCCGTATGCCGTGGGAGGTGTGGGGGCACGTGCACGTCTCCGTGAGCGGCACCCTGCAGCTACGCATGCGGTCCGAGGTCGCCTCATCTGCGGTCACCTTGCAGATCGGGAGCTACGGGTATGCGTGGGCGGTGGGCTGATGCCTCGGCTCCTGGCCGCCGCGCTGCTCGCCGAGGCTAGCGTGGACACCCCCGCCGCCGGGTTCACCGCGCTGGGCGCGCTCACCTCCGGTCCGGCGGTCCGCTCCTCGGACGGTGCCGCGTTGCGCGCGCTCGACATCGTCACCGGCCGCGTCACCTCCGCTCTGACCAATACGACGACGACGCTCGCCGACATGACCGGCCTGGCCCTGCCAGTGGCCGCGGGCGGCGTCTACGTGTTCGAGTTCTCCGGCACCTACAGTTCGTCGGCGACCGGCTGCTACATCGCCGCCGCACTCAACGGGCCCTCCACCGGGGCTTCCGGCGTGATCTGCAACCACCACCTGCACGTCGGGGTAGGGGCGGACACCTGGCACAGCGGCTGCACCAGCGCGTTCGCCGCCACCAACGGGCCCGGCTACGTGGTAGCGGCCAACGTGGTGACGCCGTGGCGGTTGTACGGGTCGTTCGAAGTCGGTGGCACGGGCGGCGTGGTGGTGCCCCAGTTCGCTCGCGACTCGGGTGCCGGGACTATCACCATCCAGGCCGGCGCCTGGGGCTGGCTGCTGCGCATCGCCTGAACGGGGGGCTGCCGTGACCATGACCGCCCCCTCCCCGTGGGAGATTGCCGCCGCCCACTTCCAGCCCCGCACCAGGCGGTGGGCCACCCCGGGCGATCTCGCCCGCGCCCTCGACCCCGCCACCGTCCAAACCCCCGCCCTCGACCTCATCGACCGCGAACTCGTTGCCGTCGCGGACGGCGAGGTAGACCGGCTCATGGTGTTCATGAGCCCACAGGAGGGCAAGTCTGTCCGGGTTTCACATCGTTTCGCCGAATGGATGCTCGTCAACAACCCCGATACGCGGATCGCGATCGTCTCCTACGCCGACGAGATCGCCCGCCGGTGGGGCAGCGACATCAAGCTGGACACCCAGACCTACGACGGCTCTGACGACACCATCGACCTCGGCCTGCGCCTCCGCGCAGATTCCCGAGCTGCGGGCCGTTGGCAGATCGAGGGGCACCGCGGAGGCGTTTACTGTTGCGGCGTGGCGGGGTCCTTAACCGGACGTGCCGTGGATCTGCTCCTCGTCGACGACCCGCTGAAAGATCTTGAGCAGGCGCAGTCCGCCGCCTACCGAGAGCGGGCATGGCGGTTCTGGCAAGCGGTAGCCGTACCCCGTCTCGGCCCAGGCTCCCGCGTAGTGATCATTCAAACGAGGTGGCACGACGCCGACCTCGGCGGACGACTCCTGGCACAGGACCCCGACCGGTGGCGGGTCGTCTCGATCCCCGCCGTCGCCGAATCGCCAGACGATCCGCTCGGCCGCCAGGTCGGCGAACCGATGATCTCAGCGCGCGGAGAGCGGGACTGGGCCGCGATCCGCCGCGACGTCGGCGAGTACGTGTGGGCCGCCCTCTACCAGCAGCGTCCACAGCCAGCCGACGGCGGCTTGTTCAAACGGGCGGGCCTGCGCCACTGGGTGTCTGGCGGCGAGCAGCGGCTGCGCCTCGGCGACCGCATCGTGGATCTGCGCGACTGCTGGAAGTTCCTCACCGTTGACCTCGCCGCCAGCGTGAAAACGTCGGCGGACTACACGGCGGCCGCGGTGTGGGCGATCGGCCCTGCTGGGGATCTGGTCATGCTCGACGGCATCCGCGAGCGCATGGATCCGGCCGGGCATTGGCCCGCGGTGCGGGGGTTGCGGGAACGTTGGTCGGCGGACGTGGTGTTCGTGGAAAGCAGGATGTTCGGCACGACGCTGGTGTATGAGGCGGCTCAGGCTGGTGTGCCGGTGCAGGAGTTGCACGCCGACGCCGACAAGATCACCCGAGCGTTGCCGGCGACCGCGCGCGCGGACTCCGGGCGGCTGTGGTTCCCGCCGCTGGACCGGATGCCTGAGGTGGCCGACTGGCGGGATGAGCTGCTGGCCTTCCCCAACGGCGTGCATGACGACTGCGTCGACGTGGTCGCCTACGCCGCCCGGGTTGCGGGAGCGCACTGGCTGCCCGCGGAGTCGACGTCGCTGCCGGGCGGCCGCGCACCTGTGGATGACGGGGTGATCGGTCAGGCGTACGCGGCGGCGACCGGCGGAGCGGGCGGCGTCGACTTCATGAGCGTCAACTACTGAGAGGCACGAATGAAGATCCTCCCAGGAGTGTCGGTGTCCCGGGTGGTTGTGCCCGGTGATGCGCCCTGGCCTCTGCGGGCCAGTCACGGGCGGCGGTGGGACTTTCCGCACTTCGCCGTGAATCTCCAGGGCCGCCGCCGGTCGGCGTGGCTGATCTTCCCGTTCGGAGCCCGCCGCTACATGGCCCGCCACACACGCTGACAGGGGGTAAGCCATGGCGAAGCTGACCCCGATCACCCTTCCCGTGGTGCTGCGCATCGGAGACTCCGAAGCCGAGATCGGCCACATCGAAGTGCCGGTCAACATAAGGATGGCCAACGCCACCCCGCACCCCGACGGCCCGCTTTCCCTGCCCATCGAAGTTGAGGCCGACGGGCCAGCGGTGCGCCGCCGCGTCGCGGACTTCCTCCGCGAGGCCGCCGCCGCATTCGAGGAGGTGCCCGCCGATGGCGATTAGCGCCCCCACCCGGGATATCGGCGTCCTCGACGGCGGCCACTACGGGCACCTGTACACGGACCTGCTGGAGATCATCCCCGACCTCATGTGGCCCACCAGCGTGCAAACGTACGCGCGGATGCGCCACGACCCGCAACTCACCGCGATCCTCGCCGCCTACACGCTGCCCATCCGCCGCGCCACCTGGGCCGTCGACCCCACCGGCTGCCGCGACGAGGTCGCCCAGCTCGTCGCCGACGACCTCGGCCTGCCCATCCTGGACGCGGGCACGATGCCCGGTCCGGCGCGCCGTCGCGGGGTGCGGTGGGCCGACCACCTGCGCCTCGCCCTGCTGAGCCTGGTGTACGGGCACATGCCGTTCGAGCGCCGCTACGAAATCCGGGACGGTCAGGCCCGTCTGATCAACCTGGGGGAGCGGCTCCCGCACACGATCCGCGCTCTCGACGTCAACCGCGACGGCACCTTGAAGTCGATCTCGCAGGAGCACGCCGTAGGCGGACCCATCCCCGCGGATCGGCTGCTGTGGTACGCGCACGAGCGGGAAGGCGCCACCTGGACCGGGCGGAGCATCCTGCGACCGGCGTATGGGCCGTGGCTGATCAAGCACGAGGTGTGGAGGGTCCACGCCACCAGCATCCGCCGTTTCGGAATGGGGGTGCCGTCCGTCGAAGCCCCACCCGGGGCAACCCCCGGGCAGGTCACTGAAGCGCAACGGCTGGCCTCCGCCATGCGCGCCGGAGACACCGCCGGCGTTGGCCTGCCCCCGGGGTTCCGGCTGGCGATCACCGGCATGACAGGGTCCGCGCCGGACGCCATGGAGTTCGTCCGTTACCTCGACCAGCAGATGTCGAGGAGCGCGCTGGCTGGGCTCCTCGACCTGGGCGAAACCCGGAACGGCAGCAGAGCGCTCGGCGACACGATGCTGGAGCTGTTCTTCATCAGCTTGCAGGCGATCGCCGACGAGATCGCCGAAGCCGCCACCCTCGGCGCCGTCATCCCCTCGGTGGACCTCAACTGGGGCGAAGACGAACCCGCACCGCGAATCATCGCCGCCGACGTCGGCAACCGGCACGAAGTCAACGCCCAGGCACTGGAGCAGCTCATCTCCTCCGGCGCGATCACCCCAGACCCGGACCTGGAAGCGTACGTCCGCGCCGCCTGGCGGCTCCCACAGCGCGCCGCCACCGCACCTCCACCCGCCCCGGCTCCGCCGGTGCAAGCCCGCCGCCGGTCCCCGCGGACCCGGTCGGTGCGCGCCGCCGGATCGGAGGATCACCGGCAGCTCACCCTGGCCGAAGCCGCCTCCGGCATCGACCCGACCGCCATCCAAGCCGTCTGGTCGGACGCCCTCACCCAGCTGCTCGCCGACTGGGCCGGGGTGTCCGCCACCTGGCGGGAAGAGCTGGCCAAGCAGATCCGCGGCATCGTCTCCGGAGGAGACCTCGCCGCCCTCGCCAACCTGGTGCTCGACCCGGGTGCCGCGATTCAGCTGCTGGGTGCGGCGATGATCGCGGTGGCCGAGCAGTCTGCGGCGCAGATGGTCGCCGAAGCCGCATCCCAAGGGGTGGACGTCGACCAGCCGCCCGTCAACGAATCCCACCTGCTCGACCTCGCCCGCGCCCTCGGCGCGCTGCTCGCCTCCCAACTCGCCGGGGCTGGCGCTCGGGAGGCGATCCGCCGGGCCACACCAGGCGCGGCGGGGGAGGACGTCGCCGCCGCGGTGGCCGACCACCTTGCCGGCTTGTCGGACGCGTTCCTGCGCGAGCAGCTCGGCGGCGCACTGTCCGCGGCGCAATCGGACGGCCGGTTCGCCGTGCTCGATGTGGCGCCGGAGGCGACGTACTACGCCAGCGAAGTGCTTGACCAGAACACCTGTCCGAAATGTTTGGAGATCGACGGCCAGGAGTTCGCTGACCTGGCAGAAGCCAAGGCCACCTACATCACAGGCGGCTACATCGACTGCGACGGACGCCTGCGTTGTCGAGGCATCGTCGCCACCGTCTGGAACTGACCTCTGATCTCCCGGCCTGGCCTGCCCCGTTGGGGAACGGGTGGCAGGCAGGCCGGGTAACCCGTTCCCCAACCTGAAAGGGCCGCTCCGGCATGCCCAAGATCACTCGGATAAGCCGCTCGGATTCCTGGCGTCAGGAGTTCATCGCCAAGCACCGAGGCCGCTGCCACTACTGCAATCGCACGGGCGCTCTCGATCGGGGGCCCGACGATCGCGCCTGGTGGATCGACCACATGGACCCGATCTCCCGAGGCGGAGCCGACACCGAAGAAAATCTCACTCTGGCCTGCAAGCGGTGCAACCTGGCCAAGGGGGTTCAGCCGTATAGTCGGTTCAAGGAGTTCGCGGAAAAGCACTTCTGGGCGCCTGATGACTGGCGGGCCTCTGAGTATGACCTGGACCGTCTCATGGAGCTTCGTCAGAATGTCGACTCGCTGCGAACGTTCCACATGTCTTTCGCTGACCTTTCATGGCATCTGAATTACAGCGACGACAAGGCCGGGATCGTGCTTATCGGAGCTCACGAACACAACGGGACCTTCACGGAGCGAATCCTGAGCCTCGACGGGAGTTTGGCCGAATACCGCACGTCGGACTACCACAAAACGGCAGGGCGGGACGGCAACGCTGTCCTTGCATTGGTCATCGAGATGTACCGGCTAATGCCCGCGATGGTCGCCGAACTGCGACTACTACGCGGCGAGGAGTCGAACACAGAAGATGAGGCTGCCTGATCTCTGCCGCCGTCCATGAGCAGGGACGGCAGTTACCCTCGCGAGACACGAGTAGCTGACATCCTCCCTCTCGCTCTCCCCTTGGCGACCATGTCGCGGACGTTGTCCGCCTGCGTGCCAAGGAAAAGGTGATCCGGGTTGATGCAGGGCGGGTTGTCGCAGCGGTGGCAAACGTTCATCTCGCCCGGAGCAGAGCCCACAAGCATCTGGTAAGCGACCCGGGGGGCGGATTGGGTGCGACCAGCCCATCGAATGCGCCCATATCCGCCGCTCCCCGTGGCGCCTTGGTACTCCCAGCAGCCAGACGGAAGTTTCACCACTCGGGCCATGACGGAGGCCCACGCCTCTTCTTCCGTGCGGTTTCGGCGGGGCTTCCTCTGGGCGGCCGTGGTGGTGAGCAGGGGATCGCCGTACTTCTGCCACCGCTGATAGTGCATCACGCAATATCCGCGACACCGATGTTTCTGGCCACATCCATCCACTGAGCAGGTTCGACCCTTCTCCCGCTCCTCGAAGGCTCGCACGAACACCTGAGGGTCGCCGTGCTTCTTCCAACGCTGGTAATGCCGCTCACACCATCCGCGCCCATAGTGCGCTCCTTCGCAGTCGTCGATCGAACAGGAGCGCTCAGGCATGGATGTCTCCGTTCCACAGGTTCCGGCGTTAGCCCATGTTAGCAACGTTGAGCTGATGCACACCGGCACCTGGCACCTGTCCACCGGCCCCGTGACGTTCAGCACCAACGACTTCGCCTCCGCCGTCGCGGCCCTCGACTGCCCAGCCGTCCGCCGCCCGGTGCTCAAGCTCGGCCACCTGGAAGCCGACCCCGACGAGCAGGGGCTGCGCTGGGACGGGCTGCCCGCGGTGGGCTACATCAGCAACATGGCGGTCGCTGAAGCCGGCCGCACCCTGGTCGGCGACTACGCGGGCATGCCCGGCTGGCTCGGCCCGATCATCGCCAGCGCCTACCCCGACCGCAGCATCGAGGGTCAGTTCGATCACCGCTGCCAGATGGGGCACCTGCACCCGTTCGTCATCACCGCGGTCGCGCTGCTCGGCGTCGCCGCCCCCGGCATCGGCACCCTCCAGTCTCTCCAGGACGTGGCGGCCCTGTACGGCGTCGCCGCCTCTTCCGCCCCGCCGCCCTCCTCGGGCGAGCCGATCGCCATCACCGTCCACGCCACCCGGGAGGATCCCGTGCCCAACCCCCGCGCACCCCAGATAGCGGCCGGGGTCACCACCGAAGACGTCCGCCGCGCGTTCTACAGCAGCGACCACGGCCGCGGCTGGGACATCTGGATCGAAGCGATCGAGCTGGACCCGATGCAGATCATCGCGATCGACGACGCCACCGGCAGCCGTAGCCGGGTGCCGGTGATGATCGGCGACGGCGACGGCGAGGACGCGGTGTCGTTCGGTGACCCGGTGCGGGTGGTGGTCCGCTACGACGACGCCCCTGCGGTGGCCGCCTCCGCCGGGGAGGAGCGGGTGATCCGGTACAGGTCGCGTGACGAGTCCCGGCCGGAAGCCTCCACACCGTCACCGCCGCCGCCGGTTCAGCCTGCGGAGCCGACCCCGGCCACCCCCGCCGACCCGGACGCCCCGCCCATCGTGGTGCCCCCTGCGGCACCTTCCGCGCCGGAGGTTATCCCGGCCCCCCCACAGACTCCCCCGGTCGAGCCGGGGACCACCCCCAACGAAGGAGAGGCCATGCCTGCTCTGGACGAGGGCCTGCGTGAGCGGCTCGGCCTGGGCGCCGACGCTGACGAGGCCGCCATCCTGGCCGCTGTCGACGAGATGGTCGACAAGGTCACCGCACCGCCCGCCACCCCCGAGCCGGTCGCCGCCGCGATCCCCGACGGCGCCGTCCTGGTCGACAGCGAGCGCCTCGCCCAGCTGGAGCGCCAAGCCGCCGAAGGCGTCGCCGCCCGCGCCCAGCAGCGCACTGAGGCCCGCGACCGGGCCCTCGACGACGCCGTCAAGGCCGGCAAGTTCCCGCCGGCCCGCCGCGAGCACTACGCCAAGGCGTGGGACGCCGACCCCGACGGCACCAAGCAGCTCCTCGCGAGCCTCGCCGACGGCCTGGTCCCCATGGCCGACATCGGCGAGCCCGGCGGCGAACCCTCCAGCGACGACGACGAGTTCGACCGCTTCTTCTCCACCCCCGTCCCCGGAAAGGCCTGAGACCGTGGCCGACTACCTCCCCATCTTCCTGCCCGGCAGCGACGCCACCGCGACCACCTCCGGCGCGGTCACCGGCGGCCAGACGCTCGCGGTCTCCGGCTCCGGCACCGTCGCCCCGGCCGGAGCCGGAGCCGCCAACTGGATCGGTGTCGCCGCTGGCGACGCCCCCTCCGGCGGCCGGGTCGCCTTCTACCCGCGCGGCATCATCCACGAGAGCACCGCCGACGGCGACATCACCGCCGGAGCGCAGCTGCAGACCGGCGCCACCGGCAAGATCAAGGCGCTCGCCGCCGCGTCCGGCAACGCGGCCGGCGACATCAACGCCGCCCGCTCCGCCGTCGGCGTCGCCCTCACCACCGCGACCGACACCAACAGCGTCCGCTGGATGGCCTGGTAACCCCGAGAGGAACGTACGATGCCCGTCAACCCCCCGGGGGCCCCCACCCTGTCCGGTGACCTGCTGACCATCCACCGGATGCTGCAGTCGCCGACCCTGATCCGCCGCCGCCTGCGCACCATCGCGAACATGCGGTTCGTCGCCGACCGGATCCTCACCCAGCGGTTCCGCTCCGCCGGCGGCGCGGTCCTCTACGAGGTCAGCGAACCCATCTTGAACGCCCGCCCCGTCGAGGGCGTCGCCCCCGGCTCGGAGTATCCGCGCGCTGTCACCGCCGAAGGTGTCGCCGCCCTGGCCGCCGTCACCAAGTGGGGCCAAAGCACGCGGATGACCGATGAGCGGATCAAGCGGCAGGCGCGGCCCGGTGATGAGGTGGACCGGTCGCTGCGCAAGGTCGTCAACACCATCGTGGCCAAGGTGGACGCGGTGGCGATCGCCGCCGTCGCCTCCGCCGTCACCGCGACCGTCGACGCCGACAGCTACGGCGGCGCATGGAACGGCAGCAACCCGCAGATCCTGCGCAGCATTGAGATCGCCAAGGCCAAGGTCGCCGACCTGGACATGGGCTACATGCCGGACGTGATCCTCATGAGCTCGACGAAGTACGCGCTCATGGCGTCCGACGAGAAGGTCGCGGCGGTGCGCCGCCGGGAGACGACCGACAACCCCATCTACGGCGGCCGTGTCGAGACCATCGCCGGACTGGTCGTCGTGGAGGCCCCCGCGTCGCGGCTGCCGACCGACGACGTGTGGATCCTCGACAGCAAGGAGCTCGGCGGCATGGCCGACGAGTCCGAGGTCGACCCCGGCTACACCGTCGACGAGATGGCGGTGCAGGTCCAGTCGGCGCGGGTCGCGCAGAACGATGCGTGGGATCTGTGGGGGCGGCGCATCACCGTCCCCGTCGTGCAGGAGCCGGGCGCCGGTATCCGGATCACCAACACGATCGACTAGGAGAGGTTCGGATGTCGAAGACGTATCAGGTGGTCGGGGCGTGTATCGCGAACCTCCCGATCGACACCCCTCAGGGGGCGCAGCTCGTCATGCTGCACCAGCACGCGGTGCTGCCGCCGGGCGTGCCCGCGGACCGGATCGAGCATCTGCTGTCGGTGGGGCTGATCAAGGAGGTGCGCGGGGCGAAGGAGCCCGCCACCTCGGAGCAGAAGCCCGCCGCGGTCAACGCCCGCTCGTCGAAGGCGGAGCTCGTCGAGTTCGGCGTCGCCCAGGGCGGAGACCGGGCCGAGCTGGACGCGCTCACCCACAAGGACCTGCAGGCGCGTTTCCTCAAGAGCGGCGCCCAGCAGTAAGGCGTGGCCTGGCCCGGGGCACCTCTTCCGTCCCGGGCCAGACCACCACAACCGAATAGGAGGGGATCGTGGCTGAGCCATGGGCGCCGAGCCTGGAAGAGGTCGCCGACCATATCCCCACCCGCACTCGGGCGAGCGACGCGAGGCCAGGCGACGACAGCCTGCTGATGACGTTCAACCAGGCCACCACCCCCACCGGGGAGCAGGCGGCCCGGTTCGTCGACTCGGCGGTGTCGGAGGTGCTCGGCGCCGTCGCCGGACGGGTCCCCGACACCCCCACCTATCTGCGGGTGCTCGCCCAGAAAGCCGCCGCACTGCGCGCCGCGGCGGACATCGAACTCGCTTACCCCGACCGGGACGCCGACGTCAACGTGTCCGAGCGCCTCGACCAGCGCGCCAAAGACGCGCTGCTCCGGCTCGTCGAAGCGGTCAGTGACGCGAGCTCGCCCGGCTCTGAGGGCTCCCTGCTGCCCGTCTGGTCGATGCCCGCCCCCACCTGGCCTGGCGACTACCCCCTGTAGAGGAGGTGCCCGGTGGCTGCTGGTGGGCGCGGGATCGACATCCGCTTCGATGAGCGCGAGCTCGACCAGCTGTTGCACGGCGCTGATGGGCCGGTCGGACGGAGGCTGGCCCGTTACGGGGAGATCGTCACCCAAGGCGCGAAACGGCGGGCGCCGGTTTCACCCCGCGGGTCCGGCGGCCGCCCGTCCGGCTACCTCCGCTCCAAGATCGGATGGCAGATGGGGCGGGACGCGCTCAGCCTGTATGTCGACATCGCCTCCCCGGCACGCACCCCGCAGGGCGAGCCGTACGGACTTTTCTGCGAAGTAGGAACACGCCCTCACGTGATTCGCCCTCGTAAACCGGGTGGCTGGCTGCGCTGGGTTGGCTCCGACGGCAAGGTGCGGTTTGCCCGCAAGGTGAACCACCCCGGGACCAGCGCTCAACCACACCTACGGCCAGCGCTCGAAGACCTGCGGGGCGCCTGATGCCGTACATCGTCGCTGTCACCGCCGTCCGCGCCTGGGTCAACAGCCTCGACACCCTCGTCGGTCAGGGGCGCCCGCTCGGGCTCGGCGTTTTCCGCCAGCACCCCCGCTCACCCGGCCACGGCGCCTACGCGGTGCTGTCTCGCATCGGCCGCAGCGGCGACCTGGTTGCCGAGGAGACCATCGACAGCCCTCGCATCAGCGCGTCCATCTTCGCTGGCACCGACGAGGCGGCGGAGATCGCCGCCGTCGCGTACGCCAACCACCTCGACGCGCTGCGCGGCGCCCCTGCGGCCATGGGGGATGCGCGCTGCCTGGTCGCCGACGACCTGGCCGGGCCGCTGCTGGTCGACAACCACGACACGGATCGCGAGCAGTACCACTACGTCGTGGATGCCTCCTTCTACGTGCTTTAACCCCCTCTTTTCTCGCCTGAACTGGAAGGACTTCTCATGGCGGCTTTGCCCACGCAGGTGCTGGTGCCCGGCGGCTCCGCATCCGTCCTCGCCGCGGCGGCCGGAGGCGGCGACACCGCCACCCCCGGCGACGGCGTGTTCCTGGAAGTGTTCAACGCCGACGACTCGGCGGCGACGGTGACGCTCGTGACGCCCGGAACTGTCGACGGGCTGGCGATCGCCGACCGGCCCTTCACCGTCCCCGCGGGGGAACGCTGGAAGATCCCGCTGGGGCGCCGGTACGCGGGCGGGGACGGGCAGGCGTCCATCACCTACAGCAAGGTCACCGACCTGACCGTCGGCGTCTTCAAGGTCGCCTCCTGATGAGCCGCAAGGATCCGGCGAAGGAAGACCCGCCGGTCGGCCCGCAGATCGTCCGGCGGGTCGCCCTGGCCGACAGCGCCTCCGCCACGCCGACGGTTGGAGCGCAGCCCGCCACGGACGAGTCCAGCCCGCCGTACTACATCGCGACCCGGCCGCTGTTCATCGACGACCAGTTCAGCCGCGCCTTCAACGTCGGCGACCGCGTCCCGGCCGAGCACGTCGACAAGTACGGCTGGGCCGACAAGGTTCGCCCGCCCGCCCCCCAGATCGAGCCTGAGACCCCGCCCGGCCAGGCCACCAGCAGCAAGGAAGGTGACGCCTGATGGCGCGTGGAAACCCGGGAGCGCTCGCGCTCGGCCCCGGCAAGCTGTACATCGCGGTACTCGGAACACCGGAGCCCACCGACCTCACCACCCCGTGGTCGAGCGTCAGCCCGAACTGGATCCCGCTCGGCTACACCGCCGAAGGATCCACCTTCAATTACTCGGTGGACTCGGAGAACGTCGAGGTCGCCGAAGAGCTCGACCCGGTCGCGGTTGCCCTCACCAGCCGGGAGATGAACCTCGACTTCGCCCTCGCCGAGATCACCGGCCGGAACCTGAAGACCGCGCTCAACGGCGGCACCATCACCGCGGGCGCCGGAATCGTCACCTTCGAACCGCCCGACTTGGGTGAGGAGATTAGGACGATGCTCGGCTGGGAGTCCGAGGACGCCACCGAACGCTGGGTGTACCGCAAATGCTTGCAGGTCGGCGGCATGGAAATGTCGAGGCAGAAGGGTGCGGCCAAGGCCACCATCTCCTGCAGCTTCAAGCTGGAGAAGCCTGCCGCGGCCAAGGCGTTCAAGGCGATCCTCGACGTCGCGAGGGCAGCCTGATGAGCAGACGCTCCTACACCTCGCCCGGCCGCAAGAAGACCAGCGACAGCATCGACTTCTCCTTCGAACTCGACGGCGTCGCCTTCGAAAACGAGGGCGCCGTCAGCCTCATCGACCTGTCGGAGTTCGCGCGCCTCGCCGCGATGGGTGTCGACTCCCAGAGCCCGGAGGGCGCCTCGATCATCGCCGAAGTCTTCCTGATGGTGCTCGGCGAGACCACCTACCGGCGGTTCCGCAACCACTGCCGTAAGCACGGCACGGACGACGAGACGCTGCTGGCCATCATCAGCGACCTCATGTCGGAGGCCGGTAACCGCCCTACCAGCAGGCCCTCGGACTCCTCCGATGGGCCGCCGAACGCCCCGGCTACTGCGACGGTCGTTTCCTTCTCTCGGGCCACAGTCGAGCAGGTGCCGGTCCAGTCGGAGCCGGTGAAGCAGCTGGTGTCCTACGGCTGAGCGACCTGCCCCTGCCCGACCAGCTCGACGTGCTGCACGCCCTGTGGATCGAGTGGCGAGCCGACCTGCAACGCACCACAGCGCTCTTCACGCTGGCCGGCGCCGACAAACAGCAGGTTCAACCGGATCCGCATGTCGATTTCGATGCCATGTTCGCCGCCCCGGTTCGCCAGGACCGAGAAGAGCGCAGGCGGCTGAT
>Ga0233377_1000387_pt1 | contig 21147 bp, 4 predicted proteins | sample ElkDunMinimDraft_6_FD_191540 | JGI IMG/M metagenome (GOLD analysis project Ga0233377, IMG submission 191540) | Fecal eukaryotic communites from dung pellets of Tule Elk in California, USA - Elk Dung E36 | ecosystem: Host-associated > Mammals > Digestive system > Large intestine > Fecal | place...
TGCGGCTCCAGCGGCACGAGCGGCGGCACGAGCGACTCGCCTCCGCCGCCCGATGGCGGCAGCGATCTCGATGACGAGTTCAACGGGAACGCGGTCGACAGCGCATGGACCGTCCTCAACGCCCAGATGGTCGCGAGCACCGTGAGCGGAGGCGTGCTCCGCATGACGCCGAACAGGAACTGCGTCTGGTTCCACGCCGACGAAGGCCCCGGCCTCGTCAAGCTCGTCACCGGAGACTTCAAGGTGACGGCGAACGTTCGTGCGCGCCGCGCGAGCAATCCCGCGATGCCGGCGCCTGGCATCTTCCAGTTCGCAGGCCTCATCGCGCGCGATCCTGCGGGCAGCTCCGGACACGAGAACTACGTGTTCACGGTGATGGGCGAACGAGGCGGCTGGCTGACCAACGAAACGAAGAACACCATCCAGTCGAGCAGCGACGTCCACGGCCCGAACGAGGGGCGGACGAATGCCGACGCCGAGCTCCGCATCTGCCGCATCGGCCAGGTCTTCCGGCTGTACAACCGACCGCCGGCGGGTGGCTCGTGGAAGCTCGAGAGCACTTACGACCGCGCGGGCGCGCCCTTGCCGCAAACGCTCGAGGTTGGTCCGATCGCCTACACGTACACGAACTCGCCCGACCTGGTCGGCGAGTTCGACTACGTCCGCTTCAGCCCTGTCACGACGGTCGCCGACTGCACGACCGACTGACGGGCGGGCGGAGCTGACCAACTTGCTTTTCGTGTAAGCTGCCGCCGATGTGGAGTGTGCGCGACAAGACCTGTCTCATCACGGGCGCGACCTCCGGGATCGGCCGAGAGACGGCGCTCGGCCTCGCGAGGAGCGGCGCGCGTCTCGCCATCGTCGCGCGTGATCGTACGCTCGCAGCGAAGGTGGCTTCCGAAGCACGTCGCGAAGGCAGCCCGACCGTCGACCTCTTCTTCGCGGACCTCGCGAACCAGGCAGACCTGCGACGCGCGGCAGGCGAGATCCTCGCGAAGCTCCCCGCGATCCACGTCTTCATCAGCAACGCGGGGATCGTGATGAACGAGCGCGAGCTCACCGTCGACAGCGTCGAGAAGACGTTCGCGGTGAACCACCTGGCGCCGTTCCTGCTCGTGAAGCTCCTCCGCGAGCGGATCGAAGCGGCCGCTCCTTCGCGCATCATCATCGTCGCGTCGCAGGTCGAGGCACGGGGCGTCATCGACTTCGACGACCTCACCTTTGCGAAGAGCTACACCGCACTCGGTGCCTACGATCGCTCGAAGCTCGCCAATGTCCTCTTCACGTACGAGCTCGCACGGCGGCTGCACGAGAAAGGCGTCACCGTGAACTGCCTTCATCCGGGCGTGATCGCGACGAACCTCCTCTGCGACTACGAGAAGAAGTCGAGGCTCGCGGGGAAGCTCCTTCGACTGACGCACCCAGGACCGAAGGAGGGCGCGGCTACGACGCTTCGCCTCGCGACCGATCCGAAGCTCATCTACGTGAGCGGTCGCTATTTCAAACCGACTGGTGAGGAACGTACCTCACCCGCCTCGTACGATCGCGAGCTCGCGCGCCGGCTCTGGGAGATCAGCGAACAGCTCGTCGGTGACGCCGAGGCGCTCTCGAACGCGAAAGGTGGAGCTCTCGGATGAGCCCGATGTTCTTCGGCAAGTCCGGGCGTGCGCTGTTCGGCATCTATCATGCGGGCGCACGTCCGGCGCGCAATCACGGTGTCGTCCTCTGCAGTCCGTTCGGCGATGAGGCAGTGAAGGCCCATCGAGCGCTCCGCGTGCTCGCCTCGCGGTTGGCAGCGGCACGCTTCCACGTCCTCCGCTTCGACTACTTCGGAACGGGTGATTCGTCTGGCGACACCGAAGACGGAACGGTCGCCCAGTGGCTCGTGGACGTCGAGACAGCCATCGACGAGCTGAAGGACCTCGCCAGCGTCGCGCGCGTGTCGCTCGTCGGCCTTCGTTTCGGTGGGACGCTCGCGATGCTCGGTAGCCAGCGCCGCCGTGACGTCGACCAGGTCGTGATGTGGGATCCGATCGTCGAGGGAGGCAGCTACGTCAGCGAGCTCCGGAAGGTGAACGAGGACTACCTGCGCGACGAGCTGTCGAGGGCCGAGGACGCGCGGATCGCGGAAGACGAGGTCCTCGGCTTCCCGCTGACGCGCGATCTCGTCGCGGAGCTCGAGGCGATCGACCTGGCCAAGAACGGCGTTGACGCCAAGCGCGTCTCTCTCGTGACGACCACGGCGCACCCTCATTACGGCAGCCTCGCCAACCACCTGAGGACCGCGGGCGCGAGGGTCGAGAGCAACTTCGTTCCCATGAACCTCAACTGGACCGCTGATCAATCGCCCGCCGACGCCGCTCTCGTTCCGATCGAGGCCATCGACGCAGTCGTCGATGCACTCACGGCGGTGTCATGAGAGAGCGCGTTCACCTTCTGGGCCCACGGAAGAGCCTCCTTGCGCTCGTTCACGAGCCGGAACCCGCGCCCCCGGACAGCAGGCCCACGTTCGTCATCTTGAACGCCGGCATCGTCCACCGGGTCGGCCCCCACCGGGCGTCGGTGCGCATCGCGAGGGAGCTGGCAAAAGCCGGGTTCCGAGTCGTCCGGATCGACTTCTCGGGGCTGGGTGACAGTGCCCCACGGCCCGAACCTCTCAGCTTCAAAGAGGCGACCCTCGCGGACATCACAGAGATCCTCGACGACCTATCGTCGCGATACCGAACGAAGACATTCGTCCTCGGCGGACTCTGTGCAGGGGCTGACCGCGCGTTCGACGCCAGCGTGCGCGACCAGCGTGTTGTGGGCGCGATCATGCTCGATGGACTCGTCTATCCGACTATCGGGTTCTACCTTCGCCACTACCGCCATCGCCTCGCGCGACTTGACGGCACGGCAGCGCTGCGGGCCGCAAAGCGGACCACTGCTGCCCTCCGCAAGCGTCTACGGGGCTCGCGAGAGACTCCGCCGCAGGAGACCACCGTGCTCCGCGAGATTCCTGCCCATGAGACATTCGAGCGAGAGTTGCAGGCGCTTGCCGACCGCGGCGTGAACATGTGTTGGGTCTTCACGGCCGGGCTACCGTACTTTCACAATTACGAGCAACAGTTCTTCGATTCCTTCCGGCGCGTCGACTTCAAGGGACGCGTTACCCACACCTACTTCGGAAATTCGAACCACACGTTCACGCAGCTCGAAAGCCAACGACGTCTTACGCGCCACATCATTCAGTGGGCGAACGCGACGTTCCTGACGGACCGCTCAGGGCCAGCGCAAACGCGAGCGAATGCGCCCGAGGAGTGACCTCTTCGCGGTCACTTCCTGAGATTCCGCAACCTTCGGCCGTATCGCCGACGTCATGTCCGGCGTGTGTGTCGGGAGCTCCATCGCAATCTGCTCCAGGTTCTGGAAGATCATTGCGCGAGCGCTGATGCGGTACCCCGTCGCCTTCTCCACCTGATAGGTCACCTGCGCCGACAACAGCGAGTGACCGCCGAGGTCGAAAAAGTTGTCCTGTCGACCGACGCGCTCGATCTTCAGGACAGTCTTCCAGATGTCGGCGACGAGCTGCTCGTTCGCCGTCGCCGGCGACTCGAAAGCCCGCTCCGCTCCGCCCTCCTCACTGGCCGGGTCCGGCAGCGCACGCCGGTTCACCTTACCGTTCGCCGTGAGCGGCAGTGTCTCCATTTCAACGAAGACGTGCGGGATCATGTAGTCCGGCAACGCCCCGCGGAGATACGTGCGCAGCTCGGTGCCCGTCAGCGACTGGCCCTCGGCGTAGACGATGTACGCCACGAGCCGTTTGTCGGAGCCGTCATCCCAGACGATGACCACCGGCTGCTTGACCGCCGGATGTTTCTCCAGCACCGACTCGATCTCGCCGAGCTCGATCCGGTAACCGCGGACCTTCACTTGGTTGTCGGCGCGCTCGAGGTACTGGATCCGTCCATCCGCGCGCAGCTTCACCAGGTCACCGGTGCGATACATCCGGCCCGGGCGGAACGGATTGGCAACGAACCGCTCCTCCGTCAGCTCCGGCCTCCCGTGATAACCGCGCGCGAGCCCGTCGCCCGCGATGTACAGCTCGCCGACGACGCCCGTGGGCACAGGAGCCTTCCGGGCGTCGAGGACGTAGCACTGCGTGTTCGCGATCGGTCGGCCGATCGTGATGTCGTCCGGGTCCGTGATGCGCGCGCAGGTCGACCAGATAGTCGTCTCGGTCGGCCCGTACATGTTCCAGACCTCCGGGACACGCGTGCAAAGCTCGCGCGCGAGACCCGCCGGCCACGCCTCGCCGCCGCAGAGGATCCTCCGCAGCGACGGCGTCGAGCTCGCGCCATCCACCGACCAGCCTGCGTCGAGCATCATACGCCACGTCGCCGGCGTCGCTTGCATCGTGCTCGCTCGGCTCTTGCGCACCAGCTCGAGCAGCTCGTGACCATCCACCGTTGCATCACGGCTCGCGATGACGACCGTCCCACCGCTCGTGAGCGGCAAGAAGACCTCGAGGACCGAGATATCGAACGAGAGCGTCGTCACCGCGACGAGTTTGTCGTCGGGGCCGAAGCCCGGCTCCCGCCGCATGCTGTCGAGGAAGCTCACCACGCCGCGGTGCTCGAGCTCCACGCCCTTCGGCTTCCCCGTCGAGCCCGACGTGTAGATCACGTACGCCAGGTTCTGGCTCGTCGAATCGCACGACGGAAGGCTGGACGGCTCCCGCTCGATCTCAGGCCAATCAGCGTCCAGACGCACGAGCACCGTGCGTTCGCTCCTCGGGAGCTGCGACGCGAGGTCGGACTGCGTCAGGATCAGCGGCGTCGCCGAGTCATCGATCATGTACGCGATGCGATCCTCCGGGAACGACGGATCGAGCGGAAGGTACGCGGCTCCCGCCTTCAGCGTCCCGAGGAGCGCCACGAGCATGTCGATCGACCGATTGACGTGGATGCCGACCATCACGTCCGGGCCGGCTCCGCGCGCCCTCAGGTAGTGCGCCAGCCGGCTCGATCGCTCGTCGAGCTCACGATACGTGAGCGAGGCGTCTGCGGACTCCACCGCGACCGCGTCAGGCCGAGCCGTCGCCACGGCGACGAACCGATCGTGCAGCCGCTCCTCGCGAGCGTATTCGGCTCCGGTGTCATTCCACTCCTCGATGAGCCTTCTCCGCTCGGGCGCGTCGAGCAGCGACACGTCCGCGATCGAGCGATCCGGATTCTCCAAAAGGACTCGCATCACGTGACGGAACTGGCAAACCATCCGCTGCGCCGTCGAGTCGTCGAAAACGTCGGTCGCGTATTCGAATGCGCAACGCAGCCCCGTCTCAAGTTCCTCCGCGGCCAGCAAGAGGTCAAACTTCGAGGTGCCGCTGTGCACCGCCACCTCGGAGATAGCGACCCCCGGAAGCGCGAACGCCGAGCCCAACGCTCGCTGCATAGCAAACATGACCTGGAAGAGCGGATTCTCACCCGTGCGACGATCGGGGTTCACGACCTCGACCACTCGCTCGAGCGGAACATCCTGGTGTGCGAGGGCGGCAAGGACGCGGTCACGCGTCGCCCGGAGGTGCTGGCGGAACGTCGGGCTGCTTGACAGGTCTCCGCGGAAGACGACCGTATTCGTGTAGAAGCCGACGGACGGGCGCACTTCTTCCCGATCGCGATTAGCGATCGGTGAGCCGATGAGGATGTCGCTCTGTCCGCTGAGCCGTGACAGAAACACCTGAAACGCCGCAAGCAGCGTCATGAACATCGTAGCCCTCTCTTCGCGGGCAAGTGCAGTAATCGCCGCAATCTGCTCCGTGCCGAACTCGAAGCGTGCGAGCTTGCCTTCCGAGCTGGCAATCGGTGGCCGCGGCCGATCGAACGGGAGCGCGATGGGCGTCAGCTCACCGCCAAGCTCCTTCTTCCAGAACTCGAGCGACGCCTCGAGGCTGCCGCTCGCCACGAGCTCGTGCTGCCAGACCGCGTAGTCGACATACTGGATCGGCGGCGGCGGAAGCGGCGACGGCTTTCCTTCGACGAACGCCGCATACAGCGCAGACAACTCTTGAAAGAACAGGGAGAGCGACCACCCGTCACAAACGATGTGGTGCACGTTCAGCCAGAGAACCGCGTCCTCCAGCTCAAGCTGGAACACGCTCGCGCGGACGAGGGGACCGGCCGCAAGGTCGAACCCATTCTTCGACGCCGCGTCGGCGCGCGCGAACGCCTCCGACGCCGGCATACCGAACATGTCCACGCGCTCGAGATGAAACGATGACTCGCGCTCGATCCGCTGGGTCGGTGTACCAGCGACGTTCTCGAACCGTGTACGCAGAGACTCGTGGCGCTCGACGATCTCGCCCATCGCGCGCTCAAGCGCGTCGAGGTCGAGCTTCCCGCGGAACCGGAACGCCTGCGGAATGTTGTACGCTGCACGACCTGAATCGACCTGATCGAGGAACCAGAGCCGCTGCTGCATCAGCGATGCTGGGAGTACCTCGTTGCCGCCCGCGTCGACGAAACGCGAACGATCGATCGATCGAAGTACGGGCTCGTTCCTCCGACTCACTGCGCGTTCAGCGTCGATCTCGGCGGCGATCTTCTCCAGGCTGTGGAAGACCATCGCTCGAGGACTGATGCGACAACCCGTCGCCTTCTCGATCTGATAGGTCACCTGCGCCGACAGCAGCGAGTGACCGCCCAGATCGAAGAAGTTGTCCTGTCGACTCACGCGCTCGACCTTGAGGATCGACTTCCAGATGTCAGCCACGAGCTGCTCGTTCGGGGTCGACGGAGGGTCGAATGCTCGCTCTGCGCCCCCCTCCTCGCCCATCGGATTCGGGAGTGCGCGCCGGTTCACCTTCCCGTTGGCGGTGAGCGGCAGCGTCTCCATCTCCACGAAGACGTGCGGGATCATGTAGTCGGGCAGCTCCCCGCGCAGATACGTGCGGAGCTCGGTCCCCGTCAGGGATTGGCCTTCCGCATAGACGATGTACGCGACGAGCCGCTTGTCCGCGCCGTCGTCCCAGACGATGACGACGGGTTGCTTCACCGCCGGATGTTTCTCCAGAACCGACTCGATCTCGCCGAGCTCGATGCGGTACCCGCGGACCTTCACCTGGTTGTCCGCGCGCTCGAGGTACTGGATCCGTCCATCCGCGCGCAGCTTCACCAGGTCACCGGTGCGATACATCCGGCCCGGGCGGAACGGGTTGTCGACGAACCGCTCCTCCGTCAGCTCCGGCCTCCCGTGATAGCCGCGCGCGAGGCCGTCGCCTGCGATGTACAGCTCGCCGACGACGCCGGTCGGCACCGGCGCCCGCCACGCGTCCAGCACGTAGCACTGCGTATTCGCGATCGGACGTCCGATGGTGATGTCGTCCGGGTCCGTGATGCGCGCGCACGTTGACCAGATGGTCGTCTCGGTCGGCCCGTACATGTTCCAGACCTCCGGGACACGCGTGTACAGCTCGCGCGCGAGTCCCGCGGGCCAGGCCTCGCCGCCGCAGAGGACTCGCCGCAGCGATGGCGTCGCCCCGTCGCCGTCGGTCGACCAGCCGGCATCCAGCATCATCCGCCACGTCGCCGGCGTTGCCTGCATCGTCGTCACGCCGCTCTTGCGGATCATCCGCAGCAGCTCATGACCGTCGACGGTCGCGTCGCGGCTCGCGATCACCAGCGTTCCCCCGCTCGTGAGCGGCAGGAACACTTCCAGTACCGAGATGTCGAACGACAGCGTCGTGACCGCGAGCAGCTTGTCGTCCGGACCGAAGCCCGGCTCCCGGCGCATGCTGTCGAGGAAGCTGACGACGCTCCGATGCTCGAGCTCCACACCCTTGGGCTTTCCTGTCGAGCCCGACGTGTAGATCACATATGCCAGGTTCTCGCTCCTGGCCTCGCACGACGGCGCCTCGGCGGGCTCGCGCTCGATCGCGGCCCAGTCGGCGTCGAGACAGACGACCTTCACCCGGTCGCTCTTCGGAAGCTCTCCCTGAAGCGCGGACTGCGTCACCACGAGCGGTGTCGCCGAGTCCTCGATCATGTACTCGATGCGATCCGCAGGGAAGGACGGGTCGAGCGGGAGATACGCAGCACCTGCCTTCAACGTTCCGAGCAACGCCACCAGCATCTCGATCGAGCGGTTGACGTAGATGCCCACCATGACGTCCGGCCCCGCTCCACGCGCTTGCAGGTAGTGCGCGAGTCGATTCGAGCGCTCGTCGAGGTCGCGGTACGAGATCGATCTCTCGTCGTACTCCGCCACGATCGCGTCGGGCCGAGCGGCCGCCACGGCGACGAACCGATCGTGAAGCCTCTCGTCTGCCGGATACTCGACCGTCGTCGCGTTCCACTCTTCGAGGAGCTTCTTGCGCTCTGCTTCATCCAGCAGCGATGCGTCCGAGATCGAGCGATCGGGGTTCTGGAGAAGCTGGGTGAGGAGATGGCGGAACTGAGCGACCATCCGCTGCGCCGTCTGGTCGTCGAAGACGTCGGTCGCGTACTCGAAGAAGCACTGCAGGCCGGCGCCGGTCTCCTGCAGCTCGACGAACAGGTCGAACTTGGACGTGCCGCTGTGCACCTCGACAGGCGTGATCTCGATCCCTCGGAGCGCGAACGTGGACTCCGGCGCGCGTTGCATCGCGAACATCACCTGGAACAGAGGGTTCTCACCGGCGCGGCGGTCAGGCTTCACCGCCTCGACCACGCGCTCGAGCGGGACCTCCTGATGTGCGAGCGCGGCCAGCACGCGCTCTCGCGTCGCCCGAACGTGCTCGCGGAACGTCGGTGTGCCCGTCAGGTTCCCGCGGAAGACGACCGTGTTCGTATAGAAGCCGATCGCCTCGCGCACTTCCTCCCGATCGCGGTTCGCGATGGGTGAGCCGACGAGGATGTCGCCCTGCCCGCTGAGCCGCGACAGGAACACCTGGAACGCAGCCAGCATCGTCATGAAGAGCGACGCGCGCTCCTTGCGAGCGAGCTCCGAGAAAGCCTCGGTCTGCGCCCTGTCGACGTTGAACCGTGCGAGCCGGCCGATCGCGCTCGGCGTCGGCGGGCGTGGGCGATCGAACGGAAGCGCCAGGGGCGTCAGCTCACCTGCCAGGTCGTTCTTCCAGAACGCGATCTGATCCTCGAGGACACCACTCGCGACGACCTCCTGCTGCCACGCCGCGTAGTCGACGTACTGGATCGCGGGAAGACGAAGCGGCGATGGCTTCCCTTCGATGAAGGACTCGTAGAGCGCCGATAGCTCCTGGAAGAAGAGCGCGAGCGACCACCCGTCGCAGACGATGTGATGCACGTTCAGCCAGAGGACGACGTCGTCGTGCGCCAGCTGGAGTACGCTCGCGCGAAGGAGCGGCCCGGAAGCGAGATCGAATCCGTTCCGTGACGCCGCATCGGCACGCGCGAACGCCTCTTCCACGGAGGCGCCGGACATGTCCACGCGTTCGAGCTGGAACGCCGACCCATCATCGATGCGCTGAACGGGCCTGCCGCCGAAGTTCTCGAAACGCGTCCGCAACGACTCGTGGCGTTTCACGATCTCGCCCATCGCTCGCTCGAGCACGTCGAGATCGATCGGGCCATGCAGTCGGAACGCCTGCGGAATGTTGTAGACCGCACGGCCCGAATCGAGCTGATCCAAGAACCAGAGCCGCTGCTGCATCAGCGAAGCAGGCAACGCCTCGGTACCGTCGGCGTCGACGTGACGCGAGCGATCGATGCGTCGGAGCGCCGGTCCCTCCCGCACGGGCCCAGTGTGCTCCCCTTTGATCTCGCTGGCGATCTGCTCCAGGTTCTGGAACACCATCGCCCGCGGACTGATGCGGTACCCGGTGGCCTTCTCCACCTGATACGTTACCTGCGCCGAGAGGAGCGAGTGACCCCCGAGGTCGAAGAAGTTGTCCTGGCGGCCGACGCGCTCCGCCTTCAGGACGGACTTCCAGACCTCTGCGAGGAGCTGTTCGTTCGCCGTCACCGGCGGCTCGAACGCCCGCTCTCTGCCGCTGTCTTCGCTCATCGGGTCCGGCAGCGCGCGCCGGTTCACCTTCCCGTTGGCGGTGAGCGGAAGCGTCTCCATCTCCACGAAGACGTGCGGGATCATGTAGTCGGGCAGCTCGCCGCGGAGGTACGAGCGGAGCTCGGTCCCCGTCAGCGATTGGCCGTCCGCATAAACGATGTACGCGACGAGCCGCTTGTCGGCGCCGTCGTCCCAGACGATGACGACCGGCTGCTTCACCGCCGGATGGTCCTCGAGCACCGCTTCGATCTCGCCGAGCTCGATACGGTACCCGCGGACCTTCACCTGGTTGTCCGCGCGTTCGAGGTACTGGATGCGTCCGTCCTCACGGAGCTTCACGAGATCGCCCGTGCGGTACATGCGGCCCGGTCGGAACGGATTGGCGACGAACCGCTCCTGCGTCAGCTCCGGCCTCCCGTGATAGCCGCGCGCGAGGCCGTCACCCGCGATGAACAGCTCGCCGACGACACCGGTGGGCACCGGCGCGCGCCGCGGGTCGAGCACGTAGCACTGCGTGTTCGCGATCGGACGCCCGATCGTGATGTCGTCCGGATCCGTGATGCGCGCGGACGTCGACCAGATGGTCGTCTCGGTCGGTCCGTACATGTTCCAGACCTCCGGGACACGCGCGCACAGCTCGCGCGCGAGACCCGCCGGCCAGGCCTCGCCGCCGCAGAGGATCCTCCGCAGCGACGGGGTCGCGCTCTCGCCCTCCGCCGACCAGCCCGCATCGAGCATCATCCGCCACGTCGCCGGCGTCGCCTGCATCGTGGTCGCGCCGCTCTTGCGCAGCAGAGCGAGGAGCTCGTGACCGTCGACCGTCGTGTCACGGCTCGCGATGACGACCGTCCCTCCGCTGGTGAGCGGCAAGAACACCTCGAGGACCGAGATGTCGAACGAGAGCGTCGTGACGGCGACGAGCTTGTCGTCCGCGCCGAAGCCCGGCTCCCGCCGCATGCTGTCGAGGAAGCTGACGACGCCGCGGTGCTCGAGCTCCACGCCCTTCGGCTTGCCCGTCGAGCCCGACGTGTAAATCACGTACGCAAGGTTCTGGCTCGTCGACGCGCACGCAGGCAGGGTGGACGGCTCGCGCTCGATCTCGGGCCAGTCAGCGTCGAGCCGCACGAGCGCCGTGCCGTCGCTCTTCGGGAGCTGCGCCTCGAGCTCGGCCTGCGTCAGGATGAGCGGCGTCGCCGAGTCCTCGATCATGTACGCGATGCGATCCTCCGGGAACGACGGATCGAGCGGGAGGTACGCGGCCCCGGCCTTGAGTGTCCCGAGGAGCGCGACCAGCATGTCGAGCGAGCGGTGGATGTAGATCCCCACCATCACGTCAGGGCCGGCGCCGCGCGCCTTCAGGTAGTGCGCCAGGCGGCTCGAGCGCTCGTCGAGCTCGCGGTACGTGATCGACTTGTCGTCGTACTCCGCCGCGACCGCGTCGGGTCGAGCGGCGGCGACCGCGACGAAGCGGTCGTGCAGCCGCTCTTCGCGAGAGTACTCGGCCGTGGTCTCGTTCCACTCATCGAGGAGCTTCTTTCGCTCCGCCGCGTCGAGCAGCGACACGTCGGCGATCGAGCGATCGGGATCCTGCAGGAGCACCGTGAGCAGGTGCCGGAACTGCCCCACCATCCGCTGCGCCGTCGCGTCGTCGAAGACGTCGGTCGCGTACTCGAAGAAGCACTGCATGCCGGAGCTGAGCTCCTGCATCTCCAGCAGGAGGTCGAACTTCGACGTGCCGCTGTGCACGTCGACGGGCGCGATCTCGACGCCGGGCAACGCGAACGCCGACTCCGGCGCGCGCTGCATGGCGAACATCACCTGGAAGAGCGGGTTCTCACCCGTGCGGCGGTCAGGGTTGACGGCCTCGACCACGCGCTCGAGCGGGACCTCCTGGTGCGCGAGGGCCGCGATGACGCGCTCGCGCGTCGCGCGGACGTACTCGCGGAACGTCGACGGAGCGGTCAGGTCACCGCGGAAGACGACGGTGTTCGTGTAGAAGCCGATCGCGTCACGGACCTCTTCTCGATCACGATTCGCGATCGGCGAACCGACGAGGATGTCGCGCTGCCCGCTCAGGCGCGACAGGAACACCTGGAACGCCGCGAGCATCGTCATGAACAGCGAGGCTCGCTCTTCGCGCGCGAGCGCCGCAAACGCCTCGGCCTGCTCCTTGTCGACGTCGAACCGCGCGAGCTTGCCCTTCGCGCTGGAGACCGGCGGGCGCGGCCGGTCGAAAGGCAGCGCCAGCGGCGTCAGCTCTCCGCCGAGCGTGGTCTTCCAGAACTCGAGCTCGCTGTCGTGGACGCCGCTCGCCACGACCTCGTGCTGCCAGGCCGCGTAGTCGACGTACTGGATCGCCGGCGCGCGCAGCGGCGACGGCTTCCCCTCCACGAACGCGGCGTAGAGCGCCGAGAGCTCCTGGAAGAAGAGCGCGAGCGACCACCCGTCACAGACGATGTGGTGCACGTTGAACCACAGGACGACGTCGTCGGCCGCGAGCTGGTAGACGCTCGCCCGGACGAGCGGCCCCGTCGCGAGGTCGAAGCCGTTTCGCGACGCCGCGTCGGCCCGCGCGAACGCCTCCTCCGCCGAGGCGCCGGACATGTCCACACGCTCGAGCTGGAACCGAGCGCCGTCGTCGATGCGCTGCACGGGCCTGCCGCCGACGTTCTCGAAGCGCGTCCGCAGCGACTCGTGGCGCCGAACGATCTCGCCCATCGCGCGCTCGAGGACGTCGAGGTCGATCTTGCCGCGCAGCCGGAACGCCTGGGGGATGTTGTAGACCGCGCGGCCCGAGTCGATCTGGTCGAGGAACCAGAGCCGCTGCTGCATGAGCGACGCCGGAAGCGCCTCGTTCCCGTTCGCGTCGACCTGGCGGGAACGATCGATCCGCCGGAGGGCCGGGCCTTCTTTACGACCGCTCTCGCGAGCAGCCTCGATCTCGGCGGCGATGCCCGCGATGGTGCGCTTCTCGAAGAGGCTGCGCAGCGAGATCTCGGCGTTCACCCGCTTCCGGACGCGCGAGAGGACCTGCGTGAGGAGCAGGGAGTGCCCTCCGAGATCGAAGAAGTCGTCGTGGATGCCGACGCCGTCGACGCCGAGGATCTCCTCCCACACGGCGGCGATCGCACGCGTGAGATCGGTCTCCGGCGCAACGAAGGCCGTCGCGAGGTTCGGGCGCGTGACCTTCACCGCCGCGGCCGACGCCGTCTCGTCCGCCGCCTCGGGCTTCACCGGGCGCGTCGACTCGACGAGCGCGAGGAGGTCCTGCGACGAGACGACCACCTGAGGCGCGAGCGGGCCGGCCAGGATCCGCTCGAGCGCCTGCATGCCCTCCTCCGGCAAGATCCCCTGCTCGAGGCCGAGCTCGAGGATCGGGTTGCCGACCCTGGAGCGCTCGGGCGCCGGAGCGTCGCTGACCGCGCCGTCGCGCTTCGCTTCGATCGAGCCCTTCGTCGAGGCGGCGACGACCTCCGTCATCACCGCGCGATCTTCGACGCGGCGCATGACGAACTCGTCGATCTCGACGAGCACCTTGCCCGTCTCGTCGGTGATCCGGACGGTGTACGTGGCGAGGTCGCTCGTCGCCGAGGCCAGCCGAACGTGGCTCCGCACCTTCGGCGGCATCTTCCCGAACACGCGGGCTCGGCCGTACGAGAGCGGGACGAAGAACATCGTGTTCGGATCGAACCCGGGCACGAGCGCCTGCGCGCCCGCCGTGGCGAAGTCGAGTAGCGCCGGATGCAGGACGAACGACTCGGAGTCCGCTGCAAACGCAGCCGGCAGCTCGAGCGTGACGAGCGCCTGGCCTTCGCCGTACGCCACCGAACGTCGGTTGTTCCAGCGCGGGCCGAAGTCGAGATGCGCATCGGCCGCCGAATCGAACGTCTCGATCCGCGGGCAGCTCGCGGCGATCTCGCCGAGCGCGATCGCGGAAGGTTCAGCGGCGCTCTCCCAGCGGAGGCGCCCGAGGGCGTGGACGGTGCCGTCGGCGCCCGCGACCTGGCCTTCCCACTCGTCGCCTTGTCGATCGAGCGTGACCGTGAGCTCACGCGACTCGCCGTCCTTCACCACGAACGGAGCGAGGAACGTGACCTCGGAGAGCACGGGCACCTTGCCAGGCTCGGGCTTCTCCGCGAGGGCCGCCCGCAGGAGCTCGACGTAGCCGGTGCCCGGCATGAGCGCGGTTCCGCCCTTGATCCGATGCTCGCCGATGACCCAGTGCTTGTCGGTCCGAAACGAGCTCGAGTAGACGCGCTGGCCTGCGCTCTCGCGCACGCAGTGGTCGAGGAGCGCATGGCTCGCCGGACGCTCCGCGGCGCCGGCACGGGCAAGCCCGAGCGAGCGAGCGAGCTCGGCGGCCATACCGACGCGTTGCCACGCGTTCCAGTTGACGGCGACAGAGAGCGTGCCGTCGCGCGCGGTCCGCGCATGGGCGAAAGCGTCGAGGAACGCGTTCGCGGCGGCATAATCGATCTGCCCGGCGAGGCCGGTGATCGAGCTGACCGACGAGAAGAGAACGAAGAAGTCGAGCCGGGAGCCCGAGAGCGCCTCGTCGAGGACCAGCGTGCCGAGGGCCTTCGGCGCAAGGACGCGATCGGCCTGCTCACGCGTCTTCATCTGGAGGATGCCGTCGTCGAGCACACCCGCGGTGTGGAACACGCCGTGGATCGATCCGACGCGCTTCCGCGCCTCCGCGACGACGCGACGCATGTCGGCCGGGTTCGAGACGTCGCCCGCCGCGACGAGGACCGATGCGCCGAGCGCCTCGAGCTCGCGCACCGCCTCCGCGCGCGGGTCCGCCTTTCGACCGACGAGGACGAGCTTGGCCTCGTACGCGGTCGCGAGGTGGCGTGCGAGGACGAGACCGAGACCGCCGAGGCCGCCGGTGACGAGGTACACGCCGCCTTTGCGCATGCGTGAGCTCGGCTGCGTCCGCGGGAGCGAGGTCGCCTCGAAGGTCTGCACGAAGCGATCGTGACCGCGATACGCGATGACGTGCTCGAGCCACGCGTCGGCCCGCTTTGCTTCGGTCTCTGCGATGAGGCGGGAGACGAGCTCGGTCTCGTGCCACGTCCCGACGGCGGGCACGGTGAGATCGACGCTGGTGCAGGTGACGAAGGGGACCTCCTGCATCATGACCTTGCAGGGCCCGAGCACCGTCGCGCGCTCCGGATGGGCGACGGCCTCGCCGGCGACCTGCTGCGTCCCGCTCGAGGCGACGACGAGCGCGATCGGCGTCGTCGCGCCGCTCTTTCCGATCGCCTGCGCGAGGGACAGCAGCGAATGGAAGCCGAGCGCCTGCGCCTGGTCGTAGCGCGCCTTGACGTCGTTCACCTTCGGCAGCTCGCCCACGGTCCAGAGGTGGAGGATCCGGCGAGGCACGACGCTGCGCTTCTCGAGCGCCGCGAGCAGCGCGTCGTAGTCCTCGGGGACGTCGGCGCGGATGGTCGCATCGCGCTCCGAGATCGAGAGCTTCGTCCCCGATGTCACGCGGAGGACCGTGCGCCCTCGCGAGCGGAGCTCGTCGACGACCTTGTTGCCGATCCGCGCCGCGTCGCCGCTCTCGCCGGCGAAGACGAGCCACGCTTCCTTGCCGTCGGTCGCGACGTCGGGTTCGCTGACGAGCTGCCGCTTCCACGACGGAAGATAGAACCAGTCGGCGACGTCGTTCTTCTTGCGGAGGCTCCGCGACGACGCCTGGGTGACCGTGGTGCCCGGCTCGATCCAGTAGCGCTGGTGCTCGAACGGATACGTGGGGAGCGAGATGCGGCGCGTGCCGCGGCCCTCGTAGAACGCCTTCCAGTCGAACGCGACGCCCGACATCCAGAGTCGCCCGACGACGTCGAGCATGAAGGCGACGTCGGAGATCTTCTCGGTCGGATGGCGCAGCACGCTGTGGACGACGCGGGTGCGGCCCGCCGCCGGATGCGCCTTGACGAGGCTCGTCAGCGTCCGCCCCGGCGCGAGCTCGAGCATCACCATGTCCGGATCGGCGAGCGCGACGTCGAGGTTCTTCGAGAACTGGACCGTGCTCCGAAGGTGCCGGACCCAGTACATCGGGTCGGTCGCCTCGGCCTCCGTGATCCACGTGCCGGAGACGTTGGAGAGGAACGGCAGCTTCGGCGCCGAGAGCGCGATCTTCCGCGTGAGCTCCGCGAAGCTCTCGAGGATCGGCTCGAGCATCCGCGAGTGCGCCGCCACGTGGATCTTGATGCGACGGAAATCGACCTCGCGCGCGGCGAGCGTCTTCTCGAGCGCTTCGATCGCGGCCACGGGACCGGCGGCGACCGTGATCGTCGGTCCGTTCACGACGGCGACGTCGAGCTCCGACCCGAGCAGCGGCTCGAGCTCCTCGCGCGGGAGCGCGACGCTGATCATCGCGCCGGCCTCGATCTTCTCGAAGAGCTGCCCGCGGAGGAGGACCATGCGCAGGCCGTCCTCGACGCTGAACACGCCGGCGAGACAGGCGGCGACGTATTCGCCCATGCTGTGGCCGAGCATCGCGGTCGGCGTGACGCCCCACGCCATCATCTGCTTAGCGAGCGCATATTCCGTCATGAAGAGCGACGGCAGCGCGCGCGAGCCGTGCTGGAGCGCCTCGCTCGCCGCCTCCTCGTCCGCTGGCGCGGGGAAGAGCAGCGGCTTCAGGTCCTCCTTCGTCATCAAGCGAAGGAGCTTGAGGCAGTGGTCGATCTCCGTCCGGAACGTCGGCTCGGTCTCGTAGAGCTCGCGCGCCATGTTGGCGTACTGCGCGCCGCCGCCCGGGAAGAGGAACGTGACCGCGCGACGGTCCTTCGCCTGCTGGGTGAAGACGCGGGCGGGATCGCGCGCGAGCAGCGCGTTGGCGACGTCGGCCGTGTCCTTGCCGACGACGATGCGGCGATGCGCGAAGTCACGCCGTCCGAGCCCGAGCGTGTAGGCCGCATCGGCGAGCGAGATCTCCGGATGAGCGAGCAGATGCGCCGCGAGCCGCTCGCCAGCGCGATCGACCGCAGCGGCGCTGCGGGCGCTCAGCGTGATGAGCTCCTGCTGGCGCGCCGTGCCCTTCGGCAGCTTCTGCTCCGGCGCCTCCTCGATGACGACGAACGCGTTCGTGCCGCCGACGCCGAGCGAGTTGACGCCCGCGCGCCGCGGATGGTTCGGCGTCTTCCACGGCGCGAGCTTCGCGCTGACGAAGAACGGCGTGGCCTCGATCTCGAGCTGCGGGTTCGGCTTCTGGAAGTGGAGCGTCGGCGGCAGCTCCTTCGCCTTCAGCGCATTGACGACCTTGATCAGGCTCGCGACGCCGGCCGCCGTGTCCGTGTGGCCGATGTTCGTCTTGACCGATCCGATCCCGCAGAACCCGACGTCGTCCGTGTGCTCGCGGAACGCCTGCGTGAGCGCGGCGACCTCGATCGGATCGCCGACCGGCGTCCCCGTTCCGTGGCACTCGACGTACGTGATCGTCCGCGGGTCGCAGCCGGAGAGCGCGATCGCCTCGCCGATGCACGCGGCCTGCCCCTCCACGCTGGGCGCGAGGTAGCCGACCTTGCTCGCACCGTCGTTGTTGATCGCCGAGCCGCGGATGATGGCGTGGATGATGTCGCCGTCCGCGACCGCGTCCTCGTAGCGCCGGAGCGCGACGACGCCGAGGCCGCTCCCGAAGACGGTGCCCTTCGACGCTGCGTCGAACGCGCGGCAGTGTCCGTCCGGCGAGAGGATCTCGCCTTCCTCGTAGATGTAGCCGCGCCGGTGCGGCATCTCGAACGTGACGCCGCCCGCGAGCGCGAGGTCGCACTCGCGCGAGAGGAGGCTCTGACACGCCATGTGGATCGCCACGAGCGACGTCGAGCACGCCGTCTGGACGTTGACGCTCGGCCCCGTGAGCTTCAGGCAATACGAGATGCGGGTCGACAAGAAGTCCTTGTCGTTGCCCGTGTGGCGCAAGAGGAAGAACCCGACCGAGTCGACGAGCGCCGGGTTCGTCAGCAGGTTGTAGGGCAGATACGCGTTGTGCCCGGAGCCGGCGAACACGCCGATCGATCCGCCGAACTTGTCCGGGTCGATCGCCGCGTCCTCGAGCGCCTCCCACGCGCACTCGAGCATGTGCCGGTGCTGCGGATCCATGATCGACGCGTCGCGAGGCGAGAAGCCGAAGAAGCCCGCGTCGAACTGGTCCATCGCCTCGAGCGGCGCGCCCGACTTGACGTAGTGCGGGTGCATCAGCTTGGCCGGATCTTCACCGGCCGCCTCGAGCTCGGCATCGGTGTAGGCGGTCAAACACTCGACGCCGTCACGGATGTTGCGCCAGAAGCTCTCGACGTCGGCGGCGCGGGGAAAGCGGGCGGACATCCCCACAATCGCGAGGGTGGTCGCGGGATCGAACGGCGTATCGCTCATCGGTCGGATCTCTTCTTCTTGTCTTCGAATGACGTCGGTCGAGGCGCGCGCCTGCTCAGCGACGCTGGGGTCGACGGTCACGCGCCTCGCTACGCCGGGCCATCGCCGCCCTGCGCGCGTCCGCGCGGTCTTTGCTCTTCTCCATCGTCTTCGACGTGCCGTCGCCGCTGAGGAACTCGGCGAGCGAACGGATCGTCGGGAACCGGAAGAGATCGGTGAGCGCCAGCGGACGCGCCAGCACGTCCTTCAGCCGGCGCTGCAGCTGGACGGTGAGGAGCGAGTGGCCGCCGAGATCGAAGAAGTTGTCGTCGAGGCCGACGCGCTCGACGCTGAGGAGCTCGGTCCACACCGCGGCGATCTGCGTCTCGACCCCTTCCGTGGGCGGGGCGTACGCCGCGGCGGTGCGGGTGCTCCCCTTCTCCGGCGCCGGCAGGGCCTTGCGATCGACCTTGCCGTTCGGCGTCAGCGGGAACTTCGGCAACACGACGAACGCCGACGGCATCATGTAGTCGGGCAGCTCGGCTCGAGCGCCCGCCTTGACCGCATCGACGTCGATCGACTTGCCCGTCTCCGCGATGAGGTACGCGACCAGGCGCTTGTCGCCCGGTGAGTCTTCTCGTGCAAGGGCGACGACGTCGCGAACACCAGCCGCCTTGCGGAGCTGCGCCTCGATCTCGCCGAGCTCGATCCGGTAGCCGCGGATCTTCACCTGGAAGTCCATGCGACCGAGGAAGTCGAGCGTCCCGTCCGGACGACGCCGCACCAGGTCGCCCGTTCGATAGAGGCGTCCACCCGGGCGGAACGGATCGTCGACGAACCGATCCGCGGTGAGCTCCGCGCGCTCGAAGTAGCCGCGCGTGACGCCGTCGCCGCCGATGTAGAGCTCACCCGCCATCCCGAGCGGCAAGAGCTCTCGCCGGCGGTCGAGGACGTAGAGCTGCGTGTTCGCGATCGGCTGGCCGAGCGAGACCGCGGAGCCGTCGCCGGCGACGCGCTCGGTCGACGACCAGATGGTCGTCTCGGTCGGGCCGTACATGTTGAGGATGTCGGCGCTCGTCGCCGAGCGGAGATCCGCGGCGAGGGCCGCCGGGAATGCCTCACCGCCGACCATGACCTTCGAGAGGCCGCGGAGCGCTGCGCGCGACTGCTCGTCCGCGAGGATCATGCTCATCTGCGACGGCGTGCACTGCAGGTGCGTGACGCCGTGGCGCTTCACCTGCGCGGCCAGCGTGTAGTCCGCGCCTGCGTCCGCCGATGTGGTGGCGAGCGTCTTCAGCTCGTTCAGGTACTTGAGGTGCTCGAGCACCTTCGCGGACGGCACGCCGTAGTCGAGGAGGCAGCCGATGTCGTCGACGCCGATCCCCTTCAGCCGATCGATGATCTTCAGGCACGACGCCGGCGTTCCGAAGAGGCCGCTCGTCTCGTAGTAGCGGTTGAACGCGTGCTCGAGGACGGCGTCGAGCTCCTCGGGGCTCATCTCCTGCTCCTCGAAGATCTGCGCCGGCGTCTTCCCGGTCTTGTCGGCCTTCTCCTTGAACGTGGGGAACGTCCACGCGGCCGCCTTGATCAGATCGACCGAGCTCTTGAGGTACGCCTTCATCGGCTCGCGCACGACCCGGCGCACCTCGTCGGCGTCCGGCCCGACGAAGGTGTGGAGCATCACGGTGACCTCACCCGGCCCCTCGTGCCCCGCGGCCTTGCGCGCCTCGCGATAGACGCGGATCTTCTCGCCCACCTCTTCGATCGTCTGGCCGAGCAGGTGGGTCAGCAGGTTCGCGCCGATCTCGCCCGCCGCACGGAACGTCTCGGGGTTGCCTGCGGCGGTGAGCCAGAACGGGAGCTCCTTCTGGATCGGACGCGGGAGCGTACGGACCTCGATCTCCTTGCCGATCGGCGACGTCACCTTCAAGGCCTCGCCGCGCCAGAGCTTCCGGACGGTGTCGAGGTCGTCGAGCATCGCCTGCTTGCGATCCTTGAAGCGCTCCGGCTTGTAGATGACGAAGTCGTTCGGCTGCCATCCCGACGCGAACGAGATGCCGACGCGACCACCCGACAGGTTGTCGACGAGCGCCCACTCCTCCGCGACGCGGATCGGATGGTGGAGCGGCATGACGACGGACGCTGCGCGGAGGTGGATGTTCTTCGTGATCGTCGCGAGCGCAGCGGCGGCGACGGACGGGTTCGGGTAGAGCCCGCCGAAGGCGTGGAAGTGACGCTCGGGCGTCCACACGGCGGAGAAGCCGTTCTCGTCGGCGAAGCGCGCGCCCTCGAGGAGCAGCTTGTACTTGTCGCTCGCCTTGTTCTCGCCCTCGTCGCTCGCGAAGTACATGAGCGACATCGTGATCGGCAGCGCCTGGTTCGGCAGGTGCGCGCGTGCGAGCGCGGCATCGTCCGCCTTGTCCGAGTGGACGACGACCTTGAAGCCGCGCGTGAGCGTCCAGAACAGCTCGAGGACCGAGATGTCGAACGACAGGCTCGTCACGGCGAGCCACGCGCCGGCGTCCTTGTGCTCGAGACGCTCGTCCATCCCGGCGAAGAAGTTCACGACGTTCCGGTGCTCGACCATCACGCCCTTCGGCTTGCCCGTCGAGCCCGACGTGTAGATCACGTAGGCGAGGTTGCTCGAGGCGACCTTCGTCTCCGGCTTCGTCTTCGGCGCATCGGAGACGTCGCTCACGAGGAGCTTCGTGCCCGCGAACGCCAGGAAGCGGTCCGCGAGCTCACGCTGCGTGACGAGCACCTTCGCGCCCGAGTCCTCGAGCATGA
>Ga0233377_1000389_pt1 | contig 21137 bp, 21 predicted proteins | sample ElkDunMinimDraft_6_FD_191540 | JGI IMG/M metagenome (GOLD analysis project Ga0233377, IMG submission 191540) | Fecal eukaryotic communites from dung pellets of Tule Elk in California, USA - Elk Dung E36 | ecosystem: Host-associated > Mammals > Digestive system > Large intestine > Fecal | place...
CCCTGCAAGCCTTGCCCAGCGCAAAGCATGGTGAACAAGAAGTACCGTAATAAAAACAGCGGCGGCGGCTGTGGCACGCGGTTTTCGCCGGTGGTCCCGTCCTTGCTCAGTGAGGTTCGAGCAAAATGCTCCCGGCAGCCAAAATGGCGTCGGACACCTTGAAACAAGGACTATCGTCATGGCGCTGAACAGCGTGAACACGAACGTGGGCGCAATGGTCGCCCTGCAGAACCTGCAAAAGACCAACGCGCAACTCGCGACCACCCAAAACCGCATCAACACCGGCCTGGCCATCGGCTCGGCCAAGGACAACGGCGCCATCTGGGCCATCGCCCAGAGCCAACGCGCTGAATCGTCCTCGCTGAACGCGGTCAAGTCGTCGCTGCAACGCGGCCAGTCGACCATCGACGTCGCCCTCGCCGCCGGTGAGAGCGTCTCGGACCTGCTGACCCAGATGCAATCGCTGGCCCTGTCGGCTTCGGACGCCAGCCTGGGCACCACCGCCCGCGCTTCGCTGAACGAAGACTTCAAGAACCTGCGCGATCAGATCAAGACTGTGGTCGCCAACGCCGGTTTCGACGGCACCAACCTGCTGGGAACCGGCACCGCCGGCTTCAAGGCTCTGGCCAACGCCAAGGGCACGTCGACCATCGACGTCGGTCAGCAAAACATGGCGCTGAGCGGTGCGATCGTCACCGTCGCCGCCGCTGGCGTGGTCAACACGGTCACGACCGCCAAGGCCATGATCACGACGGTTGAAACCTCGATCAAGAACGTTTCGACCGCCCTGTCCAAGCTGGGCACGGCCTCCAAGGCCTTCGAAAACCACCTGACCTTCGTCGGCAAGCTCCAGGACTCCCTGGACGCCGGTGTGGGCAACTTGGTGGACGCCGACCTGGCCAAGGAAAGCGCGCGACTGCAATCGCTGCAGACCAAGCAACAGCTGGGTGTGCAGGCGCTGTCGATCGCCAACTCCTCGACCTCGATCCTGCTCGGCCTGTTCCGCTAAGGCCAAAACTGGAAGGGCGGGGCCTACGGTCCCGCCCGACCTTCTTTTTGAGTAATCCCGACAACCAGTTCCTTTCAAAGGAAGCCGTCGCTGTAAGGCGTCGGATGGAGACATGAGTCAGAATGCCGCAACAGCCGCTGTGACTTCATCAGCCGTTCAACCCGCCTCGGCGGGCGGCGGCATGAGAGGGGATTTCACAGGCTCGAAGTCGGCTCAGGATGTTGAAGACGTCGCCCGATACCGCCTGGTGATCGAAGAGGGCCCGCAAGCCGGGTCGTTCATCTACAAGACGATGGACAGGGTCACCGGAGAAGTCATCCGTCAGTTCCCCCGGGAGCAGGTCATTCGGATGATGCAGTCCAAAACCTACGGCGCGGGATCGGTCATCGACACTTTCGCCTGATCCCAGGTCGGGCCCTGAGCGACGAAACGAGACTTCGACCACCGCGCAGGAGCGATCCGCGCGGCGAATTGCGTGGTTAGCGGGCGTTAACCATGTGTGCACCCTTGCCTCATAGCTTGACCCAAACTTCGAAGGGTTGAGTCGGATGACGAATAGCGTCCACACAAATGCCGCCGCCGCCATCGCGCTTCAGAATCTGTCGCGCACGAACGATCGGTTGGGCGATGTGCAGAGCCGCATTTCCACGGGCCTGAAGGTCCAGGGAGCCAAGGATAACGCCGCCATCTGGGCCATCGCCCAGCAACAGCGCGCCGATGTCGGGGCGCTCAGCGCCGTGAAATCCAGTCTGGACCGCGCGACCTCGATGTCGGATGTGGCCCTTTCGGCGGGCGAATCGATCTCTGACCTGCTGAATCAGCTCAAGGAAAAGATCGTCCTGGCCAAGGACAGTTCGCTGAAGACCCAGTCGCGCGAACTGCTGAACAACGACTTCCAGGCCCTGTTGCGCGCTATCGCCTCGGCGGCCGAAAACGCGACCTTCGACGGCGGCAATCTGCTGAACGGTTCGCTGACCACCGGCATCAAATTCCTGGCCAACGCTGATGCGTCGTCCTTCGTGACCCTGTCGGCGAAGAACCTGACCCTGGGGGGGTCGATCATCGAGCTGTCGTTGTCGGACTCGCTGAAGACTCTGACCGGCGCGACCAATGCCCTGACCAAACTGGACGATTCGATCACCCAGCTGAACTCGGCGATGGGGGCTTTGGGCGCTCAAGCCAAGCAGATCGAGGCGCACCGCAACTTCGTCACCAAGCTGGTCGACACGCTGGAGTCCGGCATCGGCAATCTGGTGGACGCTGACCTGGCCAAGGAAAGCGCACGGCTGCAGGCCTTGCAGGTCCAGCAGCAGTTGGGCGCCCAGTCCCTGTCGATCGCCAACCAGGCGCCGCAGATCCTGTTGTCGCTGTTCCAGCGCTAGAACTGACGCCTGCGGTCAGACCAGACGGCGCGGTCCGGCGTGGCTGATGTGGATGGGCGGACGGCGACGCCGCAGGTCGAAACCATACAGAGCCACCAGGGAACACAGGGTCTCTAGAAAACGGGTCACGACGGCAAACTCCTTCATGGAGGCGCTGGACGAAACGCTGGGTGCTGACGGTAACCGAGTCCTGTTCTTTGACGCTATCCCTGTCGATGCGATTCCTGTGGGTTGTTAAGGGGGCGTTACCTTCGGGGCGGGCAAACTGGGCGTGGGGCAGGCCACCGACATGCCCCCGGATAGGCATGTGATCAACAACAGCTATCTTCTCGCCCTGTATGGAGGCGCATCGGACACGATGCTGACGCCGTCGATGACGACGGCCCAGAAGAATGCGTTGAAGAAACAGCCGACGGCGCCCTGGGCGACCGGGGTCGAGGCGCCCAAACAGAGCGATCTGGTGCGCATGGCCCTGGGCGGCCGCAAACTGATCAACGAAGACGCCGCCAAGCTGGATGTGAAGACGTCTTCTGCCGACTATCGAAAGCTGTTCGCCCTGTACCAGGGTTTGGAGACGCTGAACGCCCTGACCAACCGCGCCTCGACCAAGGGGGTCAGCAGCTCTGAAATGAGCCAACTTAGCAAGCGGTTCAGCTCGGGTTTGAGCGAGATCGGCTCGTGGCTGAGCACCGCCGGCCTGGATGGTGTCCGACTGGCGCAGGGTTCCGCCGCCTCGACCAGCAAGACCACAGCCGCCGTGCCGCGTGACAGCGCCGTCTCGATCACAGGCCCTGTGCATGAAGGCTCGCCGGACAGCCTCAGCCCGGCGTTTGCGGGCGATGTCCGCTTCGACATCACCATCAAGCGGTCGATCGATTCACAGACCGTCTCCATCAATCTGGACGACATGGGCGCCACGCCCCGGACGCTGACGGCGGTGCTGAACCATATCAACGGCAAGCTCGAGGCGGCAGGCGTCGAAACGCGCATCGGTCGTGAACTGATCAAGGCCGAACCCCGGACCATGACGGTGGGCGGCAAGACCGTCACCTTGCCGCCAGGCCCCGACCAGTTCGCCCTGGCCATTCGCGGCAGCTCGATTGAAAAGGTCAGCTTCTCGGCGCCTGACCGCGCCGACGCCGTCTATGTGGTCCAGGCGACCGGGACGACGGGGGGGCAGCAGGTTCTGAAATTCCAGACCGATACCGGCGGTGCAGCCCCTGACGCCGTGGCGCGGCCGGGCGAGACTTTCTGGGTTGATGGACGGGCGGGTCAGACCAATCTGCCTGCGGGCGTCGAAACAGTGCGGGCCAGCGCCACCGGGCCTGACGGCTCCCTGTGGATCGTGGCGGACCTGACCGCGGGACCCGGCAATCAGCCGATCAAGGGCCAGAAGGACGTGGCCCTGATGAAGCTGGATTCGGCGGGTCGAGTCGTATCGACCCAGACGCTGGGCGCGGCTTCGACGGCCAGCGGCTACGCCATCGCTGTGGACGCGAACGGGCGGGTGGCGGTCGCGGGATCGGTCACGGGCGCGCTTGAACCGGGCAAGAGCGGCGATGTAGCGGGCGTAGCCGACAGCTTCGTCACCGTCTTCGATGCTGACGGCGTGGAGCAATGGACCCAGAGGCGAGGGGCCCGCGCGGCGGACGAAGCCACATCGGTCAGTTTCGGCGACAACGGCATGGTCTATGTCGGCGGCCGGTCCCAGGGGGCCATGATCGGCGGCGTCCCCTCCGGCGGTTGGGACGGCTATGTCCAGGCCTTCAGCGAGACCCAGGTCCACATCTATGCGCCCATCGTGGCGACCTCGGCGGGCGTGGCCCAGTTCGGCACCAGCGGGACGGACGGCGTCGGCGCCATCGCCGTGGACGGCTCCAATCTTTATTCTGCGGGGGTCGAGGACGGCCGGCTGGTCGTCCGCCGCTTCACACTGGATGCGGCCGGAAAGCCGACACTGGCCTCAACACGCGATCTTGGTGAAGCCAGCGGCGAGGTCGCGGGTCTGTCGGTGTCGGGTGGCCAGGTCATCCTGACCGGCACGACCCGTAACGCCGCTCTGGACATCGGCGGCGTCAATGAAGCCCACCACGGCGGCACGGATGCCTTCGTGGCGGTGCTGCAAGGGGATTTGAGCGCCTCGTCCAGCGACCGGTTGACCTATGTCGGTTCGGCGGGCGACGACACCGCGGCGGACGTCAAGGTGGTGGACGGCAAGGTCTGGGTCACGGGCGTGGCCGATCGCCCGGCAGGCGCCAAGACGACCGATCCGACCATGGCCTATCTGGCACGGCTGGATGCTGCGACGGGCGCGGTCGAGTGGCGCAGGGACTGGGAAGGCAACGGCGCACAGGCCGCGCCCTTGACGCTGGCTGTGGCCCAGGGCGGGGCCAGCATCCTTGACCGCCTGGGTCTGCCCCAGGGCGAGATCGACCAGAGCCAGTCGAAATTCCTGACTTCGGCGACCTCCTTGCGGGTCGGCGACCGATTCTATGTTTCGGGAGCGGACGGCGGGCGGCAGGTGGCGGTGACCATCGAGGCGCGCGACACGCTGCAGTCCCTCGCCCGTAAGATCGAGCAGGCATCAAACCGCAAGCTGAAGGTGACGGTGTCGTCCGAAGCCGCAACGGCGGCGGCTGGCGGCCCCGAGGCCCTGTTCGCAGGCTTGCAGCGCCTGACCATCACGGCGCGCGACGGCAAGACGGGCGCGGTGCTGACGGCGGGCGAGACGGGCAGGGACGCCCTGGCCGGCCTGGGTCTGTCGCAGGGCTATATCGGCGCGACCACGGGCGACGACGTCACCCGCACCTTCGGCCTGAACCTGTCGGCTCATCTTCATCTGAACAGCGCCGAGGGAATCAAGGCGGCGGGCGAAAGCGTTCAGGCGGCGTTGAAGGCGGTGCGGGACGCTTATCGCGCTCTGGATCCGACTACGACAAAGCCCAAGCCGACAGGACAGGTTCCCGCCTATCTGACCGCCCAGATCGCCAACTATCAGGCGGCCCTTGCACGTCTGACGGGATAACCCCGCCCCGCAGGACGCAAGGTCGTTGACGCGACAGCCCCCGACGGGGTTATTGGGGTCAACTTCCACAAGGGCTCTGCATGCCTCAGGACAACCGCATCCTCATCGCCATCGGCGCTGGCGTGGCCATCGTCGCCGCCGTCATCGCCGCCTTGCTGTTCACCGGCAAGCGCGACGCCGAGCCTGCGCCGCCGCCCGCCGCACAGGGCGGTCTGACGGTCGATGTCGCGGATGCGCCAGGACTGGATCCGGCGCGAGAGCTGCGCTGCTTCGTCAACGGACAGTTCGTCGGCATGGCCACCCTGGCCGACTGCGCGCGCCAGAACGGTTTAGCGACCGAGGCTTTGGATGTCGGCATCGACCAGACCGGGGCTCCTGCCGCCTTCGTGGCCCCGCCGGGACCGCCTCCTGTGGATCCGCTGGAGTTTTCTACCATCGACGCCCAGCCCTTGCCTTCCGAGCCGGTCGAGCCCGCCAAGCCGGTGGAGCCGCAGCGCGTTGGAAACGCCTGCATGCGGCACACGGGATCGGACTGGCGCACCCTGTCGCCCAACATGAGCCTCGGCGCCTGCGTTCAGGCGCTCTACGCCGGCACCTGCGTCCGCCCGGGCGAGGCGCAGTACGGACGCTGGGGCGACACCACCCTGCGTCTGGTGCCCCGTCGCGTCGAGCAGTCGTCGGACAACAGCCGTTTCACCACGCTGACGGACCAGGACCGCAGCTGCCAGTTTCCGGAGTTCCACTGATGAGGTCGTTTGTTCGCATCGCCGCCATCGCCGGCCTGAGCGCCGGTCTGGGCGTCCTGGGTCTGTCCGCCTGTTCAAAGGCCGTGAAGGCGCCGTTTGACGCAGGTGTCTGCTTCGCCATGGAGCCGGGCGTGGACGGTGCGCCGCCGACCTTCAACAAGGTGGCCGAGGACCAGCCCCAGATCGAGTTCTGCGCGGCGCGGCTGGAAGAGATGCGGGTCCGCTTCCTGAGCCTGGGAGGATCGCGCCAGGAAATCATCGGCTCTTATCAGGGCCGGTTCCTGTTCATTGATTCTCGAGGCGTGTGGTCGTCCCAGACGTTGGAGGGATCACGCTTCTTCATGCTGGCTCGCACCGGCGATGGACGCCTGGCCGTTCCTGGCGCTTTCGAGCAGCCCGCTCCAGCGCCTTGACGGCGTGAACAAAAATAGAACATAGGGGGCGGTCAGGTGGCTGGCCCCTCAATCACAGCAAGGAATTCGGTTATGGCGGGAAGCGTCAACAAGGTCATTCTGGTCGGCAATCTGGGACGCGATCCCGAGATCCGCACCCTCAACTCGGGTGAACGCGTCGCCAACCTGTCGCTGGCGACGTCGGAAACCTGGCGCGACAAGGCCACGGGGGAGCGCAAGGAGAAGACCGAGTGGCACCGGGTGGTCATCTTCAACGAGAACATCGTCAAGGTGGCCGAAAACTACCTGAAGAAGGGCTCGACCATCTACGTCGAAGGTTCGCTGCAGACCCGCAAATACGAGCAGGCCGGGGTCGAGAAATACACCACCGAAATCGTGCTGCAGAAGTTCCGCGGTGAACTGACCATGCTGGGCGGCCGGGACGGCGGCGGTGCGGGCGCGGGCGGCGGACCGCGCGGCGACGATGACTATTCTTCGGGCTTCTCGACCGGCGGCGCCAACAAGCCGTCGGGGCCCAAGGAAAGCTACGACCTGAACGACGACATTCCGTTCTGATCACGAACACATGGCCCGTCACGTCTCCTAACGTGATGTGACGGGCGCGCCATTGTGGGCTGGGTTATGAGTCGGCTGTGACCGAGACACAGAAACTCCACAGCCCCCTGCGACTGGCCGAGATCGCGGCCATCGCTGCCATTGTCATCATCTGGGGCGTCAACAACGCCGCCGCGAAGGTGGCGACCGAAGTATTGCCGCCTCTGCTGGTCGCGGCCCTGCGCTTCGGCATTGCTGCAGGCTGCCTGGTCGCCTTCGTGCGGCCGCCCTTCCCGAACTGGAAAAGCCTGCTCGTGATCGTCTGCCTGGGCGGGCCGATCCACTACGGCCTGGTCTATTTCGGCTTCTGGCTGGCGCAGGACGTCAGCCCTGTCTCGGTGGCGTCGCAGTTGTGGGTGCCGTTCACGGCCCTGTTCGCATTCCTGCTGCTGGGCGAGAGGCTGTCGAAGGCGGCGCTGGCTGGCATGGGGGTCGCCTTCCTGGGCGTCGTCTGGATGACCATGGACCCGCACGCCATTGCGGATTGGAAGGCGATTCTGGTCGTATCCGCGGCGGCGGCCGCGTGGGCGATCACGACCGTGATCGCGCGACGCACGACCTCCATTCCGCCGTTGAAGATGCAAGGGCTGCTGGCGCTGGTCGCCTTTCCGTCTCTGGCCTTCGGGTCGGCAGTGTTCGAGCGCGGGCAGTGGGAGGCGGTGCAACAGGCGACACCGCTCATATGGATTTGCGTAATCTGGGCCGGCCTGGTGTCGTCGGTTCTGGCGACGACGCTGGTCTTCTGGCTGGTGCAGCAACGGGAGGCGGGGCGGGTGACGCCCTATCTGCTGCTCACGCCCGTCGTGTCCATCCTGATAGGCTGGCTGCTGCTGGATGATGTGCTGACGCCGCAGATCCTTACGGGTGCCGCGTTGACGATGGGCGGTGTGGGGCTGGTCGCCCTGGCCGAGCGCGGCCTGAGAGCCGGCGCGACCAAGGCGTGATGGCAGGTTGTCTTACAGACCGGGCAGTTTGAAGCCGCCCTCGCGACGGGGGGCGATGCTGATGCCGGTGTTGCCGACCAGGGCCTGATAGCGGGCGTATTCGGTGGCGGGGTCGATGACGACGACGCCGTTCGCCGTCTCGGTCGAGGTCGCCGCTTGCGACGCCGGATCTTCACGACGCCAGAACATGATGCGGTCCGCCCAGCTTTCCGACTTGTGCGTCAGGTCGCCGAACTCGTCATCGACGACATAGCGGGCCAGGGGGTCGGCGCGGTCGCCGCCGGCCTGGGCGACAAGCAGTTGTTCGCCGGGTGTGCGGGTGACGGCCTGGCGCTGTCCCAGAAGAATCTGACGGGCGGCGGACTCGGGCGCCAGTTCCTGCGGGCGGGGCTCGCCCGGCGCTGGCGGACGCAGGCCGTACTCCGGCGGCACGGTCAGAGGTGCGGTCGAAACCGTCAGGAATTCGTCAGGCGTCACCTTGGCCAGGCCGACGCCGCGGGAAATGCTGGAGCAGGCCCCCAGCGAAACGGCCGATACGGCGACAGTCAGGACGGCGATAGTGCGAAGGCGCATGTTCAATCTCGACGACGATCTGGAGCGTGCGCCGGATCGGCGCGGAGGTTCAGATCTTAGGATGAAGCGTTTGATTACGACTTTTCAGCGGCGTCGCCAACCTTGGCGGCGCGTTCGCTTTGCAGACTGTCCCAGATCAGCAGGATGACGCCGATGGTGATGGCGCTGTCCGCAATGTTGAAAATCCATGGGAAGAAGCCGATGCCCGAGACATCGATAAAGTCGACGACGTAGCCGAAGCGGATGCGGTCGATGACATTGCCCAGCGCTCCGCCCATGACCAGACCGATGGCGGTGATCAACAAGCGGCGATCGGCGCGCAGAGCCCACCAGCCAAGGGCTCCGGCGACCACAACCGAGAAGGCGCTGAGGAACCAGCGGGCGGACCCGTCGCCGAACAGGCCGAAGCTGACGCCGCGGTTCTCGACCCAGGTCAGGTTGAAGATCGGCGGCAGAACTTCAAGTTGCCGCAACTCCATCAACTCCAGGCCCGAGATCATCCAGGCCTTGGTCAACTGGTCCAGGACGATGGTGAACAGGGCGATGCCGAAGGCGGCGTAGGCGATGCGTGGGATTTTCATTCGGCTCGACGTTCAGTGAAGGCTTGCGGTTAGCAGTCGAGCACAGCTGCGCGAAGAAGAAAACGCGCCTCGCTGTCACTCAGCGGTGCGGAAAGGGTTGCTCCGAGGCTAAGCCGCCCCCAAATGTGACGCTTGAAGCCCACTGAAAATACGCGCCTGCATTTAAGGAGCGCCGATGCATGACGACAGCCTGATTCTCACTCTGGTCGGCGGTTTTGTGCTGGCCTTTGTGTTCGGCATGCTGGCCAACAGGCTGAAGTTGTCACCGCTCGTCGGTTATCTGATTGCGGGCGTCATCGTGGGACCCCACACGATTGGTTTCGTGGCGGATGCCGAGCTGGCGCCGCAGCTCGCGGAAATCGGCGTCATTCTATTGATGTTCGGCGTGGGGCTGCATTTTTCCGCTGCAGATCTGATGAAGGTCCGCAAGATCGCGGTGCCAGGCGCTCTTGTTCAGATATCCGCCGCGACAGTCCTGGGCTGGGGCATGGGGCGGCTGATGGGGATGGGCGACCTGGAGGCGATTCTGATGGGCTTCTCCCTGTCGGTGGCCTCCACAGTCGTGCTGTTGCGGGCACTGGAAGAGCGCAAGCAGGTCAAAGGCGAAGCGGGTCGGATCGCCATGGGATGGTTGATCGTCGAAGATCTGGTGATCGTCGTGGCCCTGGTCCTGTTGCCGCTGCTTGTCATTCAACCGGGCGAGGCGCTCAACGGATTTGATCTGGCGAAGTCCATTGGCTGGACCCTGGTGAAGGTGTCTCTGTTCGTGGGCGTCATGCTGGTCGTCGGCGCCAAGGTGTTGCCGTGGATTCTGGTCAGGATCGCCCACACCAAGTCACGCGAGTTGTTCACCCTGGGTGTCCTGGCCATTGCGCTTGGCATCGCCTGGGTCGCCTACTCCCTGTTCCACTCGTTCGCTCTGGGCGCCTTCCTGGCTGGCCTGGTGCTGAACAGTTCGCCGTTGGGCCACAACGCCGCCGAGCGGTCCCTGCCGCTGCGTGATGCGTTCGCCGTGCTGTTCTTTGTGTCCGTCGGCATGCTGTTTGATCCGAAGATCCTGATTCAGCAGCCCCTGGCCGTGCTTGGGGTTCTGGCCATCATCATCGTTGGCAAGTCGGTCGCCGCCCTGGCCATCACGACGGCGTTCAAGCTGGACCGCGCGACCAGTCTGACAGTCGCTGCGGCCCTGGCTCAGATCGGTGAATTCTCCTTCATTCTCGCCGCGCTCAGCGTTCAACTGGGCGGGATGAGCCGGGAGACGCACGACCTGATCCTGGCGGCGGCCTTGCTGTCCATTTCGCTGAATCCGTTCGTCTTCGCCCTGATCGATCGAATGGGCGGGAGGCCGTCAAAGACTGACGGCCTCCCCATATCCGCGCTGGTCTGAAAGGCTCAGAGGACGCCGATCATGCTGGCCACCAGCGGATGGCGCACGATGTCCTGCTCCGCCAGCCGAACCACGGCGATGTCAGGTACCGCCATCAGCCGCTCGGCGATGTCCGACAGGCCCGAAATGCCGGGCAGAAGGTCTGACTGCTGCGGGTCACCGGTGACGACCATGGTCGAGTGCCAGCCCAGCCGCGTCAGCAGCATCTTGAGCTGGACGTAGGTGCAGTTCTGGGCCTCATCCACCACGATGAAGGCGTTGTTCAGGGTGCGGCCGCGCATATAGCCGATGGGAGCGATCTCGATCAGGCCTTCGGCCATCAGCGCCTTGACCCGTTTCATCGACAGCCGGTCCGACAGGGCATCGTAGAGAGGCCGCAGATAGGGGGCCAGCTTGTCCTCCATGTCGCCGGGCAGGAAGCCGATCGATTCTCCGGCTTCGACCGCGGGACGGCTCAGGACGATGCGGCCGATCTTGCCGGCTTCCAAAGCCTCCACCGCCTTGGCCACGGCCAGATAGGTCTTGCCGGTTCCTGCCGGGCCCAGGGCCAGGACGAGGTTGTGGTTGTCGACGGCGGTCATCAGTTCAGCCTGACCCTCCGATTTGGGCTTCAGCGTCTTCATATAGGCTTGATCGCGTTCGTCGTTGGACGGGTAGGGCGACCATCCGGCATGTGTCGGCAGGCGCCGCACCTTGGCGTCTTCGGTGAACTGGCGTGAATCCAGCACGCCGTGTTCTCGACCGGAGTCGCGGGTCTGACGTTTGATGGCTGCACGCTTGGTCATGGACGCCTCCAAGGAACGGAAAGCGGCGGCGCGACTGCTGCGCCGCCATTGGGCATGAAAAAAGGCGATGCCGGCATGGCATCGCCTCGAACGACAGTTTTGGAGAGAAACGCAGAGGAAACGCAGGCACCGCCCGGATCGCAGCAAGGCCCTCTATGAGAGGGTGGGGCTTGCAGCGGAAAGAACCGCCGACCGGAACGCGTCACGCGCGTCCTCCTGAGCTGACCGGACCGGGCTTGATCCGGCTTCGGATTCAGGGCCGAAATGGCGACCTCGAATCGCAACGACAGAATGATGCTAGCGTGGTTTACGAGCCGTTAAAGACCTGAATATCGCTAGAGTAAGGTAATGATTTCATGACAATTTATACGTTGGCGGACAAGAAGCCGCAGCTTCCTCCCAAGGGTGAATACTGGGTGGCGCCGAACGCGACGGTCATAGGAGACGTGATTCTCAAACCGGGCGCCAGCATCTGGTTCGGTGTCGTGGTCCGGGGCGACAATGATCCCATCACCATCGGGCGGGACACCAACATCCAGGACGGCAGCGTCCTTCACTCCGACACGGGAGAGCCCCTGACCATCGGTGACGGCGTCACCGTCGGCCATATGGCGATGCTGCATAGCTGCGAGATCGGCGACAACAGCCTGATCGGCATCGGCGCTGTGGTGCTGGCGCGAGCCAGGATCGGCAAGAACTGTCTGATCGGCGCCAACGCCCTGATCACCGAGGACAAGGTGATCCCCGACAACAGCCTGGTCATGGGCCAACCTGGCAAGGTGGTGCGGCAGTTGGAGCCGGGCCAGATCGAGGCGCTGCGTGCCTCGGCCGCCCATTATGTCCAGAACTGGAAGCGGTATGCGGCGGACATGACGCCGGCCTGACAGATCAGGCCACCCTGCGGCCGTCGATGGCGGCGAGACTGAGCGGCGGACGGCTGACGCTGCGGGTCGTGCGGGCGAATCGGCCGGTGAGCTGGCGCGATTCATCCCTCGTCAGGGTGAGCGACGTCAGAGGCGCATAGAGGCCCAGGATGCGGTCGATCCGGCCCGCGGCGCTCCGCAACGGGGTGAAGGTGATCTCTAGCGAAGATCCCGCCGCGCCGACCGTGGCGTTGATGACCACAGGCGCGGCCTCATCCATGGCGCGCTGGACCGCCGCCTCGATCATGGGAGCCGACTCCACCTTCCAAAGCGACGACAGGGGCTCGGATTTCAACGTCGCGGCGTGCAGCGACTCGATCCAGCCCCCGACCAGGCGAAGGCGCAGGGTGTTGACCGACCGTTCGGCGATGAAGGTCCGCGGCAGGCGCAGGCCCAGCGCATCGGGAAAAAGCGTGGCTCGATACGGCACGCCGCCACGCGAATCGGAACGCGCCGCCAGGCGGGTCCAGTGGTCGATCAGGAATTGCGTGTCAGGGTGAAACATGGGCCCGTCCTCTGGCAAAGCCGTCGCAAGGGCGGGGCCACCGCAAGTGCAACGGAATTGAAAGGCTTTTCGCGTTTTGATGGCGGTTCAAGCGTCCGGCAGTTCGCCGCGCCGTGAACAGATCATCCTGGAGGTCGGCCCATGCGGGTGCGGATCATGACCCTTTTGCCGGCCCTCGCCGGCTTCGCCCTGCTGACGGCGACCGCCGACAAGGCTGCTGCGCAATGTGGTACGGGCTGCACGCCGCCGCCGCCGCCGTGCTGCACGCCGCCTCCGCCGCCTCCGCCGCCGCCACCCCCGCCGCCGCCGTGCTGCACCCAGCCGCCACGTCCGCCGTGGGGCGGGGGAGGCGGCAACGTCAACGTCAATGTGAACGTCAACGCCAATTCGAGCAGCAATTCGAACTCGAACGCCAATGCGAACGCTAATGGCGCTGGCCGCGGCTATGTGAACGCACGCGCTGGCGGCGGCTACTTCGGTGGCGGCGGAGGCGGCTCGGCCTATGTCTCGGTCGACCAGCCCTATCCGACCACAATCAACGGCCTGAACGTCGAGGGCGGCGTGGCCCGCCGTCTGAACCGTGTCGCATATGAAGCCACGCGCCGCGTTGAGGCGCGGGTTGTGATCCAGGCGGTCTGTATCGACGCCCGCAGCGTGCCGCACGCGGCGTCACAGGTGCGCCCGGGCCGTGACGTGGGCATGGATTATGAAGGCGAACTGTATCGCTGCCTTTCGGGCACCTATCTGCAGGCCACGATCGCCGACTATCTGGGCGACATCAATTTCGACCACGGCCAGACGATGAGCTGCGGTCGAAACGAGGCGCTGTGGTTCGGAAACGGCGGGGTTCTGGAATGCCGTCCGCAACGCGACGAGCGCGACTGCAACGAACGTTCGCTGCTGCGCCGCTACGGCGCGGGTGTGAAAATTCTGACGATGTTCCGCGAGGAAACCTACACCGACTATCGTGAAGAGTGGGTCGAGGAGGCCGCAGCAATGGTCAGCGGCGCGACGATGAGCCTGGACGGCGGCGTCGGCGGCCGGGTCTTCTGACCGTAGAGGGTGAACGGCCCGTTCAGCCAGCCTTCAGCGGCGGAACGGTAGATATCAAGTGTCGGCTTCGTCGACGATCCTGAGAAACGACTGGCCCCGGCGGATTGCTCCGCCGGGGCCTTTTTCGTTCAGCGTGTCTTGCCCTTTACGGGGCCGTCGGAGCCGCAGCAGGGTTGCTGGACGTCACCAGGGCGCGCCAGGCGGTGTCCGACTTCAGATACTGCCGCGCCAGACGCTGGATGTCCGCCGGGGTGACGGCTTCCAGGTCAGAGATGTGCGTCAGCGTCTGTTCGACATCCGCCGGACGAGCCGCGACATCCGCAAGTTGGGTCAGCCAGTATTCATTGCTGGCCTGGCTGCGGTGCAGGGCCTCGATGACCGGAAGGCGCGCGCGGTTGAGCTCGTCTTCGGTCGGTGCTTCGTCGCGCAGTTTGGCCATGATGGCGTCGACGGCGGCGTAGAAGGCCTCGGCCTTGTCTGCTGCAATCTCGGCGCTGACGGACAGCGAGCCATAGCCCGCATAGGTGTCCGAAGCGCTGGAGCCGACACGCGGTGAATAGGCGAGGGCCTGACGCTCGCGGATCTCCTCCATGACGCGCAGCTTGACGACCTCGGCAAGCATGCTGACCTCGCGGGCCGCCGTGCGATCCTCGACGGCGTCCGTGGTCGGCCAGGCGATATAGGCCAGCGCCTGTTCCGCCGGGCCGGTATGGCTCAGCTGAACGATGTCGCCACCGCCGGCGGGGAAGCGACGCTGATCGGCGCCGGGGGCGGTCGGAAGGGCAGGGCCGCGTGCCGGCATGGCGCCGAAGGTCGAGGCGACAGCGGCGATGGCGTCATCGACGGTGACGTCGCCGACCATGACCACGTTGATCGGGCCGGTCGAAAGGCTGTGGCGGACGGAGGCGGCCAACTGGTCATTGGTCCAGCTCGCGACCTGCTCCGCGCTGGGCAGACCCTCTCGCTTGTCGCCGCTGGCCAGCAGCTCAGAGGCTTGCAGGCCGAAGGCGCCGCCCGGCGTCGCCATTTGCTGGGCGATGATCTGCGGGAAGAAAGCCTTGATCTGTTCGAACGGCGCCGGACGCAGGCCCGGTTCGGTCAGATAGGCGGCCAGAACCTGGGTCTCCAGCTGCAGGTCCTGAGGCCGCGTGGCGCCGGACAGGACATAGGCGTCGCTGTCGACTGCAAAGCCCGCCGAATAGATGCGGCCATTCAGGACGCGGCTCATCTCATCCGCCGTCAACTTGTCGAGGCCGCCAGCCGTGAAGGTGAAGGCCGACAGCGCCTGGGGATCCGTGCGGTCAACCGGCAGGCCCAGTTCGCCGATGCCGGTGCTGACGCGGACCAGGATTTGTTCGTCGCGGAATTCGGTGGGCTTCACCGTCAGGCGCACGCCGTTGGCGAAGGTGATGACCGTGGCGCCGACCGAGGCGATCTCGGTGCGGCTCTGCACTGCGCCAGCGGCGCCGAAATCGGCATAGGGCCAGTCCAGTTGGGCCTGAGCGGCGGGGGCCGTAACCGGGACAAGGCGCGAGGCTTCCAGCGCGGCGGTGACGGCGGCTTCACCGCCTTCGATCTCGACCGGGGTGACGACGAGAGCCAGAGGGCCCCCGCCCTGGAACACAGTCTTCAACGCATCGTTGACCTGGGCGGCTGTCAGCCCGTCCACGGCGGCGTTGAACAATTCCAGATTGGTCTGGGGCGAACTGAACACCCGGCCGCCGCCGACCACGCTGACGATGCCGCTGGCCAGGGCAGGCGTGCGTCGCGTCGCAGCGCCAGCCACGGCGTTTTCCAGCGCCGTGCGGGTTCCGGTGATCTCGCGTTGGAGTTCAGCATCAGAAACACCGAACTCGACCAGGCGGCGTTGCTCCTGTTCGATGGATTCCAGGGCCGGCTTCCAGGCGCCGGGATTGAATTGGGCCTCCACGGAAGCGATGCCGATGCTGTCGACGATGTCTGCTTCGCTGCCGCTGGCGCCGATGAACGGCGGATTGTCAGAGCGGGCGATCTCGCCCAGACGGCGGTTCAGGACGGCGAGGCCGAGGCGACGGACCAGATTGTCGCGACGCTCTGTGATGGTGTCGGCGTCGAGATCGGGTGCGCGGGTCCAGTTGATCTGGATCGACGACTGAATGCCCGGTTCAACCAGAATGCGGGTTTCAGGCGAGCGCGGGGCGACGACGCCCAGATCCGGATCGGGACCGTCAGCAGCCTTGGGCTGCCAGTCGCCGAAGGCGGCGCGGATCTTGCCTTCCATCACATCGACGTCGAAGTCGCCGACGGCGACCATGGTGGCGCGCGACGGGCGGTAATAGGCTTCATAAAATTCAACGAAACGCTCACGCGGCGCGGTGCGGATGATCTCCAGATCGCCGATCGGCAGGCGGTTCGCCAGGCGTTGGCCCTGAGCCAGCAGGCCCAGTTGCGCCTTGACCGACCGCAGGCCGGGGGTGTTGCGCAGACGTTCTTCGCCGGCGATGACATCGCGTTCGGCGTCGACAGCGGCGGCGTCAAACAGGGCTTCGGAGACCTGCTCACGCATGATGCGCAGCGAGGTGTCGACGGTCTCGTCGTTCGTGCGCGGCAGTTCAAGCATGTAGATGGTTTCGTCGAAACCAGTCGATGCATTGGTGTCGGCACCGAAGGCCAGGCCCAGACGCTCAAGGATGCGCAGCAGGTCGTTCTCGGGGATGTTGGTGGTCCCGTTGAAGGCCATGTGCTCCAGGAAGTGGGCCAGACCCAGCTGGTTTTCATTCTCCATCAGGGAGCCTGCGTCGATACGCAGACGCAGGGAGGCCTGACCCGGAGGCGTGGCGTTGCGCATGATGGCGTATTGCATGCCGTTGGGCAGAACGCCGAAACGGACGTTGGCGTCAGCGGGAATGTCGCTGGCGGCCTGGGCCCAGGGGTCGGTCGGTGCGACCTGGGCCGTCTGGGCCAGGGCCGGGGCGGCGGTGATCAGGACAGCGGCGGACGCGGCGGCCAGAAGCAGCAGGCGGCGAGGGGAGCGCATCAAATGGTCTCTTTCCGAAGGGCGCATCGCGCCCGTGTCGGGCTGCGCCGGTCAAGGTAAAGGACCGCAGTCCGTTGATCGCGGATCGCCGAGGCCCCGCACAACCTTTCGGGGACGTGCGGGATAGCCTCAAGTTACAGAAGATTAATGTCCGGGTCGTGAGATGTAGAAAGAGGCTGAGTTGCCGGCGGCATTGGCGCCCGTGATCACAGACCGGCCTGAACCCGCGACTGTGGAGTTGGCTATGGCGGATACATCGCCCTGGTTGGTCTGGACGTTGCTGGTGCGGGTGTAGCCCTGGCAGTTGGAGCAGCCGTAGCCGATCACGCTGTTGCCCACGGCGTCCGCGCCGACATAGGCGTCATAGCCGTTCGTGCCGACGAAGGTCGCCGTCGAATCGACGCCGCCTGTGTTCAGTTGATTGTTGTCGATCTCCAGATGGATGTCGTTGTTGCCCACGGACAGATCGTTGCCCGCCGCGCGCGATGTGGCGGTGGCCGAGCCGAAATCGTACGAAGTCGTCAGGGCGGCGGACCGCACATAGGCCGAGTTCTGCTGGCTGGAGGCGACGACGACGGAGCCGCCTTCATTATAGAGGTTGGCCTGGTTGGCGCTGGCGCGGGCGCGGGCGGCCAGGTTCCAGCCGTTGCCGGCGTTGGCGCTGGCGCCGGCCTCGACCACGTCGCCGCTCGAGCGCTGGTTCAGCTCAAGGTTCTGGCCCGAGGTGCGTCCGCTGTTGACCTCAATGGCGTTGGCGATGGCCTGACTGGTCACACCGGCTTCGGCCGGAATGTACTGCGCCTCTATTCGTCCGAACGATCGCACCGTGGCGGAAGACGACTGGTCGATGGTTCCCTGGACGTATGAGCCCTCGCCATACACGGCGGTCGTGTTGGAGATGGCGGCGGCGCCGACAGACGCGCCCTGCAGCAGGCGGCCGTTGTTCGGACCCAGTTCGGTGGTGGCGCCGACCTGGCCGCCCGTATTGGATTGAGCGGTGTTCAGGGTGACGTCGGCTGAATAGCCGCTGGCGCCCAGATAGTTGCCCTGGGCCTGGGTGGTGACATTGACCACGGCGTCTGTGTCGCCTGAGAGAGTCACATCCGTGCGCGCGAGGGTGTCGCCGCGCATGTCCTGGCTGGAATTGATCGTAAAGGCGCCGTTCTCGACAGAGCCTGCGATCGTATTGCCCTGCGCCGAAGTGGCGGCAGTCACCTGTTCCTGGGCGTCGACCACGTCGAGCCTCTGCCCGGCGATGACATCGCCGAGCTGGAGCTGATTGTTCAGGACAATCGATTCAGGCGGTGTCTGCGCGCAGGCTTCAGTAGCGGCTGCGGCGAACATCACCGTCGCGACGATCATGCCAGCGAGACGGGTCTGCTCGTGTTGCGCCATTGTTCGTGTCCGTGTTGGGGTACGCAGGATAATAGCCGCCGGTCGGTCCGACCGTGCCGCCCAGGGGATCGGGGCCCGCCGACAGGCAGATCTCGGGGCCGGGCGCGCCGTAAAGGTTGGCCATGAATTCGACAGTGGCGCGTTCGATCAGGGCGCGTACCGCCAGTTGCACAGGTTCCAGCCCGCCTTCGCCTGCCGAGATGTCGAAGACGTTGCCGTTCAGGAAGTCGAACACGCCGGCCGAGATCTCCCGACCGATGATCTGTTTCTGATAGGAAACGACATCGACCACCTCCATCGTGGAGGTCTGGACTAGACGCAGGTCGATGGCCACGTTCATCACATAGGATTTGCCGGTGAAGGCGACTGACAGTGGCGTGGAGGTTTGGGCCTGGCCAGCTGCAGCGTCGAACCCGCCTGAACGGATGTTGTAGTTCACCTCAGTGATGCCGCCGATGACGTAAAAGTCGGAGCCGGGCACCTGACCCGCGATGATGCGGCGGTACTCCATGTCGCCGCTTTCGGCGTTCTGGTCGCCGATCAGCCGGTTGTTGGCGTAGCGCAGCTCCATCTCGGAGACGGAAGTGTCATAGCGTTCGACGATGTGGGCGCCCGACTTGGCCAGGGCGCTCATGGCCATCAGCGATGCGCCGCCGGTGATCTGGCGTCCGCCGTCAGCCGAGACCGTGCCGGTGTAGTCGCTGATCCGGCCGACAGCCATGCGCGGCGACGGCAGATTATAGCGGCGCGCATAGTCGGCCATGCAATAGAGCGCGGCGGAGTAGGGCGTCGGATTGGCCGTGACCGGCGCATTGCCGATCGGCGTCGCATACCGACCGCTGGAATCGGCGGTGGCCGAGATGCAGCCGCTCAACAGGGCGGCGCCGGCGCAAGCGGCCCCGATCACGCGGGCATGACGGGTGATGGAGCGTGCGCTCATGGAAGCCTCAGGGTGCCGTTCAGATCTGTTCCCGCGGTGACATTGCCGCTGTTGACCTGGTTGGAGTTGACGACGACGGTGTTGTGGTTGCCCTGGACCACGACGTTCAGATTATTGCCGATGGCTGTGGAGCCGCCGATGGTCGATGCGCCATTGCCGCGCCCTGCGCCTGCATAGGCGGACGCCGCGCCGCCGGACTGGCTGGAGTAGCTGCTGGCGCCCGACTGGATGATGCCGTTGACGATCAGGCGGTTGCCGTTCACATCGCGCGTCGAGCCGGTCTGGGCCTGCGACGTCGTATAGCGCGAGCCGCCATAGCCAGCCTGATAGTTCCCCATGCCGGACGATCCCGCTGACTGTGCGACGGATGCCGTCGGCAGGGCCAGGGCGGCTATGGCGAAAAGGGCCAGCGGGGTGATCGATCTGGCGGTCATGCAAAATCCTTGGCGGTGCGTAAAGCTGGGGTTGTTTCACGTCCCCGTCCGCCACCATGGATCATGGTTATTAAGGATGACTTGCCATGAGGAATGGGGATGCGATTCAATGCCATCCTGCATCAGGAGACGAGACACTGACCCGACCCGCCTCTGAGCCCGTCTTCAATGCGCCGATGATCGCTGTGCTGTTGGCCGCGTCGATGCCGATTCTCTACCTTTTTCAGAGCAGGTTGCCGGATCAGGGGTTGGCCCTGGCCTTCCGGCCAGCTTCCCTGATTGAAGGCGGCTGGTGGCCCGGTGTCATCACCTCCATGTTCCTGCACGCGGGATGGGCTCACGCCCTGATGAATGCGGTGGCCGCCCTGGCCTTCGCGCCGCCCGTGGCGCGGCTGTTTGCGGGTGCAAAAGGCGTGTTGGCTTTTCTCGCCATATATATTGTGTGTGGTGCGCTCGCTGCGTTGGGTCAGGGCGTGGTCGATTTGAACAGCGATGGCGTCGTGGTTGGTGCGTCTGGCGCGGTGTTCGGACTGATGGGCGCTGCGCTGCGGTTGCTGGGCCGCCGAAGTGGTCAGCCGCCCAGGGCGCTGACCGATCCCCGCTTTCTGGCGCCTGCGGCCGTGATCATGGCTGTGAACGCCGTCGTCGGCGTGACCGGCCTGACGCCAGGCATGGAGGGCGTGCGAATCGCCTGGGAGGCGCATGCAGCCGGCTTTGTGGTCGGCGCACTACTCATCGGCCCCTGGATCAGGATCTTCAGCCGTCACGCCGTGACGTTTGATTCCCATGCGGATGTGAGCGACGCTGCAGACTGAAGCGGTCCTTCCGCGACCGCATGGCCCACCTGGATGGAGGACGCGAGATGCTGGTCGCCGAGATTCTCAAGGACAAGGGGGACGCTGTCTATGTCATCAGCCCTGATCTGGACCTGTCGCAGGCCTGCGCCGAGCTGGACCGCCGCAGGGTGGGGGCGCTGATCGTCTGCAGCGTCGACAAGGTGGTGGGGGTTTTGTCCGAGCGGGACGTCGTCCGCGCGGTGGCCCGTGACGGCGCCGCCGCTCTGAGCCGTCCTGTGCAGGACTATATGACCAGCGATGTCGTCTTCGCCACCCCGGGAGAGACGGTGGAGATTCTCATGGGGCGGATGACGGACCGCCGAATCCGTCACCTGCCGGTATTGCGCGAGGGTGTTCTGGCCGGGGTCGTGTCGATCGGCGACGTGGTCAAGCTGCAGATCGAGGCGGCGACGCGAGAGGCGGAATCCTTGCGTACATATATATCTGCAGGCTGACCCGCCGATTGGCGGACCATGGCTATGTCAGAATCTTCGTGGGTGGGGTTGGAATCGGGTTGCGGTTGTTCTGTGTGGGACGTATATCGCCGCCTCGCTCGGAGACGGGCTGGACGCGGCGCGGTTGGGACGAGAGTTCTT
>Ga0233377_1000390_pt1 | contig 21107 bp, 23 predicted proteins | sample ElkDunMinimDraft_6_FD_191540 | JGI IMG/M metagenome (GOLD analysis project Ga0233377, IMG submission 191540) | Fecal eukaryotic communites from dung pellets of Tule Elk in California, USA - Elk Dung E36 | ecosystem: Host-associated > Mammals > Digestive system > Large intestine > Fecal | place...
AGAAGGAGATCATGCGCTGCCTCAAGCGATTCGTCGCCCGCGAGGTCTATCGCGCCCTGACCATCCCAACTGAACGGACCACCCAAATCGACCTTGCCCCTGCCGCTTGACGCCTATAGGAGCATCGACAAGGACGGCGCGAGCGTCGCCATCGCCGCCAAACCCACCCTGCACGCCAAAACAGCCTCGAAGACCCACGACGGCGAACGCGGCACCGTGGACGTCAAGGTACACACCGACAACGGGCAGTAGACCCTGCTCATCAAGCCCGATCCCGGCTTCCTGGCCGATCCGGCCACCTCCTATCCGGTGACCCTCAGCTCCGCGTTCGGCATGCAACTCATCGCCGACACCGACGTCAACAGCGTCGTGGACTTCAACAACGTCGACGGCCCGTTCCTCAAGGCGGGAACCACATCCGGTGGCGAGAAGGCCCGCACATACCTGAAGTTCGACCTCTCACCACTACTGAGGCGATCATAAGTATTGAGATTTTCCGAAGATTCCGGTGGTCCGCCTGCCACTCCAGCAAAGACGACTTGCCTTCCGCTCTTCTCGAAAGTCCCAGAACTTATGATCGGCTCAGTATTACGGCAGGTTCTACCGGACCGCGCTGAATGCCTTTCTCAAGCGCGTCAACACCTACCTGGTGCGCTGGGCGCGGCGGAAGTTCAAACGGCTGCGGTCGTTCAAGAAGGCCCAACGGTGGTGGACAGGGCTCCTGCAACGGCAGCCGACCCTGTTCGCACACTGGGCCTACGTGACCGAGTTCTGACGGACTGGATGAGACGAGCGGAGTGACGAGAGATCGTCACGCTCCGTTCTGTGGGAGCCCGGAGGTGAGACTCCTCCGGGCCACCCGGCGCCCGGAAAAGAGTTGTGCCCCCTGACCGCTTCCTGCCCTCGCGGGGGTGAGGAGGGAAGGTGGTGTGGGGTCTCACCTGCGGTCAGGGGGCGTTGCCCCCGGTAGGGCGCGGTCAGGGGGACTGACCAGGGAAGATTCGCGTCCTACCGGGGGAGTTTCAGTAGGTGCGCCACGGGTTCGGATGCCGTGGTCGCCACCCGTCGCGTCGGTCCTCCATGAAGAAGGCGGCCACGAGGTGCGCAGGACGGTCACGGTGATGGAGTCGGTGGCTCTCCTTGAGAGCTTCGAGGATCATGGTCTTCCCACGACCCGCCTCCGACTCGCCAGATGTGGCGCGGGTTGGAGGTCGCCCACCTGAACGATGAGTTGGATGGCCAGCGCCCGGGGGAGCAGGTGGGACTCGTCCAGGCCGACGGCGATCTGATGGTGAGTCTCCACCACCCGGCCGCTGTCGTCCTCGCCATACAGGTTGGCGAGGACTCCGATCGGGGAGTAGTCGCCGACGGTGCAGACGACCGGCGCTTCTCTGCGCAGGTACGGGCAGGAGGCGAGTGCCTCGCCGACGTGTGCTTCGCACGTGGGCGGGTGAGCCGTGGGCCAGGGCGAGCGGAAGTCACCGGCCAACGCGGAGGGCAGGACCCAGCAGACGCGTCCGGTGTCGGGGTCGATGGCCGTCCTGCCGCACACGCGGCAGAGCCGTTTCAGCATGCACCGTCGTTGCCGCAGCGTGTGGACCATGTTCCAGAGGATTTTCCCCTCCCGCGCGGTGCCGCAGCGAGCCCACAGCACCCCGAACATCCACTCCTGCGGAAGCGCGTCCCGATAGGTCAGCCGGGGCACTCCTTCACCCCACTCGAAGGCGAGCGGCAGATCCAGGCTCTCCTCGGCGTACGGCGTGAGGTAGGGCTTCTCGCGCAGGGCGGCCCCCGCTGCCGCGAGGCCGGTCACTTCGCGTCCTTTGGAAGCGCTGCGAGGATCAGGTCCACGACCGCGTGAGGTTGATCGGCGTTCACCAACTGGGGCATGAGCTCTACCGGGGGCAGGGAGACCAGATAGCAGCCGGAACGCGAACCCACGGTCACCTTCGCCACCTCCCGGCCGTCGAGGTCGTGCGCGACCAGGTGGGGGGTGCGCCGAGTCTGCCGGCCGAGCGGCCACCGATCGCCGCTCTCGCCCAGCTTCAGGGTGACCGCGTGAACGGTGTAGGAACGAACACCCTTCTCCCTCAGCAGTCGCTGTACGACGGCGAGCGCCTTGTCATGGCGCTCCGCTGTCGCATCGGTCGTGGGCGTGCCTTGCGCTTCGGTTTCCCCTGCGGCGAATACCGATTTTTTCCGCTTGATTATCACTTGCCCTGCCCCTCCCGGCCTCCATGCTGAGCTGGCGAACAGCGGTCTTTCACCTGCGTTTTGGTGGCAAAAAGTGAAAGTCGCCACGCTTATAGCAATGTGTCCGATAAGCGACGTACACGTCCTACGCCAGGGGTGGATGTCCTGTCGGATGAGACCTGTTGTGCTTACCGACTCCCTGCTTCCGCTTCATATATTGCAGCCCGAGATGTATTTTGTGGGCAGTGTTAGAAGGGCAATCGTCCGGCGGGTTGTCGGTTCATTGTTTGACGGAAACGTGAGATGTTGTCGAATGCGATACCGGGAGGTGGGAATGCCCGCGCCACGTGATCTGGACCCAACGGCGGGAAGAAACCAGGCGTTCGGCGCTGAAGTACGGCGATTGCGTTTGGAAGCAGGTCTAACTCAAGAGGAGTTGGGGCGCCGGCTCGGATATTCATCGAGCCAGATCGGTTCGGTCGAAATCGGGAAACGCCCTCCCACAACGCAGTTCCTAACGAGATCCGAAGAGGTATTCGGGCCAGGGCTGGGGAAGCTGTGGGCCGAACTGTCGAAGTACAAGGACAGGGCGCCCAAGTGGTTCCGGCCCTGGTTGGACGAGGAGACGGAGGCGGTGTCACTCAAGACGTGGCAACCGTTGGTCGTGCCGGGACTGCTCCAAACCGAAGCGTACGCGCGAGTGCTTCTGGGGTGTGAACCCGGTTTCTGCCAAGAGCAGGTTGAGGCCCTGGTCGCGGCGCGACTGGACCGGCAGGAGCTCCTCAACCGCACCAACCCACCGATGTATCTGGTGATCCTCGACGAAGGTGTGCTCAGTCGCCCCATCGGAGGTCCGGAAATTATGCGTGAGCAACTGAGTCACCTCGTCAAAGCCGCAGAAGCACCCCACATCACAATCCAGATCACGCCGCTTGGCGCCAACCCCGGCCTGAACGGAGCGATCGCCATCGCACAGGCGTCCGACAGGCAGCGGCACACGGTCTACCTGGAAACGGTTGGCCAGCCGGTCGTATCAAGCAATTTGGATCTCATCGCTACGGCTACCATGAAGCTGGACGCCCTCAGGGCGGATTCCCTCCCCCAAGGCGCGTCGCTAGAACTCATCCGGAAGATGGTGGATAAGTGGACCTCACGGCTGAATTGAACACCGCGACCTGGCGTAAAGCGAATCGTTCCGGCACGAACGGTGGTGACTGCATCGAGGTCGCTCCGCTCTCCCAGGGGCGTGTGGCCATTCGTGACACCGAGGCTCCTGACCAGGCCCCTTATGTGGTGCGGGGTGAGGTCTGGGCGGCCTTCATCGACGGCGCCAAGAAAGGCGAGTTCGACTTCTAGCTTCCTCAAACTGAAAGACTCCCAGCTTCGTGGCCGGGGGTCTTCTTGTCGGATCGTACAGCTTGTCTGTCGTATGGCAGATACGTCAGGCATCTGGCTTGTCGTGCTGGCGCGTAGAGCTGGTCAGGCGTTCGTGCGTGACAGGCGGTCGGGGAGGTCGGTGAGCCGTTCGATGCGGATCACCGTCTCGTCTGCCGTCGGAGATGGTCCACCGGTGACGAAGTCGACGCCGCGGTCCAGCCAGATGCCGGTGAGCCCGGCGAGGGCGGCTGCGTTCACATCGCTTTCCAGCATGTCGCCCACGTTGACCGCCTGCGCGGGGTCCGTCCGCATCCACCGGCAGGCGGTGGCGTAGGCGACAGGCTTGGCCGCACCGAGTTCGGTCGGGGTCAGGATGGCTTCGAAGTATTCGACGAGGCCGAAGCGGGCGAGTTTGGCGCGCTGCTGCTCGGGGTCCCCGTTGGTGAGGACGGCCAGACGCGGTCCTTGGGGAAGCTGTTTCAGGGTCTCCAGGCAGGGCTGGACATCGGGATAGCTCCGCCAGGACTCCTCGAACACGGTGAGGTAGCGCTCAGTGATCCAGGCGTCCAGAAGGCCGGGACTTTCAGGAACCGACTCGCCGAGCATGGGCAGGAAGGAACGGAGCCTGCGTCGGTGGTGTTCGGCGAAGGAGCACTGACCGGCCAGGTATTCCCGCATGTGGCGTGCCTCCAGCGTCCACCACAACGTCACCAGCTCCTCCGGCGGAGCCGTCGCGTTCGGCGCGGACTGGACGATCTCGCCGATCGTTTCCAAGACCGCGCTTCGATGATCGACCAGGGTGCCGTCCAGATCGAAGAAAATCACACCCGCCATAAAATGATCATCTCGTGGTGCCGGTTCCGACGCCAGAAGGCAGGTATCGCGATCTTCCTTTCGGGATGGTTGTCCAGTCATATCCGGGTTCGGGCTCACCGTCACGAGGGAACGCCAGCGCGTCTGGCTCGGTGACCCCGCCGGACCGAGCTGGGACCTTCCGGCGTAGGCGATCCCCGTGAGTCAGGGGAGGCACTTCATGCCGGTGATGCCGTTGGAGATTTCCGCGTCCGATCGGGATGTCACCGAGATCCCGTTGATGTCCCCGGTGTACGCGACCTCGCCCGCGCGCTCGCACAGCTGCCGTGCGGCGCTGGTGTCGTCGTCGCCGAGCGTGGTCTCCACCACGACCAGGGTGCACTGGCCCACGACGGTGACCGAGGTGACGTCAGGGCTGTTCAGGTGGTTCTTGACCGTGTCCGCGGCCTGGTCGCAGGTGGCGCCGGAGGGTTCGGGCGCCTGTGTCGTCGCGCCGGTCGGCGGCGGAGCCGGATCGTCCTCATCAATACCGCCGCAGCCGGACAGGAGCAGCGCGCCGCCCAGCATCGTCGCCCTCAGAAGCGACTTCGTTCTTCCTGTCAACACATTGACGCCGTTCTGAAAGGTTGATGGTCGTCGAGGTTCGGCCGGTGTGGCCTCACGGTGCCCGCAGTGCTGTGATGAGCCAGATGCCGGCCGGGATCCGGTATCCGCCGGGTTGTTCACGGAACCGCTCAAGTAGTCTGGCCGTCGCCGCGCGCGCGACCGCCTGCTTTTCGGCGGAGGTGGCGCGGTAGGCGGCACCGGCGGGGCCGATCTCGATGAGCCACTCGGCCACCGCCTCGGGTTCGTCGGGTGTGGACATGGCCACGTCGTGTGGCGCGAAATCGATCTCTGTGAAACCGGCGGCGGCGAGAATCCGGGTCGCGCGGGCCGGTTCGGCGAAGGCGAACGGGCCCGGTTCGTCGCCCACCGGCAGCGGGGGTAGCGAGCCCACGTGCGGTGCCGTGCCGAGCACCGCGAGCGTCAGCCACGGGTTGGCGCCGCCGTCGCGGAACACGGTCGCGGCCAACCGGCCGCCGGGGCGCAGTGCCCGCCGGATCGTGGTGCAGCCGGCCACCGGGTCTGCCAGCAACATCAACGTCATGCGGGAGAAAGCGGCGTCGAACGGTGCTCCGGGGATGTGCGCGACGGTCTCGATGTCGGCGGTCACGAAGCTCAGGCCCGGGTGCCGATCTGCGGGAAAGCGCGCCGAGGCGGCGCTCACCATCGGCTCCGCGAGGTCCACGCCGACGGCCGTGCCCGCCGGGCCGACGGCGAGCGCCACCTCGGCGGTGGTGCCGCCACATCCGCACCCGACGTCGAGGACGCTCTCCCCGGGGCGGGGCGCGAGCCGGTCCATCGCCACGGCGCCGAGCGGTTTGCCGTACTCGTCCTGATGTCGCGCATGGCGGACCCATCCCGGCGCGGCCTGCGTCCAGAACGCGACGTTGCGGGCGCGTAGCGTGCCGACATCGCCCATCAGAACGGCATTTCGGTGCCGTCGACCGTCATGGACCTGAATCCGGCGCTCTTGCCGGCGTCGAACCCTTCCGCCTGAGCGGCCAGCCCCGCCGCCCGCATCAGCCGCTCCGACTGAAAGCGCCGGAACGCCGCCTCGTCCTGCCAGACGTTGATGATCCGCCAGCCGCCCTCGACCGGCCCCGCCACGTGGGCGAGCAGGCCCGGCGGGCGGTCCGGGCCGAGGTGCTGCTCGACCAGGCGATATTCCGACTCGCTGACACCGGGCATCTCCTGGAGCACACCGAACGGCATGCGATCACATCCTTTAGGTAGAGTTTAACTCTATCCAATAGAGCACTACAGTGAGGTGATGGTTGTCAAGAGGCGGTACGAGTCGAAGCGGCGACAGGAGCAGGCACGCCAGACCAGGCGTGCGATCCTGGACGCGGCCGGCCGGCTGTTCGTTCGATCGGGATACGCCGCCACCACGCTGGCCGCCGTCGCCGCCGAGGCGGGCGTCGCGGTTCAGACCGTCTACGCCGTGTTCGGCAGCAAAAGACAACTGCTGTCGCAGCTCGTCGACGTGTCCATCGCCGGCGACGACGAGCCCGTGGACATGCCCAGCCGATCCTTCGTCGTCGAGATCCAGGCACTGGCCGACCCGCGCGCCAAGCTGGCCCGCTATGCCCGGCACCTTTCCGAGGTCCACGCCCGGCACGCCGCCATAATGATCATCCTGGCCGGTGCGGCCACCGCCGACTCCGACGCCGCCGAAATCTGGCGCAAGAACGTCGAGGAACGCCGCCGCGGCATGACCATGTTCGCCGTCGAACTGGTCGAGACCGGTGCCGTGCGCGCCGACCACGACGCCGACAGTGTCGCCGACGTGCTCTGGCTCGCGATGGACTTCCGCAACTACGACTGGCTGGTCCGCGAACGCGGCTGGCCGGTGCAACGCTTCGAACGCTGGTACGTCGACACGGTCGCCGCCGCGGTGTTCGACTGAGTCCTGTCGTTGGGCCCCGCAGCCCGCAGCCCGCAGCCCGCAGCCCGCAGCCCGCCGGATGTCATCTCACCGGGCGAGCGCGCGGGGTGAAGCCTCCGGATCCGGCAGGGAAGAATGGGCGGACGTGGATGGGGGAGGGCAAGGGGGGCGGGGATCGCCAGAGGCGGCCGGAACCTTTGCGGCGGCCGGCGCGTAGACCCGTACAGACGATCATTCGAGCAGGCGAAGAACACAGGAGGCTGAAACCGTGCCGATCTCCCGCCGGACAGGACTGGGCCTGGCCCTGCTGAGTGCGGCGCTGGTCGCCTGCTCCTCCACCGGGACCACCGGGTCCGCCGACTCCGGATCCGCCCCACCCGCCGCGACGGCCTCCCAGACGCAGTCCGCGGGGCAGGCGGCACCGAAGGTCCGCTTCACCGAGTTCGCCCAGCTCGACATGCCGGTGGCGATGGCTCTGCGCAAGGACGACCAGACGCTCTACATCGCCGAGCAGACGGGACGGCTGCGCGCGGTGAAGGACGGGAAGGTCGCCGAGGCGCCCGTCGTCGACCTCTCCGGAGAGATCAGCAAGGGCAACGAGCAAGGACTGCTCGGGGTGGCCTTCCATCCGGAGGGGGACTTCCTCTACCTCAACTGGACCGACCGCGAGGGGACCACCCACATCACCGAATGGGCCTTCGCCGACGGTAAGGCGACCGGCCGCAGGGACGTGCTGACCCAGCGGCAGCCGTACGCCAACCACAACGGCGGGCAGCTCGCCTTCGGACCCGACGGATACCTCTACATCGCCCTCGGTGACGGCGGCAGCGGGGGAGACCCACAGGGCAACGGCCAGAAGCTGGACACCTGGCTCGGTAAGATCCTCAGGATCGACCCGCGCGGCACCCCGTACACGGTTCCCGACGACAACCCGTTCGTCGGCAGGCAGGGCGCCAGGCCGGAGATCTGGTCGTACGGCCTGCGCAACCCCTGGCGGTTCACCTTCGACGCGAAGAGCGGCGACATGTGGATCGGGGACGTCGGTCAGAACGCCTGGGAGGAGGTCGACGTCGAGCCGAAGGGCGAGGGGGGCCGCAACTACGGCTGGAACCTCAAGGAGGGCACCCACCCCTTCGGCGGCGGTGGCGACGGCGACGCCGCCGACACGGTGGACCCGATCATCGAGTATCCGCTGCGCGAGGACGGCAACTGCTCGGTCATCGCCGGATACGTCTACCGGGGCGAGAAGATCCCCGGCCTGGAGGGACGACTCGTCTACGGCGACTTCTGCGCGGGCTGGGTCAAGGCCGCGCCCCCCGGAGGCAAGGGGAGCGGCGACGACCTCGGCACGGTGGAGCAGCTGTCGTCCTTCGGCCAGGGCCACGACGGTGAGCTGTACGCGCTCAGCCTGTCGGGACCCGTCTACCGGCTGGAGCCGGACGCCGGCTAGAACCCGCCCCCGGACCGTTCACCTGGGGGGCGGGTGAACGATCCCGGTACGGCCTCCGGCTCCGTTCGCCGTGACGGCCGACGGGGGTGCGGTGGTCGCCGCCGGAGGTCGTGTCGGCCCGTCACGGTGGGGAGAAAAATGGGTGATTGTTCGGCAAGCGCCGCGAGGCGGCGCCCTCGTTTCCGGCGAGGATGCATATAACGGATTCCGTGGACATGTGGCCCGAATCGCGGGCGCTATTTCCATAGCCTGAAATGCTGCCGCCGGGAGTTTGAAATGGCAAAAAATTATCTAATATCTATTGTTTTGGCGGTGAGCGTCGGGGCCGCGTTGCCCCTCGGGGCCTCCGCGACGGCCTCCGCCGCGACCGGTCTGCCGACATCGGCGACCGAACAGGTGCCGTATCCGCCGAGTCCCAACGAGAGCGTCAACAGCATCAAGCAGGAGAGTGATAACGCCAACAACATCAATCTGAGGGACAGGGAGCACAACGGCGGCTTCTCAGACGGTTGTGGGGCGAACTGCTCCGACGACTGCGGAGAAAGGGGCTGCCGGTCGGACCCGGTGGCGGAACTGCCGTTCACGGGAACGCCCGTGGCGACGGTGGCCCTGCTCGGTGGCGGGCTGCTGGCCGCCGGAGCGGCCGTCACGCTGATCTCGGTACGGCGCCGCCGATCCGCCAGTGCCGAATAGGAGACGACGCCGGGTAGTCGTAGTGGGCCTGCCGGTTTCCGCGGCCTTGGTGCTGGCGGTGGGCTGGCCGGCCCATCTCGGTATGCGCGTCCGCGACCACCTGGAGACCACCGGGACCGCACTGGTCCGGCTGCGCTCGGTGCTGGGTGCGGGTGACCCGCACCCGGCGGTCACGGTGCTGGCCGAGGCCCGATGGCACGCGGCCGAGGCCAGGCGGCTCACCGCGGGCCCGGCGTGGTGGACGATCGCCCACGCTCCGGTCGTGGGGAACGCCGCGACGACCGTGCGCGGGCTCGCCAAGGCCGCCGCCGAGCTGACCGACGTCCTCACCGGCGTGCGGGAGGTCGCCACCCCCCTCCTGACGGTGAGGTCGCACTCCCCGGACGACCCGCGCCACCGGCTGGCCGCGCTCGACGCCGCGGCACCGGTCCTGGACGACGGCGTCTCCCGCCTCGAACGGGTCATCTCACGCCTGACGGCCACCCCCGGCGATACCGGCCTGGACCGGTTGGACGAGGCGCGCGCCACGGCACTGGCCGAGATCGGCCGGCTGCGCGGCCTGCTCGGCGCCGCCGCGGACGCCGCCACCCTGCTGCCCCCGATGCTCGGCCGCGACGGCCCTCGCCACTACTTCCTGGCCTTCCAGACCAACGCCGAGGCCCGGGGCACCGGCGGGCTGGTCGGAGCCTTCGGCATCCTGAGGGCCGACCGCGGCAGGATCACCGTCGAACACCTCTCCGCCAACACGGGACTGGCCACGAGCCCCGTCCCCGTCGCCGAGCACGGCCGGGACTTCCTCGGGCGCTACGGGACGGGTGCGACCAGGATGCTCTCCGTCTCGAACCTCTCCCCGCACTTTCCGTACGCCGCGGCCACCTGGACGGGGTTGTGGGAGCGCCAGCGCCGAAAGCGGCTGGACGGCGCCGTCGCCACCGACCCGGTGGGCCTCGCCCACCTGCTGAGGTTGATCGGGCCGGTGACCCTCCCCAAAGGGGGGAGGGTCACCGCGGGGAACGTCGTCGACCTCACCGAGCGGAAGGCCTACGCCCGCTACCCCGACCCCGTGGCGCGCAAGCGGTTCCTCATCGAGATCGCCGGTGCCGTCGGCGAGGCGCTGCCCGCTTCCCTCACCGCCCCCGCCAGGCTGCTGCCCGTGCTGTCCGACATGGTGGGCGAGCGGCGGATCCAGGTCTGGAGCCGCCACGAGGCGGAACAGCGGCGCCTGTCGGGCACACCGATCAGCGGCGTGCTGCCGTCGCGGCCCGGACCGTTCGCGGGACTGGTGGTCAACAACTCCGCCGGCGGCAAGCTCGACTACTACCTGGAACGCGCGCTCGACTACGAGCTGGGCCCCTGCCGGGGCGGGTTGCGTTCCTCGACGGTGCGGATCGGGCTCACCAACGACGTTCCGCGGCGGTCGTTGCCCTCCTACGTCACCGGCCGGCTCGACGACCCGGGGCGCCGCCACGTCCCCGGTTCCAACCTGCTCTGGGTGTCGCTGTACGGCGGACTCGGCGCGAGGATGACCGCGGCCCGCCTCGACGGCGACCGGGTGGCGGTCATCAGGGAGACCGAACGCTCCCACCCCGTCTACTCGGCCCTTCTGGAGTTCGCCCCCGGGCAGTCCAGGACGCTGGAGCTCGACTTCACCGAACTCGCCTCCGGTGAGCCGCCGAGGGTCCCGGTGCAGCCGCTTGTGCGGCCCCAGCGGACTCGCGTCACCCAGGACCCGCGGGGTTGCCCACCCTGACGCGGGGCTTTTCGGCGAAGGGCCCGGTCTGCCACCCGGTGCGCTCTCGCGTCGCATCGCCTGTTCGTATCGGCAGGGAAGAGCAAAGAACCGCGCGTCACGGGCGGTGGCGTGTCGGAGGCGATCTACTGTCGCGCCATGAAGGCTTCACCGCAGGCCGGTGGGACCGCACAGGACGCCGCGGCCCCGGGCGAGAGCGTCCCGGCCGGGCACGAGGGCTGCGGGCAGCGCTGCTGGAGGGATGTCCGGGAGCCGCAGGACGGTCCCCGCTTTCGCATCCTCTTCGTGTGCACCGGCAATGTCTGCCGCTCCCCGCTGGCCGAGCGGCTGACCCGCTCGGCCCTCGGGCCGTGCCCGGCGGTCCAGGTGATCAGCGCGGGCACCCGCGCCGAGCCGGGACGGGAGATGACCGAACGTGCCCGGCGGGTCCTGGTACGGCTCGGCGGCGATCCCGCCGGCTTCGGCTCCCGTCCGCTCGTCCCCGACCTGGTGGCCGCCGCCGATCTCGTGCTCACGGCCACCCTCGGGCACCGCGCGGAATCGGTGGCCATGCACCTGCCGGCGGTCGCGCGGGCCTTCACCATCGCCGAGTTCGGCACGCTGGCGCGGGCCGTGCCGCCGGAGGGGATCACCCGTCACCGGGATCCGGTGTGGCGGGCCCGCGCGCTGGTCGACCAGGCGCGGGCGCTGCGCGGGCTGGTCCGGGTCGATCGGTTCGACATCGCCGACCCGTACGGGCGTTCCCTGCTGGCCTACCGGGCGGCGGGACGGGGCATCGCGAGGTCGCTCGCCGTCCCGCTTCGGCTGCTCACACACTCACCGGATTCTTGATCTCGGACTCGTAGCCGTAGTACGTGTCGCTACCGGCAGGGACGAAGTTCAGGACGGTTCCCACCACCCGGGCGTTGATCGACGCCAGCAGTTCCGAGGCGCGGGCCATGTGCTCCCGGCGGGTCTTGCCGTACCGGGCGACGAGCAGCGCGCCGTCGCAGAGCGCGGTGATCGTCGCCGCGTCGGTGACGGGCAGCAGCGGCGGCGCGTCGATGATCACCATGTCGTACATCCCGGTGAGCTGGGCGAGCACCTGACGCATTCCGTTCGAGCCGAGCAGCTCACTCGGGTTCGGCGGAATCTGGCCGCTCGGCAGAACGGCCAGGCCGGCATCGCCCCAGACCTGGATGACCTCGTTCAGGCGCGCCTTGTCGATCAGTACGTCCGTCAGGCCCGTCGCCCCCTCGATGCCGAGGTAGGAGGGAATGCTGGGGCGGCGCAGGTCGCCGTCCACCAGGACGACCCGCCAGCCCGCCTGGGCCAGCGTGATCGCGAGGTTGGCGGAGGTCGAGGACTTCCCCTCGCCAGGCAGGCAGCTGGTGACCACGAGTGACTTCGGCTGCCGGTCGACGCCGATGAACTGCAGGTTGGTCCGGAGCGCGCGGAAGGCCTCGGAGCGGGACGACCGGCCACGGTCGCGCAGGATCAGGGGGTGGTGCCGTGCGTCCCGCTCGTAGCCGATGGCCCCGAGGACCGAGCTGCCCGACGCCTCCCGCAGCGCCTCGGGGGAGGTGAGGGTCGTGTCCAGGCGGTCACGGAGGATGATCACGGCCATGATGGCGAGCAGCGCGATCAGCAGGGCGACCACCAGGTTGACCAGTGGCCTGGGGCTGACCGGTTCCCGAGGGACGTCCGCCTTGTCCACTATCGTGATCTTGATGGTGGGGCGGCTGCCCGGAGTGGGCCGCTCGATCTGGTTGATCAGCTTCGAGAAGCGGTCTCCCAGGGCGTTGGCCAGCATGGAGGCTCGCGCGGGGTCGGTGTCGGTGACCGTGGCACGCAGGAGCACGGTGCCGGGGACGGCCTCGGCGCTGATGTTCTCCTGGACGCGCGCGATGTCCTCCGCCTCGACGATCTGGCCGACCACCCGGCGGCTGGACAGCAGGTTGGCGTAGGACTGCACCCGCTGGGCCGACAGCATGCCCGCCTGGTAGGCGGTGGAGAGGCTGCCCTCCTTGTCGTGGCCCGACACCAGCATGGAGATCGTCGAGACGTATTTCGGCGGCATGTTCGCCGTGACGGCGAGTGCCGCTCCCGCCGCCAGGATCAGCGAGAGGAGGATGATCAGCCAGTTCCTGCGCACCAACCGTGCGTAGTAGAGCAGATCCACGGGATCAACGCCGCCTTTCGTGAGTTCTCTGAGGGAGCTGGGAGGGCTGGGCCGGCGGACGGGCGTTCGTGTCCCGCAGCAGGCTGACGAGAGTGACGGCGATCGCGCCCGCCACGCCCATCGCGACGAGTGGTGACAACCGGCCCGAGACCGTCGTCAGGCAGAGGGCGCCGGTGACCGCCGTGATCGCGCCCAGCGTCGTGGCGACCGCGCGGGTTCCCAGGCCCATACGGCGCAGCCGGTGCGACACGTGGTCGGTACCGCCCCGCAACGGCGGGCGCTTCGCCAGCAGGCGGGAGAGGAGGACCACGCAGGTGTCGACGGTCGCGATGAACGTCGGCAGGAACAGTCCGGCGATCACCACGTCCGGGGGCCGTCCCACGACCAGGACGATCGCCGAGCAGGCCACCGTGAATCCGAGGAACAGCGACCCGGAGTCCCCCATGAACATTCTCGCGGGCGCCCAGTTGTGCGGCAGGAAGCCCAGGCACGCGCCGGCGAGCGCGCACAGGAGCACCGCGAGCGAGGTGTGGCCCTGGAGCAGGGCCGTGGCCGCGAGGAGACCGGCGGTCACGGTGGTGACGGTTCCCAGCGCGCCGTCCATGTTGTCCAGCAGGTTGAAGGAGTTCGTCATCACGATGATCCACACCACGGTGAGGACGCTGTCCAGCCACGTCCCGGTGACGGTCGCCTGGACGCCGGAGAACACCACCCCGATCGCCACCGCGGTCTCCACGACCAACCTGGTGGCCGCGGGCAGGGGGGTGATGTCGTCGATCAGGCCGAGCAGGGACACCGTGGCGGCGGCGAGGAGGATCGCGATGATCTGCAGATCGGCGAAGCCGAGCGCGATCACGGTGGGCACGACCGTGCCCACTGTGATCGCGATACCGCCGAGGTACGGGGTCGGCCGGGTGTGGGCCTTGTGCCCGCTGGGACGGTCGGTGAGATCCCACCGCAGCGCCAGGCGCCTCAGCGGCACGGCGGCCGTCACGCTGAGCAGGCAGGCCGCTCCCGCGATGAGGGCGATCGTCCCGCTCACCGCGGGAACGCCGCCGGATCGCCGGAGGACTCTTTGATGATCTCGGTGAGGATCTGGTCGAGGGAGTGCCGAGGAGCCCAGCCGGTGAGCGCGCGGAGCTTCGCGGTATCCGGAACCCTGCGGGTCATGTCCTCGAACCCCTGCTCGTAGGCCTGGGAGTAGGGGATGAACTCGACCCCGGAGGTGGACCCGGTGAACTCGATGATGAGTTTCGCCAGCTCCGTGATGCTCACCTCGTCGCTGGAGCCGATGTTGAAGGTCTCCCCGACCGCCCTGTCCTCGTCGAGCAACCGCAGCAGCGCGTCGACGATGTCGGCGACATGGGCGAAGCAGCGGGTCTGGGTCCCGTCGCCGAAGACCGTCAGGGGCATGGCCGACAGGGCCTGCCGGACGAGGCTCGGGATCACCATGCCGTAGGTCGGGCTCTGCCGCGGCCCCACGGTGTTGAACAGCCGGACGATGACCGTCGGCAGGCCGCGCTCCTTGTGATAGGCGTTGGCGAGGATCTCGTCGACGGCCTTGGAGGTGCTGTAGGCCCATCGGACCACCGCGGGGCTGCCGAGGATGCGGTCGGCGTCCTCGCGCAGCGCGCCGGAGGAGTTCTTGCCGTAGATCTCGCTCGTGCTGGTGATCAGGATCTTCTTCCGGTATCGGTGCGCGGCCTCGATGACGATCTCCGAACCCCGGATGTTGGTCGTCAGCGACCGCAGCGGTTGCTCGACGATCAGCTTGACGCCGACCGCGGCCGCCATGTGGACCACAACGTCACACCGATGGACCAACTCGTCGACCATGAGTTCGTCCAGGACCGAACCGTGCACGAAACGCAGGCCCGGGTGGGGGCGCAGGTTCTCCAGCCGTCCCGTCGAGAGATTGTCCAGGGCGATGACGGAGTCGCCGCGCGCGAGCAGCGCGTCGGCCAGATGTGATCCGATGAATCCACTCCCGCCTGTTATCAGATATCTGGTGCTTGATGTCGTGCTCACGGGGTTCTCCTCGTCACGTTCCTGGAGGGAGATCTCTGTTGGCGGGAAGGAGGCGGCGCGTCACGCGTAGCCCGCGACCTTCCCCCCGACGCCCGGGACCTGCGTTCTCTCGAACCAGGCCACCGTGGTGCGGAGCCCGTCCCGCAGGGGAACGGGACGCACAGCGGGGAACAGTTCGCGCAGCAGACGGGGAGAGGCCTGGGATCGCCGGATGTCGCCCGGCCGGGGCGGCAGGCAGGACTCCTCGACGGGGCGGCCGAGGATCTCGGCGAGGACGCCCATCAGGTGCCGCAGGGAGACGAGGGTCCCGAACGCCAGGTTCACCGGTTTCCTGCTGGTCATCCGGCGCGAGGCCGCGTCGGCGAGGATCTCGGTCACCGAGTCCACGTAGGTGAAGTCCCGCGACTGGAGGCCGTCGCCGTGCAACGGGACCGGCTCGCCCCGCAGCGCCGCGGAGACGAACGCCGGGATCACGGCCGCGTACGCGTGCCCGGCGCTCTGCAGCGGGCCGTAGACGTTGAAGAAGCGGAACGGCAGGACCGGCAGGCCGTAGCTGTGCGCGTAGGCCAGTGCGTACGCCTCCGCGGCGAGCTTGCCGGCCCCGTACGGGCTGAGCGGTCTGGTGGGCAGGTCCTCGTGCTTGTGGGGTTCGGGACTGTCGCCGTACACCGAGGAGGAGGAGGCGAGGATCACGTGTGGTCTGCTCGCGCGGCACGCCTCCAGCACGTGCAGGGTGCCGGTCGCGTTGACGGCGTGCGAGGCCAGCGGGTCGGCCAGGGAACGGGGTACCGACGGCCGGGCGGCGAGGTGGATCACGTGCGTGACGCCGGCCACCAGGTCCGTCAGCAGGTCTCGGTCCAGAATGCTGCCCGTCACCACCGTCGCCTCGACGTCGTCGAGGTTGGCGAGGTCGCCGCTGCTCAGGTCGTCCAGCACCGTGATGTGCCCGACCTCGGGCCTGGCCGCGAGCGTCCGGCACATGTGCGCGCCGATGAAACCGGCACCGCCCGTCACCAGCACCCTCATCGCGTGCTCTCCTCCGCCACGAGCCGCCGGCCGGCCTTCCCGCACAGCGACCGGTAGAGGTGCTCGGTGTCGGAGACCAGGCGCTCCACGCCGAACGCGTATTTTGTCCAGTCGTGGGCCGCCTCGCCCATCTGGCGGGCCAGCCCCGGGTCGCAGAGCAGGCGGACGATGTGCGCCGCCAGCTCGGCGGGGTCGGTCGACGCCAGCAGACCGGTGTGCCCGTCCCTGACGACCTCGGCGACGCTTCCCACCCGGGTGGAGACGACCGGCTTGCCCGCCATGCCCGCCTCGATGAGGGTGAGCGGGGTTCCCTCGTTGTCGGAGGTCAGCACGACCACGTCGGCGGCGGCGTAGACGGTCTCCACGTCCTTGCGCCAGCCGAGCAGGTGGAAGGAGTCGCGGACGGGCTCGACGTCCCGCGTGACCTGCCGCTCCAGGTCGCCGCCCCCGCATATGACGAAGCGGCAGCCGGGGATCTGCCTGGACACGGTGTCGGCCACGGCGAGGAACCGGTCGGGCCGCTTCACCTGGGTGAGGCGGCCCACGTACGCCACGATGGGCGCGTCCGGCGGTAGTCCCAGCGCGGCGCGCGCCGTCCTGCGGTCGGGGACCGGTTTCAGCCGGACACCGGGAGGGATCACCACGTACTGCGAGGGGCGCCCGATCCCGGCCTGGAGCAGATCGTCCCTGACCTGGGATCCCACCGTCACAAGCCGGTCCGACACGGACGCCAGGAGCCGTTCCGACCGCACGTAGAGCGCGCGCCTGACCGGGGAGAAGTAGCCGTGCAGGAGGTGTCCGTGGAAGACGTGCACCCGGGCCGAGCCGACGCCCGCCAGGCGGGAGGCCACCCGGCCCAGGGCACCCGCCTTGGCCGTGCGGGTGTGGACGATGTGCGGCCGGAACGCCCGCATGGCGCTGATCAGCCAGAAGAGCGCGCGGTAGTCGTCTCCGGGTCTGAGTGACCGGCCGAGGCCGGGGACCCGCTGGACCCGCGTCTCCGTCCCGTGCAGCCGGAGATGGTCGCACTCGTGGTCGTCGACGTAGCCGGTGTAGAGGCGGTGGTCGAATTCCTTCGAGTCCAATCCTTCCGACAATCCCGACACCTGCGTGGCGGGGCCGCCGACGTTCATTCGGGCGATGATTTCCATTACACGAATCCGGCCGTCCGGCTTCATGCGGGCTCCTCGGTGACGGGCCTGGTTCACGTTGGAGAAACTAGTTCACTCTTTGGATTGTCCGCCGACACCATCACGGTGATGGCGCGATGTTTTTCCTATTCCCTACCTAGGCATGATCTAGCTGGGTCGTCCCAAGTGTTCGCAGTCCGCCCGATGATCCCTATCGGGTCCGATCGCTTTTCGGGACGACGCGCCGAGAATATGGCGAATTAGCGTTGTTTTATATATCTGCGTGTCAATGCTGGAAGATCACTCGCGCTCCGGGCAGCCGAGGTCGGTGACGCGCCGCAACGACGCGATCCAAAAACCCGCGCCGAGCGTGGCCACGGCGAGTGACCCCCACGCGAAACAGAGCGACGCGTGAAACGGACCCGAGGCGATCCGGCAGCCGACGAGGAGCGAGCCCACGAGCATGCCCCCCTCCGCCAGGAGGTACGCGAGCCGCCGGCCGGGTCTGCCGAGGGCGAGGGGGAGCACGTTGGACCAGCAGACCGTTCCCTTCACGCAGGCGGCGCCCAGGAGCACCACGGCGACCGCGCCGAGGTGGGCGTAGCCGGGACCGTAGGCGATGCCGATGACGGCGTCGATCACCGGCAGCGCGACGGCGATGCTCACCGCTCCGGCCGCGGCGAGCAGCAGGGTGGCGCGCCTGATGTCCCGGATGATGGGTGCCCTTCCCGCTCCCGTCGTGGCACTCCGGATGATCCGTGGATAGAGCATCGCGGCCACCGGGATCGCCAGGTTGGCGTAGAAGCGGCCGGGAGATGACGCGATCTTGAGGATGGTCACCAGGGCCGGACCGCCGAGCAGGCCCGCCAGGGCGAGGATGCCCGAGTCGGAGATCCCGGCCACGCTGGTTCCCGCCGACGTCTTCACGGTGAAGGCGATCATGCCTGAGGGCGGCCGGACCCGCGCGGCGGCCGGTCCCAGCTGCGAGAGGATCCCCCGGACCGCCGGCAGGTAGAACACCACCGCCGTCACCAGCGCCCCCGCGGCCTGGCCCCCCAGATACAGGAGGGGCCCTCCAAAAAACAGCCCGCCGAGAGACAGCCCGAACGACAGGACCGCGCATCGCGTCCTGAGCGCGCCCAGAGCCCGCAGCCGGTCCGTCAGCGCGAAGGCCGCGCCCGCCGTGCCGTATGACGCCATGGCTCCGCGGGTGACGATCGCGAGAGCGAACATGGCCGCGAACTCCCGCGACAGGGAACCCAGCAGGTGCGCGCCCAGCACCACCACGAGCCCGGCACAGGCCGCGGCCACGCCGATCGCCACGTCCCAGCGGATCAGGCGCACGAACAGCGAGGAGCCCCGCCCGCTTTGCCGCTGCTCGATGGGGACGAACCGCTGGGCGGCGTTCTCCAGACAGGGGTCGCACAGCAGGAACCAGACGGTCGCCACGGACTGGGCGAAGATGACCTGACCGGATGTCTCACTCCCCGTCTGGCGTACTAGGGCGATCAGGCTGAGAGTGGGAAGAACCGCCTCGCCGAGGCCGGCGGCGGTCAGCGAGGTGAAGGTCCGCAGATGGCGCCCGCCAAGCGGTCGCATCCGGTGGACGGCACGTCCGAGAGTGGTGACCATGTCCTACGAGCAGACCTCGTCGTAGAGCCTGTCGAACCAGGCGGCCGCCCGGCTGATGTCCACGAGCTCCGCGCTCTGCCGCGCTCCTTCGCGAAGGCGCGCGTGGATCTCCGGTCGCGTCGCCCGCAGGATGCCCTCGGCGAGGGCGGCGGGGTCCCCCGGCCTGACGAGGAGGCCGTTCCCGCGGTCCTCGATCAGATGGGGCACTCCGCCCACGGCGGTGGACACGACAGGCACGCCCGCGGCGAGAGCCTCCATGACGACCACGGGCAACCCCTCGTAGGAGGAACTGAGCACGAGCAGGTCGGAGGAGGCGATGAGCCGGCCGGCGTCGGGCACGTGACCGAGCAGGCGCACGTTGCCCAGGCCGAGTTCCTCGACCCGGCGAGCCACCCGCGCGTGCAGGGGGCCGGACCCGGCGAGCAGGAACACCGGACGGGGGTCTCGCTGCCCGACCCTCGCCGCGGCCTCGACGAGGAGCTCGTGGTTCTTCTGCGCGTGGAAGTTGGCGACGTGCACGACCAGGAAGGCGTCCGGGGAGACGTTCCACTCCCGCCTCGTCTGTTCCGACCGGGCCGCCCAACGGCGCTGTTCCGCGACGTGGACGCCGTGCACACGAACGGACAGGCCCCGCGACCGCCTGCCGGTGCGAGCGCGGGCGACCTCGGGGGAGACGGCCACGGTCCGGATGTCCAGCCATCCCGTCGCTCGATCGAGCAGCATCGTCGGCAGGCGGTAATGCACGTTGTGCACCGTCGAGACCAGGGCCGGGCGCGGACTCAACAGCTGGGACACGGGCCGCAGGAGCGACGCGGGAAGGGGGGAGTGGATGTTGAGAACGTCGGGTTCCAGCCTGCGCACCACGCACGCGAGGCGGGCCAGGCGAAACCAGCGCGGGCAGGCGGTGAGGTCGACGACCGGGATGCCCGCCGATCGCAGCCGCCCGCTCAGCTCGTGGGTGGAGGCCCGCAGGCATACGACGGTGTAGCGCTTGCCCGTCGGGGGAGCGCAGAGCAGCCTCTCGACGAGGAGGACCTCCGCGCCGCCCACGTCCAGCGTCTTGATCACTTCACAGACGTGCAGGCCGCTCATGACGCGCTCACCGGGGCGAGGGGCCGGTCGGCGATGAGCGTCTCGTACCATTCCCCGACGCGGTCGCCCACCATCCGCCAGTCGAGGTTCGACACGGCCCGCACGCCGCGCTGGATCATCTCCAGGCAGAGCGCCTCGTCGTCGAGGACCGACCGCAGGTGCGTCACCAGGTCGTGCACGGATCCCGACTGGAAGACGCGGTAGGCGGAGCCGTCCGCCACGGCCACGCCGAGCGAGGCGTCGGACGAGACGATGACGGCGGTGCCCAGCGCGAGGGCCTCCAGGAGGGCGAAGGGAATGCCCTCGCCGATGGTGGGAAGCCGCCGGGAGGCGTGCACGACGACCTGGGCCCGGCTCACCAGCGAGTACACGTCGTCGGCGGGGATGTGCCCGGTGAACTCGACTCCCCGGCCGGTCCCGGCGAGCCGCTCAAGCCGGGCGCGTTCCGGGCCGTCCCCCGCGATGACGAGGCGCGCGCCGGGGTGGTCGGCCCGCAGCCGGTGGAAGGCCTGAATGGTCAGCGCGTGGTTCTTCACCTTCACCAGCGAGCCCACACTGACGATCAATCCCGGTTCGACCGGATGTCTCGCCCGGAATCCGGCGAGGTGATCGAGGTTCAGACCGCCGGGTATGATCCGCATCCGCCGCTCCGGCACGCCGGCCGCCAGCAGGTCCTCCCTTGGTCGTTCTCCGGCCACGATGAATCCGTCGGTGTGGCGGAAGGCCCATGGCATGATCCGCCGGTGACGCGCCGTGAGGGCGCCGTGGACATGGATCAGAAGGGGGATCCCCGCCCGCCGCGCGGCGGAGCCGAGGCCGAGCGCCTCGCGGTGGTCGCCGTGCGCGTGCACGATGTCGATCCGGTGTGCCAGGCGGAGCGTCCGCGCGCACTCCATGGAGAAGGCGATCACGTCCGACCTCCTGGCGACGGCGCGGCTGGCGGCGGTCCGTTCCAGCGGAAGCGCCTTCGCGCCGCGGGGGAGGTCGCCCCGCCGGTGGGCGACGACCACCTCGTGTCCGCGCAGCATCTGCTCGTGGCTGAGGCGCTCGATATAGCGCTCCTTCCCCCCCGGCTCGGGGGGAAGTCGGTATCCGATGTGCAGAATCCTCATGGCAACCTCCCTGATGGGTTCGGTGTCCTTCCGGCCCGGCTCGGCCGGGCCGACGCGTCGTCGCCCGGCGGGTCGTCGGCGGCGCCCGGGGAGACCTCGTGCTCCGGGATCCGGTAGACGGCGCAGTCGCCGGAGCGGAACCGCAGCCGGGCGAAGTCCCCG
>Ga0233377_1000391_pt1 | contig 21098 bp, 19 predicted proteins | sample ElkDunMinimDraft_6_FD_191540 | JGI IMG/M metagenome (GOLD analysis project Ga0233377, IMG submission 191540) | Fecal eukaryotic communites from dung pellets of Tule Elk in California, USA - Elk Dung E36 | ecosystem: Host-associated > Mammals > Digestive system > Large intestine > Fecal | place...
CATGTCGAGGATGTGGTCGATGTGCTCGATGTCGACCGGGCACTGCTCGACGCAGGCGCCGCAGTTGGTGCACGACCACAGCACGTCGGGATGGATCACACCGTCCTCGCCCACCAGCGGCTTGTCCAGCAGGGCCAGCACGTCCTCGTGCAGGTCCGCGCGCTGCTCCCCGGTGGCCATGAGGTACGGCGCGACCTTGAAGGCGTGGTCGCGCTGCTCAAGGATGAGCATCTTCGGCGAGAGCGGCTTGTCGGTGTTCCAGGCCGGGCACTGGTCCTGGCATCGGCCGCACTCGGTGCAGGTGTAGAAGTCGAGGAAGCCCTTCCAGGTGGTGTCCTCGATCTTGCCCCGGCCGAGCCTGTCGCCGTCGAGCTCCTCGTCCTCGAAGTCGACGAGCTTGCCGTCGATCCGCATCGGCTGGGCGGGACCGTTGCCGTCGGGACGCCGGGAGAACGCCACGTTCAGCGGCGCGGTGAAGATGTGCAGGTGCTTGGAGTTCACCACGATCACGAGGAACACCAGCATCACGCCGATGTGCAGGAGCAACCCGATGTGTTCGAGCGTCTCGTTGGCCGCGAGGCCCAGCGGGCGCAGCAGGGCGGCGGTCGCCTCCGAGGCGAACGCTCCCGAGGCGTACGGCAGGTTGCCGGTGTTGGCCGCCGCGCCGCGGAAGAGGAGCATCGTCCAGATCACGTTGAAGATCATGAAGAGAACGAGCCAGGCGCCACCGAGGTGCGAGCCGAAGAACCGGGACCTGCGGCCCAGCTTCTTCGGCGAGTTCTTGATCCTGATGAACGCGAAGGCGATGAGTCCGAGCAGGGCCGCGACCGCGATGAAGTCCTGCAGGAAGCCCAGGATCGCCCACGTCCCGATGAGCGGGATGTGGAAGTCGGGGGTGCCGGTGACGGCCCCCTGGATCAGTGCGCCGTACGCCTCCAGATAGACGGTCGCCAGGATGAGGAACGCCCACATGACGAAGAAGTGCGCGATGCCCGAGGCCGTCCACTTCAGCAGCTTCCGCTGCCCGAAGACCTCGACCAGCTGAGCCTTGATCTCCTCGTTCAGGTTCGCCCTGGCGTACTCGACGCGCTCAGGCGCGGGAGGCCCGATGGTGGCGAGCTTGTACAGAAACAACACGCGGCGCGCGGCGAGCGCGAGCGCGACGGCTGTCATGACCAGCCCGATGATCGCTACCCAGAGCACTGGTCCTCCCACAGACGGCGTTGGCTGCCAGCGTACGACCGCCGGTCATCCACGATGACAGAGGGTCTCCATAGATCCTACCGGTGAGTAACTTATTCTCGTCCAGAGATCCCCGGCAACCGTCGTCACCCTACGGTCATCACCATTCCCAGAACAATGCTCTGAATGCCTCCGAACGGTATCGAAGTGGCCGTCGAGACATGCGGGACTCAACGGAGTACGGCCTGGACACCGGCAGGGCAGGGAGATGACGGAACACAGCCGTATGTGGTGATGTGAGCGAAAAGATATCTGCGGCGGAAACCGGAGGACGACGGGGAGACTACCGGGGCGGGTCGAGATAACCCTGGATCGTGGGTGTGAGCAATTTCACCAGCTCCTCAAGATCCACGGAGGCGAGCGGCTCCAGTTCGAGGACGTAGCGCATGAGGACCACGCCGAACATCTGCGCGAAGGCCGCCTCCATCCGGATCAGCGGGATGTCCAGGCTCTCCGCGACCCGGTTCAGCAGCGCCCGGGTCACGAACTCACGGATCATGACGACCATCCGCTCGTTCGTCATCGCGGTGCGGGCCAGCGCCAGCACCGGCTGGCGCGCCCCGGCCTCCGAGGTCATCGTCAGGATGAGCCTCACCAGCCGCTCGCCGACCTCCTCGCGAGGCCCCGCCGTGATCGCCGCCAGAACGTTCTCGGGGTTGATCGGCAACTCCATCGCCTCGACGAACATCTTCTCCTTGCCGGAGAAGTAGTGGTGGACCAGCGCCGGATCCACCCCCGCCCGCCGGGCGATGCCCCGGATGGTCGCCTTGTCGAACCCCTTCTCCGCGAAGGTCTCACGCGCCGCCGCGAGGATCTGCCCCCGCGTGTCGGCCGAGCCCGGCCTGCGCCCCGAACGCCTTCTCCCCTCCGCCGGCCCGTCCTTCGCCCCGTTCGCCGGCCTCTCGGGGGCCGCGTCCGCGGACGCGCCCGAGGGGACGTCCGACCCGTCCGGGGGGCCGTTCGAGTGCCCGCCCGTGGTGCCGCTCCCGACGGGCTCGCTCATGCGGGGGTGGAGGCCGCGAGGTGCAGCCGGGCGAAGGCCAGCGCCTCCGCGAGGTCGTCGATCCGCTCGGAACGGCTGGCCGCCTTGCGCGTGTTGATCTCCAGCACGACCAGCCCGGAATATCCGTTGCCCGCCATCCGCTCCAGGATCGGCGCGCACGGCTGGGTGCCCCGCCCGGGAACCAGGTGCTCGTCCTTGTTCGGCACCCCCACGCCGTCGGCCAGGTGCAGGTGCGCGAGCCGGTCGCCGAGCTTGGTGAACATCTCCATGGCGTCGGTCCCGGACACCGCCGTGTGCGACAGATCCAGGGTGACCTGCGGGAAGTCGTAATCGACCGGGTTCCAGTCGGGAGAGTAGGGGACGACCTCGTTGCCCCTCGCCTTCAGCGGGAACATGTTCTCCACCGCGAAGACCACGTCGGTCTCCTCACGCATCCTCGCCAGGCCGATCTCGAAGTCGCGCGCGTAGTCGCGCTGCCAGCGGAACGGAGGGTGCACCACGACCGTCCTGGCACCGACCCGCTCGGCGGCGCGCTGCGCGCGCTGGAGCTTGGCCCACGGGTCCTTGCCCCACACGCGCTGCGTCACCAGCAGGCATGGTGCGTGAATGGCCAGGATCGGCAGGTGGTAATGATCCGACAGCCGCTCCAGGACATCGACGTCCTGGCTCACGGGGTCGGCGCCCACCATGATCTCCACACCGTCGTACCCCAGGCGCGCGGCCAGCTCGAAGGCGTCAGGAGTACGTTCGGGATACACCGACGCGGTGGACAGCGCGATCTTCGCGCTGGATACACGGATGCTCATACCGCTTCCTCGTCTCCGGCTCGGAGCACACACTTGCGAACACCGCCGGGCCGACCGGCCCGATCGCTCACGTCGCTCACATTTGCCAGCCTAAGCGGGTCCGGGGAGCAGTGCTGTCCGCCACCACCGACACGACCCGGATCCCGCCATTACGGTGAGGACATGCCGAGGTTCTTGAGGGGCTCCATCCCCAGCCCCAACATCTGGAACACCCCCCGGACCTACGAGCTGGAAAACCGGGCGGTGGATCCCGAGGGAAACGCCGAGGCGGCGATGTCGGCGATCCGGTCGTGGACCGGGGCGACGGTCCTCGACATCGGCTGCGGTACCGGCTACCACCTGCCCGCCCTCGCCGCCACCGCCACCCGGGTGGTCGGTGTGGAGCCGCACGAGGACCTCGTCCTGCTGGCCAGGCGCCGCTGCCGCACCCTGCGGAACGTCGAGATCCACACCGCCACCGCCCAGGCGATCCCGCTGCCCGACGCCTCCGTGGACGTGGCCGTCGCCCGCTGGGCGTACTTCTTCGGCCCCGGGTGCGAGCCTGGCCTGGCCGAGCTCTCCCGGGTGATACGGCGCGGCGGCGCGGCCTTCGTGATCGACATCGACGCCACCCGCGGCGCCTTCGGCCGCTGGTTCAGCCAGTCCGTCCCCGCCTACTCCGCCAGGTCCGTCGAGAACTTCTGGAGCCGCCAGGGCTGGCAGACGGACCGGCTCGACCTGCGCATGTCCTTCGAGCGCCGCGCCGACCTGGAGGCGGTGCTCCGCATCGAGTTCACCCCCGCGATCGCCGACATGGCCATCGCCGAGACCCCCGGCCTGGAGATCGCCTACCCCAACCTGCTGCGCTGGAAGCGCTTCTGAACAGCGAGGACGGACGGGATCGCGTGCCTCCCGGTGGAGTCCGGCTCCCCTCACGACCACCCACGGTGTCATCGGCGGGATCTGCCCGCTCCTCCCGCCGACACGGTGGCGCGGCGGCGTCGTCCATGCGGTGACCTTCGAAGGGCCGGCCGGGAACAACGGGACAGGACCTTGACCTTGACGTTGATGTCAAGGTCTATCGTCGTGTCGTGGGGAGGGCCGAATGCGGATCGGTGAGCTGGCGCGACGGGCGGGGGTCAGCACCCGGGCACTGCGCTACTACGAGCAGCAGGGGCTGATCACAACCCGGCGGTCGGCCAACGGTTACCGGGAGTACGGTGAGGAGGACCTCAGGCTCGTCTCCGAGATCCGCTCGCTGCTCGCCGTCGGCTTCACCCTGGACGACACCCGCCCGTTCGTCGCCTGCCTGCGGGCCGGCCACGCGTCAGGAGGGTCGTGCCCGGACTCCGTCGCCGTCTACCGGCGCAAGCTGGCGGAGATCGACGACGAGATCCGCACGCTTCTCACCCGGAGGGCGGAGGTGGCGGCGCAGCTGACCACGGCCTGCCCGGGATGCCTACCGAGAAAAGTGGGAAAATCATGATCACATTGACCGCGGAGAACTTCGACGAGCAGGTGCTGCGGAGCGACAAGCCCGTCCTGGTCGACTTCTGGGCCGAGTGGTGCGGGCCGTGCAAGATGATCGCGCCGATCCTGACGGAGATCGAGGCCGAACTCGGCGACCGCGTCACGATCGCGAAGCTCAACGCCGACGACTACCCCGAGATCACCGCGAGATACGGCGTCCTCGGCCTGCCGACGCTCAACCTCTACAAGGACGGCGAGGTCGTGCGGCAGATCAAGGGCGCCAAGCCCAAGCGCCTGCTCCTCGCCGAGCTCGAAGGCCACATCTGACGGAGCCCGCTCCGTCCCTCCCCACGACCGTCACCCGGCACGGGATGCCGTACCGGGTGAAAGTTGTCGGGCTCTGCCGGTAACGTGCGGCCATGGCGAAGAAGGCTGGTGGCTACCGCTGTGCCGAGTGCGGGTGGCAGACGGCCAAGTGGGTGGGGCGCTGCGGCGAGTGCCAGACGTGGGGCACGGTCGAGGAGGAGACGGCTCCCGCGGGAGCGCGCGTGGCCTCCGCAGGAGCGGTGTCGGCACCGGCGGTGCCGATCGGCCAGGTCAAGGCCGAGGTGGCGCACGCGCGCGGCACCGGGGTCCCCGAGCTCGACCGGGTCCTCGGCGGCGGACTGGTCCCCGGAGCCGTCGTGCTGCTGGCCGGCGAGCCCGGCATCGGCAAGTCCACCCTCCTGCTGGAGGCGGCGGCCAAGATCGCCCGCCAGCAGACGGTCCTCTACATCACGGGTGAGGAGTCGGCCGCCCAGGTGCGGATCAGGGCCGACCGGATCGGCGCGATCCAGGACCGCCTCTACCTTGCCGCCGAGACCGACCTGGGCGCGCTGGTCTCGCACGTCGAAAAAGTCCAGCCCGACCTGCTCATCGTCGACTCGGTGCAGACGATCGGCTCCACCCAGGCGACGGGCGTGCCCGGCGGGGTGACCCAGGTCAGGGAGGTCGCGGGAAACCTGGTGCGGCTCGCCAAGGAGCGCGGCATGGCCACCGTGCTGGTCGGCCACGTCACCAAGGAGGGGTCGATCGCCGGCCCCCGCACCCTGGAGCACCTGGTCGACGTCGTGCTCCACTTCGAGGGCGACCGGCACTCCCGGCTCCGCCTCGTCCGCGCGATCAAGAACCGGTACGGCCCGGTCGACGAGGTCGGCTGCTTCGACCTCCACGAGAGCGGCATCGAGGGCATCACCGACGCCAGCGGCCTGTTCGTCTCCCACCGCACCGACCCGGTTCCCGGCACATGCGTCACGGTCACCCTGGAGGGCACCCGGCCGCTGCCCGCAGAGGTCCAGGCCCTGGTCGCGAGGACCGAGGCCCAGCAGCCGCGCCGATCCTCCTCCGGGCTCGACACCTACCGGGTGACGATGGTCCTCGCCGTGCTGGAGCGGCGGCTCAACGCCAAGCTGGGCGGATGCGACGTCTTCACCGCCACCGTCGGAGGGATCAAGCTCAGCGATCCCGCCGTGGACCTGTCGGTGATGCTCGCGGTCGCCAGCGCGGCGGGCGACAAGGCGCTCCCCTCCGGCCTGGTGGTGCTCGGCGAGGTGGGCCTGGCGGGAGAGTTGCGCCCGGTGCGCGACGTGCGGCGCCGCCTGTCGGAGGCCGCCCGGCTGGGCTTCACCCGCGCGCTCGTCCCCACGGGCTCCCTCGACACGGGCAAGAAACGCAACGGCGACCACTCCCTCGTCCGCGTGGCCGGACGCGGAGCGCCCTTCGCGCCCGGCTTCGACGTCGTCGAGGCGGAGAACGTCTGGGATGCCCTCACCCATGTCACCTGAGGCGCGCCACGGGCTCCGTAGGGCGCGTGGCATCCACCGATTCCGGACCGCGCGGACCCTTCGCCGGTAAGCTGAGCGTTATACGCAGACCACGGGGGTCATGTGGCAGCAACCTACAAAGGACTCGACGAACGTCGCAGGGCCGTCCTGGCCGCGGTCGCACCCGGCACCGCGCTGCGCGACGGACTGGAGCGCATTCTCCGCGGGCACACGGGTGGCCTGATCGTGCTGGGATACGACGGCACGGTCGAGGAGATATGCAGTGGCGGCTTCGAGCTGGACGTAGAGTTCTCCGCGACGCGGCTGCGCGAGCTGGCCAAGATGGACGGCGCCATCGTCCTCAACTCCGGCGATCTCAGGATCGTGCGCGCGGCCGTGCATCTGATGCCCGATCCGTCCATTCCCACCGACGAGTCCGGCACCCGGCACCGCACCGCGCAGCGCGTGGCCCTGCAGACGTCACTGCCGGTCATCTCCCTCAGCAAGTCCATGCGGATCATCGCCCTCTACCTCGACGGCATCCGCTACGTGCTGGAGGAGTCGGCGGTCATCCTGTCCAAGTCCAACCAGGCCCTCGCCACGCTGGAGCGCTACAAGCTCCGCCTGGACGAGGTCTCCGGCACGCTCTCGGCGCTGGAGATCGAGGACCTGGTGACGGTCCGCGACATCGCGGTGGTCGCCCAGCGGCTGGAGATGGTCAGGCGCATCTCCGAGGAGATCGCGGGATACGTGGTCGAGCTCGGCACCGACGGCCGGCTACTCTCCCTGCAGCTGGACGAGCTCGTGGCCGGCACGGAGAGCGACCGTGAGCTGATCGTGCGCGACTACCTGCCCGCGGCGGGCCGCCGCCCGCGCAAGTTCGCCGAGGCGCTGCACGAGCTCGACCAGCTCTCCTCCGCCGAGCTCCTCGACCTCTCGGTCGTCGCCCAGATCCTCGGCCACTCGGGCAACGACGCCCTGGAGGCCCCGGTGAGCCCACGGGGCTACCGCCTGCTGGCCAAGGTCCCGCGCCTGCCGAACACGGTGGTCGACCGCCTCGTCGACCACTTCGCCAGCCTGCAGAAGCTCCTCGCGGCCAGCATCGGCGAGCTCCAGGAGGTGGGCGGGGTCGGCGAGGCGAGGGCCCGCCACATCCGCGAGGGCCTCTCCCGGCTCGCGGAGTCGTCCATCCTGGAACGCTACGTCTGAGATCCCGGCGGGGCCCCGGCCGCCCACGGTGTGCCCGGCGGCCCGCCGGGCCCGGATCCGAAAGCCCCCGACGAGCGGGACACCCCCGCTGGTCCCCGAAGACGGTCTCCAGGTCCTCGCCAGGCGGTAACCCTGACGGTCAAGGTCTCACCAGGGCCGGAACCCCCCGACGGTCACCGCAGGTGAAAGACCGCCTTGCGGCTCTTCAGGCCGGGGGCGTGGACCACCGCGACGTAGGTGCCGGGCAGGGCGGCGACGCGGTCGGCGCCGCAGTCGCCGCCTGACCGGCGGCGGTCCCACACCAGCTCCCTGACGTACGGGATGCCTCGGTCGAGTTCGCGCATCTTGACGGCGTCACCGCCGACACAGTCGGAGGACGACCACACGCGGTCGTTGCCCGAGGTGATGCGCATCTCCATGGCGCGCGGCCCCACGTCGGTGGTGCACATCACCTTGCCGACGTTGACGAGGGTGAGGACGAAGCGGGGCCGGACCCCCGGCGGATAGACCGTCCCCTGGCCCTCCATGCTCAGCACGAGCTGCGGGGAGGCGCAGGCCTCGCCCGGCCGTGTGGGCTTCGCGGCCGCCTTCGGCGTGGGCGTCGGGCTCGCGGACGTCGAAGGGGTGAACGTCACGGTCGGCAGGACGGCCAGCAGCGGGTCCGGTGTCTCCTGCCCGGCGACCGAGGTGTTCCTCTCCTTGACGTCGTCCGGCCCGCTCGTCGACGAACAGGCCCACGCCACGACGGCGACCACCACGAGCACACCGACCAGCGCGGCTATCCGGCGCCGCCAGTAGACGTCGGTTCCGACGTCACCACGGAACGTGTCGGGATCCATACGCTCAGTATGGTTAGTGCCGGCGGGCCAGCAGGAGACGACCCGCCGCCTCCGGCCTGTTTCGGCCGCAGGCCGGAGGTCGGAGCGGGCACGGGCGGGCACGAACGGGCGCGGACAGGTGAAGCCGGGCCAACGCCGTCCGAGTCCGCACTATCGTCGAAAGGTGCCCGAGTCGAACCGCTTACTCGAACCCGTCCTCGACTGGTACGCCGGCAACGCCCGCGACCTTCCCTGGCGTACGCCCGGCGCCTCCCCCTGGTCGATCCTGGTCAGCGAGATCATGCTGCAGCAGACCCCGGTGGTCAGGGTGCTTCCGGTCTGGACCGAGTGGATGGAGCGCTGGCCCACGCCCGCCTCCCTCGCCCGCGAGTCCCCCGGAGAGGCCGTACGCCACTGGGGTCGCCTCGGCTACCCCCGCCGGGCACTGAACCTGCACGCGTGCGCCCGCGCGATCACCGAACGGCACGGCGGAGAGGTCCCCGCCGGCCACGACGCCCTGCTCGCGCTTCCCGGCGTCGGCGAGTACACCGCCGCCGCGGTCGCCAGCTTCGCCTTCAAGGGCCGCCACGCGGTGCTCGACACCAACGTGCGGCGGGTCCTGGCGCGGGCCGTCAGCGGGCAGGAGTATCCGCCCAAGGCCACCACGCCCCCGGAACGCAGGCTCGCCGCCTCCCTGCTCCCCGACGCCGACCGCGCGCCCGTCTGGGCGGTCGCCGTGATGGAACTGGGCGCCCTGGTCTGCACCGCTCGCGCCGCCCGCTGCGCCGACTGCCCGATCAGCGACCTGTGCGCCTGGCGTCTGGCGGGCAAGCCGGCCCACGACGGTCCGGCGCGCAAGGGCCAGACATACGCGGGAACGGACCGCCAGTGCCGTGGCCGCCTCCTCGCGGTGCTGCGCCAGGCCCACGGCGCCGTACCCAAGGACGCCCTCGACGTGGTCTGGGACGACGCCCCGCAGCGCGAGCGCGCCCTCGACGGCCTGATCGCGGACGGCCTGGCCGAGGTCCTCGACGACGGCACCTACCGCCTCCCCGGCTGAGTCACCGGATCGAATCCCCGTTCCCCCTCACCTGATCCTCGGCATCCCACATCCATCGGAGATCGTTGTGGACGCTCTCACCGTAAGAGCCCGTGAGCTGGCGGCGGCCGGAAGGCTGCCCGCCTACGTGTACGACCTGGCCGCCCTGGACGCGCACGCGGCGGCGGTACGGGCCGCGCTTCCGGGAATCGAGCTGTACTACGCGGCCAAGGCCAATCCGGACCCGGAGTTGCTGCGGGTGCTGGCCCGGCACCTGGACGGGGTCGAGGTCGCCTCCGGTGGCGAGCTGGAGCATGTGCGGGGCGTGCTCCCCTCGGCCAGGATCGCGTTCGGCGGCCCCGGCAAGACCGACGACGAGCTCCGCCTCGCCCTCGATCACGGCGTCGAACGGCTGCACGTGGAAAGCCCGAACGAGCTGCGCCGCCTGATCGCCACCGGGCGGAAGGCCGACGTGCTGCTCCGCGCCAACCTCGCCCTCTCGCTGGGGGACGTGGCCCTCGCGATGGGCGGCGGCGCGACCCCCTTCGGCATGGACCCGGCCGGCGTCGAGGAGTGCCTCGCGCTTCTGGATCGCCACGACACCGTACGTCTGCGCGGCCTTCACGCCCACCTGGCCAGCGGCCTGGACGCCTCGCGCATGCTGGAGGTCGCCGACGGCGTGCTCGGCTACGCCCGCGGCCTCGGCCTGACCGAGATCAACCTTGGCGGCGGCATGGCCGTCGACTACGCCGACCCCGGCGCCGTCTTCGACTGGGAGACCTACGGCAAGGGCCTGGCGGGGCTGCGCCGTCCCGGCGAGACGCTGCGCATCGAACCCGGCCGGTCCGTGTCGGTCTACTGCGGGCGGTACGTGACCCGTGTGCTGGACGTCAAGCGAGTCCACGGCGAGTTGTTCGCCGTCGTGGCGGGCGGGACCCACCACCTCCGCACGCCCGCGACCAAGGGCCACGACCAGCCGATGGTCATCGCCGGAGAAGGCGAGCCGGTGACGATCGTCGGCCAGCTCTGCACCCCCAAGGACACCCTCGCGCGCCGGGTCCCCGCGGCTTTGGCGACCGGCGACCTGGTGCAGTTCCTGATGGCCGGCGCCTACGCCTGGAACATCTCCCACCACGATTTCCTGATGCACCCGCATCCGGAGTTCTCATACGTCTGAGGTGTGCCGTCTCGATGCCGGAAGCCCTCGGCTCCTCCAGGAGGAGCCGAGGGCTTCCGCTGAGCGCTGCGTCAGAGAGACGATGACAGCCTTCTCAGCGCTGTCCGGCGCCGAGTTCCGGTGAGCCCGGCGCGACACGCTCAACCGCTGACACGAGGAGGCGAAGGCGGCGGGTCAGGCGGCGAGGCGCAGGCCGAGGGCGGTGAGGCTGGTGCGGGCCCAGTCGAGCTCCTCGGCGATCACGTTGACCAGGGCGCCGGGGCCCCTGCCCCTCAGCGGCACGGCGAGATCATGGGTCTCCACCTCGATGTGGGCGGTGCCGTTCACCGCGCCGGAGAGCATCGCGGTGAGGGTGTCCTCCAGGATCGGACGGGTGCTGGGCAGCTCCTGGCACGCGGCGGCCATGTGGTTGTGTACGTGGCCGAGCTTCACCACGGGGGCTCCGGTGGCCGCCAGGCCGCGCAGGGCGGCTCCCGGCTCCTCAGAGCCGCCCGCGAGATAGCAGGCGTCCAGGCAGATGCCCAGATGCTCGGAGTCGATGCCGCCGACCCGGTCGAGGGCCTGCTTGGTGGTCTCCAGCACACATCCCGGCCACGGCTCGAAACCGACCCTGATCGTCTTGCCGGTGACGCTGTACAGCCCGCGCAGCTCGCGGGCGAGGCGCTCCATCCGCCGCGAGGCGATCGAGTGCAGGTCGGCCGGCCAGTCGCGGCGCCAGCCGATGGGGATGGTGGAGATGCTCCCGAAACGGACATCTTGCGGGAGCAGGAAGGCGAGGATCTTGGCCAGCGCCATCGTGTAGCGGTAGCGCTCGGGCTTGGCCCAGTCGGGACCGGGGACCTCCTGGTTCCTGCCGCCGGTGCCGTTGAGGCTGACGACCTCCAGGCCGCGCTCCTCAAGGGAGCGGCGCAGGCGCACCAGCTCGATCCTGTCGGAGGTGAGATGGTCGGCGACACTCGGGGAGAGCCAGAGGCCGACCCCCATGCGTTCCACCCCGAGGCGCTTGCGCACCGGCACCGCGTACCGGGTGAGGTGCGCGATGAGGTTCTCCAGGTCCTCGGCGGGGTGCACGCCCGCGTTGTAGGCCAGGTGAACGAGCGTCCCGTCCTCGTGCCGTAAACGCATGCGTGCCTCCAAGGCGTACTTCTGTGTAAGAGTCCCCGATGATCCCCACGCCGCTCGCCGATGGCAGCGACGGCGCGATCCGGAGCCCTCCCCGCCGGGAGTCCGGCCCGGTCCTCTGAAGCATCCCCCGCGGGCACCGAGCTCCGCGTCATTCTCGGAGCTGATTCTTCGGTACGTCGCCGGGCTGACCTCGATACCGTTCTCACCGCAGCCGATACTGCTTTCAGATCATCCGGGTGAGAGCGCCGAACTCACTCTACAGAGTGTAGTACTACCTGTCGTGGCGAAATGCCGTCCCAGATAACAAATGAGCAGACCCCGCCGTGAGTCTCCTCACGGCGGGGTCTGCTCATTCGGTCCGAATCAGACCATGTCTGGCCGGTCCTAGTTCTGGATCGGCTCCGCGATGGCCGCGGCCGAGTCGGGAACCTCGGCGGCCGGCGCGTTCTCACCGGCGAAGGTGAACTTCGCGTTCTCCCCCTCGCCCTCGACCGCGATCTTCACGATCTGGCCGGGACGGAGCTCGCCGTAGAGGATCTTCTCGGACAGGATGTCCTCCAGCTCGCGCTGGATCGTACGGCGGAGCGGACGGGCGCCCATCACGGGGTCGTAGCCACGGTCGGCCAGCAGCTGCTTGGCCTCCTGCGTGAGCTCCATCCCCATGTCGCGGTCCTTCAGACGCAGGCCCACCTGAGCCAGCATCAGGTCGACGATACGGATGATCTCCTTCGGCGTGAGCTGGTGGAAGACCACGATGTCGTCGACACGGTTGAGGAACTCCGGCCGGAAGTGCTGCTTGAGCTCCTCCTGGACCTTCGCCTTCATCCGGTCGTAGTTGGACTCGGCGTCGTTGTTCTTGGCGAAGCCGACGCCCTGACCCTTGGAGATGTCCCGGGTGCCGAGGTTCGTCGTCATGATGATGACGGTGTTCTTGAAGTCGACCACCCGGCCCTGAGCATCGGTCAGGCGACCGTCCTCCAGGATCTGCAGCAGCGAGTTGAAGATGTCGGGGTGGGCCTTCTCGATCTCGTCGAACAGGACGACCGAGAACGGCTTGCGCCGCACCTTCTCCGTGAGCTGACCGCCCTCCTCGTATCCGACATAGCCGGGAGGCGAGCCGAACAGACGGGAGACGGTGTGCTTCTCCATGAACTCCGACATGTCCAGCATGATCAGCGCGTCCTCGTCCCCGAACAGGAACTCGGCCAGCGCCTTGGACAGCTCGGTCTTACCGACACCGGACGGACCGGCGAAGATGAACGAGCCACCCGGACGGCGCGGGTCCTTCAGACCGGCGCGCGTACGGCGGATCGAACGGGACAGACCCTTGATGGCGTCGTCCTGGCCGATGATCCGCTTGTGCAGCTCGTCCTCCATGCGGAGCAGTCGCTGGGACTCCTCCTCGGTGAGCTTGAAGACCGGGATGCCGGTGGCGGTCGCCAGGACCTCCGCGATGAGCTCCTCGGTGACCTCGGCGACGACGTCCATGTCGCCGGCCTTCCACTCCTTCTCGCGCCGCTCGCGCTTGAGCTGGAGCTGCTTCTCCTGGTCGCGCAGCGCGGCGGCCTTCTCGAAGTCCTGCGCGTCTATCGCGGACTCCTTGTCGCGCCGCACGTTGGCGATCTTCTCGTCGTACTCGCGGAGGTCCGGCGGCGCGGTCATGCGGCGGATGCGCATGCGCGAGCCGGCCTCGTCGATGAGGTCGATCGCCTTGTCGGGCAGGAACCGGTCGCTGATGTAGCGGTCGGCCAGCTGCGCGGCGGCCACCAGGGCGCCGTCCGTGATGGAGACGCGGTGGTGTGCCTCGTAACGGTCGCGCAGGCCCTTGAGAATCTCGATCGTGTGGCTGAGGCTGGGCTCGGCCACCTGGATCGGCTGGAAGCGCCGCTCAAGCGCCGCGTCCTTCTCCAGGTGCTTGCGGTATTCGTCGAGGGTGGTGGCTCCGATGGTCTGCAGCTCGCCTCGGGCCAGCATCGGCTTCAGGATGCTGGCGGCGTCGATCGCGCCCTCGGCGGCACCCGCGCCGACGAGCGTGTGAAGCTCGTCGATGAACAGGATGATGTCGCCTCGGGTGCGGATCTCCTTGAGGACCTTCTTCAGCCGCTCCTCGAAGTCACCGCGGTAACGGGAACCCGCCACGAGGGCGCCCAGGTCGAGGGTGTAGAGCTGCTTGTCCTTGAGCGTCTCCGGCACCTCGCCCTTGACGATCTTCTGGGACAGGCCCTCCACGACGGCGGTCTTGCCGACGCCGGGCTCTCCCACCAGGACCGGGTTGTTCTTGGTCCTGCGGGACAGGACCTGCATGACCCGCTCGATCTCCTTCTCCCGGCCGATGACCGGGTCGAGCTTGCCCTCACGGGCGGCCTGGGTCAGGTTGCGGCCGAACTGGTCCAGCACGAGGGAGGTCGACGGCGCGGCCTCGGTCGGGCCGCCCGCGGCGGTCGGCTCCTTGCCCTGGTAGCCGTGGAGCAGCTGGATGACCTGCTGCCGGACCCGGTTGAGATCGGCTCCCAGCTTCACCAGCACCTGGGCGGCGACGCCCTCGCCCTCACGGATGAGGCCGAGCAGGATGTGCTCGGTGCCGATGTAGTTGTGTCCCAGCTGCAGGGCCTCGCGGAGCGACAGCTCAAGGACCTTCTTGGCGCGCGGGGTGAACGGAATGTGCCCCGACGGCGCAGACTGACCCTGGCCGATGATCTCCTCGACCTGCTGACGCACACCTTCAAGACTGATGCCGAGGCTCTCCAGAGCCTTGGCGGCAACGCCTTCACCTTCATGGATCAAGCCAAGAAGAATGTGCTCCGTACCGATGTAGTTGTGGTTGAGCATCCGGGCCTCTTCTTGGGCCAGGACGACAACCCGCCGTGCGCGGTCGGTGAACCTCTCGAACATCTCGTCGCTCCTCACAGAGCGGTCAGGCAGGTCCGGGATATCCGAGCCCTGTCATCCCGCATGGTAGCCCCGACCCGGCGAGCGCTCTATGCAGAAGACGTTCCCCGAGAGCAGGGCGTTCACCCTCCATCCAACTACTTATGGGGGGTGCGATGTTCCCGCTACGCCGCAAGCGAACGACGTTTATCTTCCAGTAAAACGCATCATGCGGTCATGGCCGCCACCGGACCCCACCGTGACCGCCATAACCGCATGATTCACTCGATCTACTGAGCCGATCTAGTGAGCCTGCTCGTACTGCTCGACGATCTTCGAGGCGATCCGACCGCGCTCGCTGACGTTGAGGCCGTGAGACTTCGCCCACGCCCGGATGTCGGCGCTCTTCTCTCGCGTGAGCGCCCGCGCTCCGCCTGCGCGGCGGCGGCGGGGAGCCAGGGCGCCGGAACGACGGGCGCTCTGCACGAAAGGCGACAGGGAGTCGCGGAGCTTCTTCGCGTTAACGTCACTCAGGTCAATCTCATAGCTGGTGCCGTCAATCGCGAAGGCGACAGTCTCATTGGCCTCGCCCCCATCGAGGTCGTCGATGAGAATCTCCTGGATCTGCTTGGCCATCTACACAATCCTTTCGCGGAGTATTGTTTCATTCGCAAGCTAAACATATACCCGCGATCGAAGAGCGGCAATTCCAGGAGCTCGGCGATTCTCACAGGCAACCGAGACTCACCGGTCGAGCCTCCCGTGGATCAGCCGTTCTGCGACTCGGGGTCGGGCCGTTTTGCCGGACGTCGGCCGGCGGCTTCACTCCGAAGAAGCTTGACCACTCCGAAGATGAAGGCCCCGCCGACGACCGCCGGGGGTATCAACGCGGACAATACGTCGTACATTCGTCCTCGCTCCGCACCGTGGGTGGCTTTCTGGGGACCATGAAAATGTGGCGGCGGCTCTCCGGGCCTCGCGGGCGCGCCCGATCGACGGAACCGCCCATAGATGACCATAGCGCCACCGACCGGCGACACGCGTCGCAGGGGTGACCATGCCGTCTTCCTCCAGCCTAATGCTTCTCTCCAGCTCTCTTACCGGTTGTGGTCGTAAAGCCGTGAGGAAAAACCAGGGGGACGATCAAGTGATCATCATCGTCTCCGTAATACCAATGCCGGGCGGCTTCCGCGCCTCCGCGCCATCGGCTCCCCGCGACGAAGTCCCTGCTGAAGGGGGCTGCCCGCCGGGATGAACAACGCCTTGCCAGGGAGCCGGAGATCGCCGCGAGCGGCTTCATCACGGGAATGCCCTCCATCGGCAGAACGTCCGGACGGGGAGCCGCTCGCTTCATCACCCCGGTGCGAACCGATGTGACACAAGTGTATGGAACAAGACGGATCTTCAACACTTTCTTGCCAAGAGTACGACCCACTCTGGCACGGAGTACATAGTCGTAGACCGTATAACCACCAAAGACGATGCACTCCTCAGACAACCTCGCCAACACCAGGCGCCCCCGATCCGGATCCGCAAGAAGGTCTTCACCGACTGCCCCGAACACGCCGCGGAAGGCGAAGAAGAGAATCCGGCACGGGGTCACCGAGGATGCCGGAGGCGCGCGGCGCCGACCATTCGGCGAGTAGTGCGCGAACCCCCGACGGGGACGGATCCGGCATTGACACCTCATAGGGGTCCCGCGGCGACCGTGAGCCCGTTGTGGGCAACGTACGCGAATATTCCGGCGAGCGGGTCGAGACTCGGTCATAACTTCCCTCGCGTTGCTCAGGGCGCGGCAAATGGTTTTGAGGCTTCCGCGCCACGGCCCCGAGGCCCTTACGGGTCCCTAAGGATCCCCGTTTTTCTCACCCGCGCACGAAAAACGGGGCCGACGGTTGAACCGCCGGCCCCGTTATTCAGGGGACTACTTGATCTTGACGACCACCGTCCCCGCCAGCTTGTCGTGCAGGGCCTGGTGCAGCGGCCTGTCCCACAGCAGCCACAGGATGTTCACAAGGCTGAAGATGTTGAAGAGGAAGCCCACGACGGGGATCCAGCCCAGGAACTGCGGGCCGAAGAGGACACCGGATCGCTTGACCGCCAGGTCGGAGCCGAGCCCGTCGGGCGACAGGGTGCCACCGACCGGCACGACCTTGATGCCCATGACCATCTTGCCGACCGTCTGGCCACCCCTGCTGAGCATGAAGAACTCGTAGGCCATGTAGATCGACGCGCTGATCAGCGAGGAGAGGAGCGTGGAGAGGAAGATCCCGCTCCCCTCTGTGATCTTCGTGCCGTTGAAGGTCGGGGGAGTCACGAGCGTGGAGGTCAGCACCGCGCTGATGATGAACGTCGGGATCATCAGGATGATCCCGTCCACGATCCTCGCCACCAGGCGCTGCCACCACTCGGCGAGCGGGGCGGGTGCCCCGGGAGGACCGCCGTACGGCTGACCGTATCCCTGCTGGCCGTAGCCGGGCTGACCGTACCCCTGCTGCCCGTAGTCGGGCTGCTGGCCGTAGCCGGGCTGGCCGTACTGCTGCCCGTAGTCGGGCTGCTGACCGTAACCGGGCTGCTGGGTCCCCTGCTGCCCATAGCCCGGCTGCTGACCGTATCCGGGCTGCTGGCCGTAGCCGGGCTGCTCTGAGGACGCCTGGCCGTAACCGGGCTGCTGTCCGTACGCCCCCGTCCCGCCCTGCTGCCCGTACGCGCCGGTCCCGCCGGGGGAGCCGTATCCGGGCTGCTGGCCGTAGCCGGGCTGCTCTGAGGACGCCTGGCCGTAACCGGGCTGCTGCCCGTACGCCCCCGTGCCCCCCTGCTGCCCGTACCCCTGCTGCCCGTATCCGGGCTGCTGGCCGTAACCGGGCTGCTCTGAGGACGCCTGGCCGTAACCGGGCTGCTGCCCGTACGCCCCCGTGCCGCCCTGCTGCCCGTACCCCTGCTGACCGTAGTCGGGCTGCTGGCCGTAACCGGGCTGGCCGTACCCCTGCTGGCCGTAGCCGGGCTGGCTCTGTCCTGGGCCGGTGTTCGGCTGTGAAGCCTCTGACCGATATCCCATGACCGTTACGTCGGGATCGAGTTCGCCAGCGGCTCGACCCGCATTGTGCTGTCCGTAATCCGGGTATCCCGACGGTGTGCGATCGCGGTCGGGATCATCCTGTGGATACGGCGGCTGTCCGGTACTCACCGCGTCACCTCACTTAGACTGCGCATGTGGCAAATGTCAGACGCACATGCTTGCTGCTGCACAAGGTATCGACATAGGTATCGACAGTCACCTTTCCGATCAGTCAGCTCCAAAGTCATCGGAGTTGGGCTCATGTGTCAGGTGCAGCAACATTCGGGTGTTTCCCAAGGTGTTGGGCTTGACATGCTCCAGGTCGAGAAACTCCGCCACACCCTCGTCGTAGGAGGCGAGAAGTTCGGCGTAGACCGCGGGGGCGACGGGCGTGCCCTGGATCTCACGGAAACCGTGTTTGGCGAAGAAGTCGACCTCGAAGGTGAGGCAGAAGACCCGGCGCAGGCCCAGCTCCGCCGCCGTGCGAATGAGGGCCGAGACGATCCGGTGGCCGATTCCCATCCCCCTGCGGGTCGGATCGACGGCCACGGTGCGGATCTCGGCCAGATCCTCCCACAGGACGTGGAGAGCCCCGCAGCCGATGACCTCCCCCTCCGCGTCGGTCGCCACCCAGAACTCCTGAACGTCCTCGTACAGGGTGACGGTGGCCTTCTCCAGCAGGCGCGGGCCGACGCCGCCGTAGGTGTCGACGAGCCGCCTGATGGCGCGGACGTCCGGGGTCCGGGCACGGCGGACCGAGACCTCGGCCGCCTCGGGGAAGGGCTCGGGCAGGGGAGAGTCACACTCCGCCCCCTCGGATCCCGCACGCCGCTCCCCGCCGGCCGGGGTGCGCACGACCGGCACGGGAGAATGCTCAGCAAGCTGCTCCATGACCGTTCAGCGTACGTCCTCACCGGCCTTCAATTACGGCCCCCCCTTAACTCGTGGCGCGTCCCTCTCACGTGACCATCGGTAATCGCTTTACCACATTGAGCGTACGGTACCTCACGTGTGCCACGGCTCGCCTTGGCACGGTCCCGGACCTGGGAAGACCCTCGCCGCGCCCGCCACCGGGGAGGTAAAGGCAGCGTAATGGCCATGTTGGCCATATTGGCGTGTGATCTTTTCGTGACACTTCAGTTGCGGAACCTCCACTGAATTCGCAGTTCTGGTTGAGCAGGAACCACGGGTGCACTAATCTCCGTGCTCGATGTCAGAGACGTAAAAAGCCTGACCCGCCGAATCCCCCACCACGGGAACCGGGGACCCACCACGTCCTTCGGGGTGAATCCGAGTGCCACCGGCGCACCCGGTAGGGCTGCCTCCGGCCCGAACCCGTCAGCTAACCCGGTAGGCGGCCGAGGAGAGGAGCCTGTTGGTGAAGCGCGAGCGCGACCGCGGAGAAAAGAACGCGGGCGGCGACGCCCGCTGTCGAGAACGCGCGCCGCGAGGGCTGCGTCGCCGCATGGCGGTCATCGGCCTGGTATTCGCCACCCTCACTCTCGGCACACCGATCGTCGCGGCCACCGCCGATCCCGAGCCCAGCCTCCAGCAGCTGGCCAAGGAGGCCGAGAAGCTGCACGAGGAGATCGGCGTCCTCGCCGAGCGGTACAACGGCGAGCGGGTCAAGCTCAGGCAGGCCCAGCGGGCTGCGGAGAGCGCCAAGAAGATCCTCGCGTCGAGCGAGTCGGAGCTGGAGTCCCGTCGCGCCAAGGCCACCCTCCTGGCGCAGAGCACCTACATGTCGGGAGGCCTGAACTCCGGGCTCGCCTTCACGCAGGCGACGGACCCCGACACCTTCCTCGATCAGGCCACCACCAACTACGCGCTCCAGCAGCAGCAGAGCGAGGAGGTCGCCCAGGTCGCTCGGGCGATCAAGGCCGCCGAGCGGGCGCAGGCCGGCGCCAAGGCGAGGACCGCGGAGGTCAAGAAGCTCCTGGCGGAGATCGAGGGCAACCGGACCAAGATCGAACGCCTGGTCGTGCGGGTCGAGAGCGACCTGTTCAGGGAGGTGCGCACCAGGGCCGTCAGCAACAGGGGCGCCCGGGTGAAGACCAACGTGCCCATCGTGGGCAGTGGCAAGGCCGCTGAGGCCACCCGCTGGGCGCTCACCCAGCAGCTCAAGCCGTACGTCTGGGGCGCCGAGGGGCCCAACTCCTTCGACTGCTCCGGGCTGGTCATGTGGGCCTACCAGAAGGTCGGCATCAGCCTGCCGCACTACACCGGCGACCAGTGGACCGCCGGCACCCACGTCTCCAGGAAAGAGCTGCGCCCGGGAGACCTCGTCTTCTTCTACAGAGACCTGCACCACGTCGGGATCTACATCGGCGCGGGCCTGATGATCCACGCACCCCGGACGGGTGACGTCGTCCACATCACCACGATCGACAACCGGCCCTTCGTCGGAGGCGTCCGCATCGCCGCCTGAGCGTGCCCTGCCGCACGCGTGCCCGGCCCGACCTCGCCGGAACACGCGTGCGGTGTTGTGTCAGATCAGGCGACGGCGGGCTGCCCAGGCGACGGCCTCGATCGCCGTGGCGACACCGATGCGGTCACAGATGCCTCTCAGTCTGCGCCTGACGGTCCGCCCGCTGATGTCGAGGCGACGCCCCACCCGATCGACCGTGACACCCTTGGCGAGCTCAGCCAGCAGCACGAGGTCGTCGTCACTGAGACCGATATCGCTCATGCCCGGAGGGCTGTCGCCATGGCGTGAATCCACTTCTGGATATGCCATCAAGAGTCACTCCCCCCACTCTGGAAACCGGGTGCGAGACGCCGGAAATGAATACCGTCCGCCAGGAACGGTAAACGCCTTGTTCAAAGGTCGTCAAGTTCCGCTCTTCATAGCGCGCGTCCAGTATTGACATAGTAGGCGCTACATGAAGTACTCATGATATGTCAGCGCCTTTGCCGCTATGTCATGACCCATCGCGAGCACGAACCGGCAGGTATCCCTGGCTGCGGCGATCGAAGTGCCGACAGAACAAGGTTTCGCAGGAGCCGTCGCTCCGCCGGACGCACCGGAGCCGGCCCTCCGGGGATCCGGGCTGACCGCATTTCTCAGTAAAAACCGATCTCTTCCCGATACTCTTCGGCGACCATGGCCATCCGCCACCTTGACGACACACCATGAAAAAGACGGAAATATGGAGGGCCAGGAAGCAGCCTCGCGACATTCTCGAAGTATCACGCGATGGCGAGGGGACCCGAAAGCGATATTGGACGTGCTGGAAATAGATTTCCGCCCTACACGGAAAGGCGTCCGACATTATGGGGAACCATGGGCGCGACGGCCTTTTTCGGCCCCCCGGATCTCCCCCGTCCACCCCGGCGCCGGCCTCCGAGGGCTGACGCCGGCCTCACCGCGACACCACTTAACGACATCCCCACGGATAAATCCGGGGGATTTCCCAGCTCAGACTGCACCTGATCCACCGTCCCGGAAGGAGGCGATCTGATGTCTGACGTCGTCGGCACTGGCACGGTCGCGTTCGGCCGT
>Ga0233377_1000393_pt1 | contig 20935 bp, 20 predicted proteins | sample ElkDunMinimDraft_6_FD_191540 | JGI IMG/M metagenome (GOLD analysis project Ga0233377, IMG submission 191540) | Fecal eukaryotic communites from dung pellets of Tule Elk in California, USA - Elk Dung E36 | ecosystem: Host-associated > Mammals > Digestive system > Large intestine > Fecal | place...
TTTCCGCCTCTCTGATTCAGGCCCGTGACCCATGAGCGACACCCCCGAGAGCCTTCCCAACGGCCTGACCTACGCCGATGCAGGCGTGGATATCGACGCCGGCGAGATGCTGGTGGACGCCATCAAGCCCCTTGCGAAGTCCACACGCCGCCCAGGCGCGGAGGCCTCACTGGGTGGATTCGGCGCCCTGTTCGACTTGAAGGCGGCCGGGTTTGAAGACCCTCTGATCGTCGCCACCACGGACGGCGTCGGCACCAAGCTGAAAATCGCCATCGAGACCGGCCGTCATGACGGCGTCGGCGTCGATCTGGTGGCCATGTGCGTCAACGACCTGCTGGCCCAGGGCGCCGAGCCCCTGCTGTTCCTCGACTACTACGCCACCGGCAAGCTGGAGATCGACGCCGCACGCCGCGTGGTCGCAGGCATCGCCGAGGGCTGCCGTCAGGCCGGATGCGCCCTGGTCGGCGGCGAAACGGCTGAAATGCCCGGCATGTATTCGGGCGGCGACTATGATCTGGCGGGCTTCAGCCTCGGCGCCGTCGAGCGCGGCCACGCCCTGCCGTATCTGGACCGCCAGCAGGCGGGCGATCTGATCATCGGCCTGGCCTCATCGGGTCCGCACTCCAACGGCTACTCCCTGATCCGCAAGGTGGTCGAGAAGTCCGGCCTTGGCTGGGGCGACGACGCCCCCTTCGCCAAGGACCGTTCGCTGGCCCAGGCCCTGATGGAGCCGACCCGCATCTATGTGAAGCCGGTCCTGCCGCTGATGAAGGCGGGCCTGATCAAGGGCGCGGCCCACATCACAGGCGGCGGTCTGATCGAAAACCCACCGCGATGCATCGCCGAGGGGCTGGAGGCCGCCTTCGACTGGAACGCATGGCCCATGCCGCATGTCTTCCAGTGGCTGGGCGAGGTCGGCGGCATTTCCGACCACGAACTGCGCCGTACCTTCAACTGCGGCGTCGGCTTCATGCTGATCGTCTCGCCCGAGAATGCAGAGCCGGTGCTGGAAGCCCTGCTCAATGCGGGCGAAGTCGCCTTCGTCTGCGGGCAGCTGACTGCGGCCTAGGCGGCAATCAGCCGCCTTCGGCGTCTAGGCTGGAATAGCTGACGCGCAGGATGGTGGCGCTATTGGCGGGCTGGCGCAGGGTGATGGTGACTCCAGCGCGGCTCCAGATGGGACGGTCGGCCGGCGCATCGGCCTCAGCGACGAAACCACGCTGCTGCAGGGGGCCGGACACGGCCGCCCTGACTGATGCCAGATCAGCAACGCGGTTCTGAAGCACACAGGTGCGGCGTTGGTCACCGCTCTCCTCGCCGCTGGACTGTGTCAGCCGCAAAAGGTGGTTCTCGTCTTCTGTTTTCAGATCGCGGCGTTCGCCATCGTCGACGATTTCGGGCTGGGCAGGCCCGACGAAGCCGAGAAAACCCAAAGGCCCCTCAGCCGCCTCACCCGCCACGAAGGGCAGGCAGACATCGACCAGAACATTGCGTGACATCTCATCGCCGGACTGAACGGCGGAGGCGAGCGCAGCGGACAGAATGACGCCAAGCATGATGCAGAGCTCCCGATTGAACTATCACTGTTCCCCACTCACTGTCGTCGCGCAAGCCTCTACCGCCGCCGTTGACCCGTCTGTCAGCGCTGGGCAAGGTCCGCGCCACCGGGAACCGCTCCCTTGCTCAAGGCCCTGTCACGCTGATGTCTGAAACCGCCGCCAAGGTCCGGGTCGCCATTCTCATTTCAGGGAGCGGATCCAACATGGCCGCTCTGATAGATGCAGCGCATGCGCCGGATGCGCCCTACGATGTCGCGCTGGTTGTGGCCAACAAGCCGCAAGCGGGCGGCCTGGCCATCGCCGCCGCCAAGGGCGTGCCGATCTTGGCCATCGACCACCGCTCCTATGACGGCGACCGCACGGCCCATGAACAGGCCATCCAGGCCGCGCTGGAGACCCACGACGTGCAGATCGTGGCCCTGGCCGGTTACATGCGGGTGCTGACGCCCTGGCTGGTGGAGCGTTGGGCCGGGCGGATGCTGAACATCCACCCCAGCTTGCTGCCGCTCTATCCTGGCCTGCACACCCATGCGCGGGCGCTGGCGGCGGGCGACCGTCAGGCAGGCTGCACGGTGCATCTGGTCACAGAGGGCGTGGACGAAGGCGAGATCCTGGGTCAGGCCGCTGTGCCGGTTCAGCCCGATGACACCCCCGACAGCCTGGCGCAACGCGTGTTGCAGGCCGAACACCGTTTGTATCCAGAGGTTCTGACGTGCTTCTGCCGGTCCCAGATTAGTTTTTTGTAATGTAGCGATTTGACGCAGACATAAGTCTGCACCAGGCGCAGTTTCCGCCCCGAAACGAGCCAGGGAAACCTCATGTCCAGACTTCACCTCATGGCCTGCGCCGCTGGCGCAGCACTGATGTTCACCGCCGGAGCAGCCGCAGCACAGACGACGCCCGTCCCTTACGCCTCTGCGCCTTCCTCACCCGGCCACCCGTCGATCGGAACCTTCGGCTTCGACATGGACGGCATGGACACCAGCATCCGTCCCGGCCAGGACTTCAACCGCTATGCCAGCGGAACCTATCTGCGCAACACGCCGATCCCGGCCGACAAAAGCTCCTACGGGGCCTTCCACATCCTCAACGACCGCGCCCAGGTCGACCTCAAGGCGCTGATCGACGAGAGCGTCGCCAACCCGAACGCCAGCGCCGATGCCGGGCGCATCGCCGCCATGTACGGCAGCTTCATGGACACGGCGACGATCGAGCGCCTCGGCGCCGCGCCTCTGCGGGCCGATCTGGACGCGGTCCGCGCCGCCGACACACGCGAGAAAATGGCCGCCCTGATGGGCCGCTCCATGGGCCGCTTCGGAGCCAGCATCGTCGGCGTCGACGTGTTTGAAGACCTGCGCGATCCCTCGAAAAACAGCGCCTACATCAGCCAGAGCGGTCTGGGCCTGCCCGACCGCGACTATTATCTGGAAGCCTCCTTCGCCGATCAGAAGGCCGCCTATCAGGCCTATGTCGCACAGGCGCTGACACTGGCCGGCTGGGCAAACGCCGAACAGGCGGCCGCCGACATCGTCGCCTTCGAGACTCGCATCGCCGAACAGCACTGGACCCAGGTCCAGACCCGCCAGATCGACAAGATCTACAACCCGACCAGCGTGGCGCAACTGACCGCCTCGGCCCCCGGTTTCGACTGGTCCGGCTGGGCGGCCGCTGCGGGCGTAGCCGACGCGCCGAGCCTGATCGCCGCCACCGACACCGCCCTGCCCGGCATCGCCCGTGTCTATGCCGAAACGGCTGTGGCGACGCTGCAGGCATGGCAAGCCTTCCACGTCATCGATCAGGCGGCGCCCTATCTGTCGCAAGCCTTCGTGGACGCCAACTTCGCCTTCCACGGCACGGTGCTGAGCGGTCGTGAAGAGGACCAGCCGCGCTGGAAGCGCGGTGTGGAGCTGGCCGACGGCGCCCTTGGCGAGGTTCTGGGCCGCGAATACGTCGCCCGCCACTTCCCGCCTGCCTCCAAGGCCCAGATGGAGACTCTGGTCGCCAATCTGCGCGCCGCCATGACCGAGCGCCTGCGCAATCTGGACTGGATGAGCGAGGAGACCCGCGAGCAGGCCCTCTACAAGATGAGCCGGTTCGGCGTGAAGATCGGCTATCCCGAGCAATGGCGCAGCTATGACGGCCTGACGCTGAGGGCTGACGACCTGTACGGCAATGTCGAACGGTCCAGCACTTTCGAATGGGCCCATAACCTCAGCAAGCTGCACAAGCCGGTCGACCCGCTGGAATGGGGCATGACGCCCCAGACGGTGAACGCCTACTACAACCCGCCGCGCAACGAGATCGTCTTCCCGGCCGCCATCCTCCAGCCGCCCTTCTTCGATCCCAACGCCGACCCGGCGGTGAACTATGGCGGCATCGGCGCGGTCATCGGCCATGAGATCACCCACGGTTTCGACGACCAGGGCCGCAAGGTCGACGGCGACGGCGTGCTGCGCGACTGGTGGACAGCTGAAGACGCGACCCGTTTCGAGGCCCGTGCGGCGGTTCTGGGCGCCGAGTATTCGGCCCTGTCGCCCCTGCCTGGCGTCAACGTCAACGGCGACCTGACCATGGGCGAGAACATCGCCGACCTGGGCGGTCTGCTGATGGCGCTGGACGCCTATCACCGCAGCCTGAACGGCCAGCCAGCGCCGGTGATCAACGGCCTGACCGGCGACCAGCGCGTCTTCCTCGGCTGGGCCCAGGTGTGGCGCAACAGTTCGCGTGACGAGTATCTGCGCCAGCAAGTCACCACCGACCCGCACGCCCCGGCCCAGTACCGGGCCGTGGTTCCGCCCCGCAACATCGACGCCTGGTACGCCGCCTTCGGCGTCCAGCCCGGCGACGAGCAATATCTGGCCCCAGACGCCCGCGCACGCATTTGGTAGAGCGCACGCATCCCTGAAACGACGACGGCCCCGCAGAGCGATCTGCGGGGCCGTTTTTCGTTCAGGACATATGGAAACGGCCGGATCGTCTCCGATCCGGCCGCTGGATGTCCAATGCTATCGCACCGATCAGCCGACGATGTCGGCGTCCGTGAAGAACTGAGCGATCTCGATCTTGGCGTTGTCCTGCGAGTCCGAACCGTGGACCGAGTTCTCGCCGATCGACAAGGCGAACAGCTTGCGGATGGTGCCGTCAGCGGCGTCGTTCGGGTTGGTGGCGCCCATGACTTCACGATAGGCGGCGACGGCGTTCGGGCCTTCCAGCACCTGAACCACAACCGGCTCGGCGATCATCTGGCCGACCAACTCGCCGTAGAAGGGGCGTTCGGCGTGGACTTCGTAGAATTTCTTGGCTTGGTCTTCGGTCAGCTTGATGCGGCGCTGGCCGACGATGCGCAGGCCTGCGCCTTCGATGACGGCGTTGATGGCGCCCGTCAGATTGCGGCGCGTGGCGTCGGGTTTGATGATCGAGAAGGTGCGTTCGGTCATGGGGCGGCTTCTTGTCCGGGAGATTGAGGGTGAATCTTTGAGGGAGGCGGCTTATAGACGCGCCCTCAGTCATTTCCAAGGCGTCCCATAACGCTCTCGACGCGGCCGTTTGCTGCATGAGGGATGGACCCGATTCAAGCGCGTCATACCCATGCTCCAAATCACCGACCTGACCTTCAACGCCTGGGGCCGCAAATTCCTCGAGGACGCTTCCGTTTCCCTGCCGCCCGGCGCCAAGGTGGGGCTGGTGGGACGCAACGGCATCGGCAAGTCGACGCTGTTCAAGCTGATCCTGGGCGAACTGGCCGCAGGCGGCGACGAGATCAGCCTGCCCAAGACCGCCCGCATCGCCTCGGTCGATCAGGAACACCCCGCCACGCCCGTCAGCGTGTTGGAGACCATCCTGGAAGCCGATGTCGAACGCCACGACCTGCTCAACCGGCTGGAGACGGCCGAGCCTGAGGAAATGGGTGAGATCTGGACCCGCCTGATCGAGATCGACGCCGACGCCGCCCCCGCGCGCGCCGCCGAAATCCTGGTCGGCCTCGGTTTCAGCCAGGAGAACCAGCAACGGCCGATGTCGGAATACTCCGGCGGCTGGCGTATGCGTGTGGCCCTGGCGGCGGCCCTGTTCGCCGAGCCGGACATGCTGCTGCTGGACGAACCGACCAACTACCTCGACCTGGAGGGCGCTCTGTGGCTTGAGGCGCGGCTGAAGAAATACCCGCACACCGCCCTGATCATCTCCCACGACCGTGAGATGCTGAACGAGGTCTGCACCCATATTTTGCACCTCGCGAACCACACGCTGACGCTCTACACCGGCAACTACGACGCCTTTGAAAAGGCCCGCGCCGAGAAGGCCCGCCTGCAGCTGTCGGCCAAGGCCAAACAGGACGCCGAGCGCGCCCACCTCCAGTCCTTCGTCGATCGCTTCAAGGCCAAGGCGTCAAAAGCCGCACAGGCCCAGTCGCGCATGAAGCGGCTGGAAAAGATGCAGCCCGTCGCCACCACCATCGAGGAGCGGGTCGCCCCGTTCGTTCTGCCGTCGCCGCCGCGTCCTCTGGCGCCGCCGCTGATCCGGCTGGAGCGCGCCAATGTCGGCTATGAGACCGGCAAGCCGATCCTGCGCAATCTGAACCTGCGCATGGACCTGGACGACCGCATCGGCCTGCTGGGCGTCAACGGCGCGGGCAAGTCGACCTTCGCCAAGATGATCGCCGGGGCGCTGAACGTATCCGAGGGCGAACTGCACCGCGACAGGAAGATGCGCGTGGGCTGGTTCCACCAGCACCAAATCGAAGCCATGGACCCGACCGACACCCCGCTGGAAATCGTACGCCGCGCCATGCCGGACACCAGCGAAAGCAGCCGCCGATCCAAGCTGGCGCAATGGGGCCTCGGTTATGAGAAGCAGGAAACCACCGTCGCCTCCCTGTCCGGCGGCGAGCGCGCCCGCTTGCTGCTCAACCAGGTGGCCATGGATGCGCCGCATATCCTGATCCTCGACGAACCGACCAACCACCTGGACATCGACAGCCGCCGGGCCCTGCTGGACGCCCTGAACGACTATTCCGGCGCCGTCATCCTGATCACCCACGACCGGTCGTTGATGGAGATGGTCGCCGACCGCCTGTGGCTGGCCGCCGATGGTACGGTGAAGCCTTATGAAGGCGACATGGATGACTACGCCAAGTTCGTCCTCGACCGCGCCAAGGCCGCAGTCTCCAAGCCGAGCCAGATCAAGGAAGAGAGCTCCGTCGCTGCGCCCGCGTCAAACAACAAGGGCAAGAAAAACGACAAAAAATCAGGCCCTTCGCCTTCTACCCTGCGTCATGCGGTGAAGAAGGCCGAAGAACGGATGGCTCAACTGACCAGCGAGATCGCCCGCATCGACGACGACATGGCCAACGCCGCCGTCAGCAACCCCAAGGCGCTGGAAGGGCTGACCCGTGCCCGCGCCAAGACGCAGTCCGACCTCGACGCGGCCGAAGCCGCGTGGATGGCCGCCGAAGAAGCCCTGGCCGAGGTGTCCTGAGATGAAGCCGATCCAGTTCAGCCGTGAAGAGACCACCGCCATCACCGGCAAACTGCGGGACTATTTCCGCGACGAGCTGGAGACGGAGCTGGCCGCCCTGCCCGCCGAAATGCTGCTGGACTTCCTCGGCCGCGAGATCGGACCGTTTTTCTATAATCGCGGCCTGTATGACGCCCAAGCGGTGGTCGCCAAGAAGGCCGAAGACATCGGCGAGGCCATCGCCGGGCTGGAGCGTCTCTAGCGACGGAAACGCGGGCGGAGCAACCTTCGCCCCGCCCGCGCGTCTGTCATTTTTCGGTCTGCGCGTAGGTCTCTTCGTAAGGCTGCACCACGATCCAGCCCTCGCCCGCGAACTTCATCTGGATGCTCTCGCCCGATCCACGGCCGACCAGCGTCTTCAGTGAAATGTCGGTGGCGATCTCCGGCGACAGACCGCCTGACCAGGCGACCGTGGCGTTCGGATCGGTGAACACCGGCCCCGTGGCGGCACTGACCTTCAGGATCAGGGGATCGAAGTGGGAGGTGATGGCGACGATGCCGCTTCCGCTCAGCTTCACATTGAACAGGCCGCCCGACATCATGCCGGCGACGCGCTTCATCATGGTGATCTTGTTTTCGATGCCGGTCTCGAGCGCCAGAACATCATTGCCGTTGACGAAGATGGTCTCACGATCGAGACGCAGCAAGGTGATCTTCTTGCCGGCGTCGGCCAGATAGACGCGCCCCTGGCCCTCCATCTTCATCAGCACCATGCCTTCGCCGCTGACAGCCTTTTTCAGCAGGTTGCCGAGGCCCTGCTCCATCAGGCCCTGACGGGTGAACTTCACCTGGCCCGTCCGCGCCACCATGGCCCCGGACTTGGCCCACACCTGGCCGTTCAGTCGGACCTCGAGCAGATATTCGCTCTCCAGTTCGAAGGCTTCGGTGCTGATGTCCTTTTCCTGGTAGGCGTCGATAAACTCGGTGACGGTCTTGACCGGCATGGCGGCTCCAATTGATTGGGTCTTGAGCTTGCGAGCGTGCTCAGAGAACTGCAGTGGCGCAAGCCCCACGATGATGAAGTTTTTGGGTCAAAAGCATCGCTGTCCGCCAACGAGACGATCACTGGCTGGCGCTCCGGACCGCTACATGTTTGGCATGAGGTTCCAATTGGCGAACTGAGGCATACTTGCGAATCCATGCCCATCCGTCGCCTCCCCCCCGAAACCGTCAACCGCATCGCCGCCGGCGAGGTGGTCGAACGCCCGGCCAGCGCCATCAAGGAACTGGTCGAAAACGCGCTGGACGCCGGGGCGACCCGGGTCGAGATCCAGGCCGACGGCGGCGGCCTGTCGCGCATATTGATCGCCGACGACGGGCACGGCATGGCGGCGGACCAGCTGGCCCTGGCGGTCGAGCGGCACGCCACCTCCAAGCTGGAGCCGGACGACGCGGGCGACGTGGACCTGTTGCGGATCAACACCCTGGGCTTCCGGGGCGAGGCTCTGCCCTCCATCGGCTCGGTCGCGCGGCTGACCATCACCAGCCGGTCCCGCGACGGCGGCGAGGCGCACAGCATCACCGTCAACGGCGGCGATCAGAAACCGGTCGCGCCCGCAGGGTTCCCCGGCCCGCACGGCGCACGGGTCGAGGTCCGCGACCTGTTCTACGCCACCCCCGCCCGGCTGAAGTTCATGAAGTCCGAGCGGTCAGAGGCCATGGCCATCTCGGAAGAGATTAAGCGCCAGGCCATGGCCCACGAATCCGTCGCCTTCACCCTCGATCTGGACGGCAAGACCACCCTGCGACTGCCCGCCGAACATCCGGGCGCCGCCGGGCGGCTGAAGCGGCTGGCGGCCCTGCTGGGCCGGGACTTCGAGGCTAACGCCCTGCTGATCGATCAGGAGCGGGACGGCGTGCGCCTGTCGGGATATGCGGGCCTGCCGACCTATTCACGAGGCAATGCGGCGCACCAGTATCTGTTCGTCAACGGCCGGCCCGTGCGCGATCGGCTGCTGCAAGGGGCCCTGCGCGGGGCCTACGCCGATTTTCTGGCGCGGGACAGACATCCAGCGGCCGTCCTGTTTCTAGATATCGACCCGCTGTATGTCGATGTGAACGTCCATCCAGCCAAGGCCGAGGTCCGGTTCCGCGATCCGGCTCTGGTGCGCGGCCTGATCGTCGGCGGGCTGAGGCATGCGCTGGCGGCGGCGGGGCATCGGGCCTCGACCACGGTGGCGGCGGACGTTCTGGCGGGGTTCCAGGCCCATGCCGGAGCCCCCGCCTACAGCCCCTCGCAACCGGCGGCGCAGGGCTGGAGCGGTTGGCAGGGCTGGGCCGCGCCCGCGACCACCACGGCGCAGATCCTGCCCGGCCTGAACGAGCGTTCGGCCCGGGTCGAGACCACGGACGGCCAGAGCTGGGCCGCCGCCCCCTTCCCCGCGCCCGCCGACGCAGGCCAGCCGACCGAGTTGATCGACTACCCCCTCGGCGCCGCCCGGGCGCAGTTGCATGGCACATACATCGTCGCCCAGACCCGCGACGGCCTGATCGTGGTGGACCAGCACGCGGCGCACGAGCGTCTGGTCTATGAGCGGATGAAGGTCCAGATGGCCCGGGGCGCCGTCACCCGTCAGGCCCTGCTGACGCCCGAAGTGGTCGAACTGGACCCGTCGGAGGCCATGCGCGTCATCGCCCGCGCCGATGAACTGGCCGAGTTGGGCCTGATCGTCGAGGCCTTCGGCGGCGGGGCCGTCCTGGTGCGGGAAACCCCCGCCCTGCTGGGCGACACGGACGTGCAGGGCCTGATCCGCGACATCGCCGATGATCTGTCCGAACACGGCGCGGCCCTGGCCCTGACCGAGCGCCTGGGCGAGGTCTGCGGCACCATGGCCTGCCACGGCTCCGTCCGCGCCGGCCGCGTGCTGGGTGCACCAGAGATGAACGCCCTCCTCCGCGAAATGGAAGCCACCCCCCACAGCGGCCAGTGCAACCATGGGCGTCCGACCTATGTGGAGCTGAAGCTGGCGGATCTGGAACGGCTGTTTGGGCGGCGGTGAGACTTCTGGCTTCGTCTTAATTGGCTAGGCAACATTTCTTGTACTTCTTGCCGCTCCCACAGATGCACGAATCGTTTCGGCCCGCCTTGAGATTCAACTGCTCCGGCATGTCGCGCCAGGCAGTCGGCGGTTTCTTGGACAAGTGCTTAGCCGCTTCGTCCAGCAGAGCATCCGGCTTCCATGGCTCATCGGACGCGACGCTCAGTGTGATGTGGCCGCTATCAGGTTCGATGAGTAGGCCAAACCAACTGTCTGCCTTCGATATGTGTTTGCGGATCTGACAGTGCGCCGTCAGATGCTCGGCTGCCGCCTCATCGACCTCGTAGCGGCAATGGATCGTGAGGCCCGATTTGGCGTCCAGCATTGGAATGGACGCATCATGCACCTTGCGATCTTGCCTGCTCCAGGTGGCGAGCTTTTCGATGCCTTTCCCTAGCGACAGCGCCGTCTCTTCATTGAGTTGGAGCAACAACAAACCGAGATCGACCAACTCCGGCGCTTCACTATGTTGGATTTGTTCAAACAGATACCCGAACGTCGTGCCCTTGAAGCGGGTCAGAATGCCTTCTGGTGTCGCTTCGCCCGGTGTGCCCTCTCGCCGGACCGCCATGGCAATGTCCACATGCATGGCGATGTCATCTGACAGCATCATCATGTTGAACTCGTCATCACCCCAAAGATTCCGGGCGAGATGGTAGCCAAGGAGCGTCAGCTCGTTGCTGGCTTTGAACTTTTCGCCGAACCAAGCCCGGAGCGTGAGGTAGTGCAGGAAATGCAACGGAGTGCTGAGCATTTCTGCCATGACATCGACAGCGAAAACGTCGGTCGTCACTGGCAGCGCGATGATGTCGGTCGATTTTTTGTTGAGGAAGCGATCCGCTTGAATGGCGAGCGCAGGGTAGTGGTCGCACACCACGCACATCGGCAGTATCGCTGTATAAGAACGTGGAACGATCACGGGCTTCCCGTTGGGATCGACCAACCGATAGGACTCATCGAGCAGAGCTTCTGCACATAAATAGGCCTGATCGGCCGCGTCCTGCACTGCTTTCTTGAAGTCGTCCTTGAGCTGTTGGTCGTTGCCCTTGCGCGCCTCCATCGTCAGGCGCTTGGATTTAGCCTGCACCACGATGGCCCGGTTGCCATAGACCACCAGCACGTCGATCTCGCTCAAGCGGTCCCCGTTTGGGCGATAGACGTCGATGTTGCGGTACACCCGCGCCGGTCCGAAAACTCTGCCCAGAGCTGTTGCGGTAAAGTTCTCGGTGAAGGCCCCGCGATGGTCCTGCGCAGTCGAGATGTAGGGCTTCTCGCCCATCATCCAAAAGAACGGGCTTTCGTAGATAGCCTCAAAGAGGCTGTAGGTCTGGATCAGAACAAAGCTGCCATCCTCACGCCGAAGAATGGGCGTTGCATTTGTGGCGTTGAAATCATGAAGCGCCTTAAACGTCGTGTTCCGATCATCATGGGCCAGGCTGAAAGCACACACGACGGCGGCAATCCGGTCGGGCGCAACCGAACAGCGGCCCGCGATGTCCTCAAGATTGAAGATGTAGGCGGGCAACATTGTCCATTCGTCGGGCGGTAGCTGCACCATGGTCCGCGAGCGTTCAGACTGTTGCTCAGTTAGGAACGTGGCAATAGTCTTCGCAACCGTGACGGCGTCGTGGATCGTGAAGTCTTTGTTGGCGAAAATCCACGGGTCATCCGCTGCGTATTTCTCGAGCGCCAACGCCTCGTACTGAAACCCATAGGCGGACTCGCCAGAGTAAAATATCGGCTCACGAAGATCTTCGCCGACTTCAATTGGCTCAGTGAACGTCAGTTGACCATCAATATCCGAGAAGCCGTTGAACCATGACGACGTCATGGCGTGATGCATTTCGATCAGAAGGGCTTGGCTGCGGTCGATGTAGTCCTGAAGCAGAGCAGGCTCGGGAAGCGTGTAGACCACCGGCCCTGTGACCATGAGCCCGATAAGAGTAGAAATTTCAGTTCGCACCAATCGCTCACTGGCGTGCTGGCTCTCCATAGCCTCCACGTCTAGCTTGTCTGCGTAACGAATGGTGTTATCGCGGAAGCTGAAAAACGCGAGAGCGTGGATGTAACCAGGTGACCGGCAGAGCTGCGCCAGATCAGCAAAAATTTCGTTCTCTGGCCGAGTTTCTGGCAATGCCGCTATCCTTCAAAATAACACGTTCACTTTTTTGTCCTCGTCCCTTCGTCAGGTCAATTGCTGGCAACACGCATAGTTCAGAGCCATCAAGGCGGCCCATGCCCTCCATCCTCTTCGTCTGCCTCGGCAACATCTGTCGCTCGCCCCTCGCGGAGGCGGCGCTGCGGGAGGAGGCGCGGCTGCGCGGGGTGGATCTGGTCGTCGATTCTGCGGGCACAGGCGACTGGCATGCGGGCGAGCCGCCGGATGAGCGGGCCATAGCGGTTGCGGCGCGGCACGGGGTGGACATCGGGAGCTTGCGGGCGCGGCAGGTGACGCGGGCCGACTTCATGCGCTTCGACCACATCGTGGCGCTGGACCACGACAATCTGGCCAACCTGCGCAAGCTCGCGCCCGAGGGGGCGGCGGCGCAACTCAGTCTGCTGCTGGACCATGTGCCGGGGCGCGAAGGTCAGGGCGTGACCGACCCCTGGTTCGGTGAGGCGGAGGGCTTCGACGTCACCTGGGCCGAGGTCACGGCGGCGGCGCGGGGGCTGGTGGCGTCACTGACCCCCTCTCCCGATGAGAGAAGGATTGATGTCGGCTAGACCCTGAGCGCCTCGACCGTCCCCACCGCCCCGCCGCCCGAGACGACGGCTCCGCCTGCGATGGCGTAGACGGCGCCGTCGATCGCCGCCGCCAGGCCGTGGCGCGGGGTCAGCATGTCGGGGCCGGGTGTCCAGATGTCGCCGCTGACGCTGTAGATCCAGGTCTGGGCGAACACCCCGCCTCCGCCTCTCGCGAACCACTCCCCACCAAAGGCGACCAGCCGCCCGGCGACGGCCGCCATGGCCAAGCCCCCGCCGACCTGATTGTTGGCCGCATAGGCGCGCGGGATCGGGGCCAGGGTGTCCCAGCGGTCAGCGGCGGGGTCATAGCGGTCCAGCCGCCCGGTTCCGCCGCCCGTGACGGTGCGCCCGCCCGCCACCCAGATCGCGCCGTCCACCACGGCCGCCGCGGCGCTGTTGCGGGCCGCCGGCGCCGGACGCGCCGTCTCCCAGCTCCCGTCGATACGGACCAGATGGCGGTCTGTGTCAGCCTGATCATTCCACTGGCCGTTGGCGCCGTCCGCCGGACTGCGGCCCGTGATCAGGTGCAGCCGGTCGCCCAGCCCGACGCCCACCGCCTCAGCCTGCGGCGACGGCAAAGGCGAAGCTTCGACCCAGCGGTCGTTCTCCAGCACCCAGGCCGTGGTCATATTGGTCCATTCGCCCGCATCGGTCCGGCCATAGCCGCCGACGATGTTCAGTTGGCCCTCAGCCACCATGACCATGGGATGGTGCCTCGGCTCGGGCAGACGCGGCAGCTCGCTCCAGCGGTCGGCGGCGGGATCATACAGGCCGACGCGGTCCTCGATCTCCGTGACCTGACCACGTCGTCTCAGCCCGCCGGCGGTGACGATCCGCCCGTCCAGAACGGCGCAGTAAATTTCCTGCACAGCCCAAGGCATGGGACTGCGGGATGTCCAACCGCTTTCAGTGACAACATCAGCGGCCCGGCAGGCGGCGGGAACGGCGGCGGAGGCGGCGGCCGTGGCGAGGAAGGCGCGTCGGTCGATCTGGCTCATGCCGGTCAGCCTAACCTCAAGATTTGCGTGACGCGACCCGCCCCAACGGCGCGCGCAGATCAGGGCTCGAGCGCGGCGGCCATGAAGGCCGTCACCCGGGGCCAGGCGTCGGCGCGGGCGTCCGCGTCGGCTTGGGCCGAGCCGCCGCTGCGCGGGCTGTCGCGCGGACCGCCGTCGCCGACCAGGTCATGGCCCGCTTCCGGATAGATCAAGGCCGTGGTCTGTCGACCAGCCGCCTCACGCGAAGCGACGATGGCGCGCGCCGCCGAGGCCGAATCCCATTGGGCGTCACGCCCGCCGGCGATCAGGATCAAAGGCCCGGCATAGGCCTCCACCGGGATCCGCGCCTCGGCCTCCTTCTCCGGGTGGTCGGCGCGGCCGTTCGCATGAATGGCGCGCAGATCGGCGCCGGGACCGGCCAGAAGGCCCTCTACGAACCCGCGATAGGGCATGAACGGCAACGGGGCGCCCTGGAACGAGAAGGACGAACGCGTACCCTCGGCCTCGACCATTTCCAGACCCCAGCCTTCCCACACCACGTCGGAGGGCGTGTAGGCCACGACGGCGTCGATCCAGTCGTAGCGGCTGGCGGCGATGAGGGCGAACTCCGACCCCTTGGACGCACCGAACAGGCCGAAACGCTCGACATCCACCCCCGGCATGCCTCGCAGGGCGTCACGCAGTTCGGCGAGTTGATCCACCCGGATGTCTATGAAGCTGCCGGAGATTTCGGGCAGAGCTTTCGGCGGGCCGTATTCGCCCCAGTCCGGCGAATAGTAGGGCAGGCCCACTGCGGCATAGCCCATGCGGGCGAGGATGGGGCCGTAACGGTCGCCAGCCTCAGTCCCGCCCTCGGCGCCATGCAGGATGATCACGACGGGCCGAGCACTGTCTCCCGCCTCGACATAGACCTTGGCGTGGGCGAAGCCGGGGATGGGCGACGACGTGATCGCCGTCTGGGCCCAGACCAGCCCCGGCGCCATTGCGAGGGCCAGCGCCGTACCGACCGCAACGCGACGTGCGATCAATCCAAACATGGTGGTCTCCACGGCCGCCCTGCTGGGCGTAAGAGTCCAGCGTATCAGGGTTCCCGGCGCAGGAACAGCACCCTTGCCGCGCCGTAGTCGCGGGCGTCCAGCCGTTCATAGCCCGGCGTATCGATGTCGGGCTCGTCGGAGCCGCGCTCGAACACCACCAGCGCGCCGGGGGTCAGCCAGCCGCCTTCCAACAGGCGTTGCAGAGTCTGTTCGCCGAGCCCCTTGCCGTAGGGCGGGTCCAGAAAGGCAAGGTTGAAAGCCTCGCCGGTCGAGCCGGGGCGCGGCCCCAGGTCGATGGCGCTGCGCCGATGCACCCGGCAGCGCCCGAACAGGCCCAAGGCGTCCATGTTCTCGCGGATCACGCCCCGCGCGCCCTCATCCGTCTCGACGAACAGGGTGAAGGCCGCGCCGCGCGACAGGGCTTCATAGCCCAGGGCGCCGGACCCGGCGTAGAGGTCGATGACCCGCGCGTCCGCCAACCCCTCGGCCCAGGGCGCATGCTCCAGCACGTTGAACACGGCCTGACGCGCACGGTCTGAGGTCGGCCGCGTGTTCTGGCCCTGCGGCGTCAGGATCGGCCGCCCGCGAAACTGTCCCGATACGATTCTCATGGCCTGCCTCTGGACCGGATAGGGGCGTCAATGCAACGTCCCGGCCATGTCGATCATCAGATTCTGCCGCACCGCCCTGCAGCAAGCCGTCAGGGACGCAGCGCAGGGCGCCTATGTCACCGACGCCGCCGTCAGCCGGCCGTGGCTGAGGCTGCTGGCGCTGGTTCTGCTGAGCGTCGTTCTGACGATTCTGGGTCTGCTGATCGTCCGCGCCGGCCTCGCAGCGCTGGGCGTCGACCCCACACTCTTCACGACCCGGATTCCCGACGGCCCGGCGCGGCTGGATGGCGAGGTGATGGTTGTCGCCCTGATCGCCGCCTCCCTGCTGGTGGTGGCCCTCGCCGTGCTGATCGCCGCCATGACGGTTTATCGGCGCCCGGCGACGGCCTTCCTGTGGCCGGGACGGCGCGGCGCCCTGCGGCAGTTGCTGATCGGCTTCACCGTGATGGCGGGCCTATGCCTGCTGATCTGGCCGCTGTCGGCGTGGCCGGGGCCGATTGAGCATCTGCCGCCACTGTTCGATCCGGCCTATGCGATCGAGGCGCGAATCAACTACGCCGCCGCCACTCTCGTCTTTCTGCTGATCGCCGCCACCGCCGAGGAGATCGCCTTCCGCGGCGTGCTGCTGAAGGTCATGGCCGGGCTGACGCAGAGGGTATGGCTGTTGTGCCTGATCAACGCCCTTCTGTTCGCCGTGGTCCATTTCGATCCTGACCCTGTGGCCTTCGTGGCGCGGGCCATGGCCGGCTTCATCCTGACCTGGGCGGCGCTGAGGCTGGGCGGCATTGAGTTCGCGGTCGGCGCCCATCTGGCTCGAAACCTGTTTGTCGTCTGGCTGATCGAACCCCTGTCCAGCGCCGCCCTGCCCGGCCAGGCCATGCCTCTCTACGGCCTGGCCATAGAGGCCGTAATCTGCGTCGTGACGTTCATCTTCATCGAACGGATCGCGCGGAACCGGCGCTCGATCGCGCATGCGCCTGTAACGAACGCATAACGCCCGTCATCCTCGGACAAACGCCCAAGGGATGACGGTTGTTAGTGTCGAAGCCGCTCAGCGGGGCCCGCGTGGGCCGCCCTTGCCGCCGCCCGAGGGCCGACCGGAACCGCCAGAGGGCCGCGAGCCGCCGGGCTTGGAGAAGCCGCCCGGCTTGCTGAACCCGCCAGGACGTCCGCCGGGGCGATCACCGGTCTTACCGGCATAGCCGCCGGGTTTGCCGTCGCTACGGGCCGCAGGACGAGCCCCTGTGCGTGGGTCGCCGCGTGGGCGGTCGATGAACTGATCCTCGCGCGGCTTGAAGGGGCGTTTCGGGCGATCGCCGGCGGCGTCACCTTCAGAGCGGGCCTCGGGGCGGGCGCGGGGCTTGAAGCTCTTGGAGTGCTCGAACTTCGGCGCAGCCTTGGCCCATCCGGCTTTCTTCTGCGGACGGGCGGCGCGCTCGGCGCCCTCCTCCGCCGCCACGCCTGCGGCGCGGACGCGGCTGGGCTTGCGCGAGGGATCGGACAGGGCCGAGCCGGAAGCGCCCTTGACGATCGGGGCCGAAGTGCGGCGTCCCGGGATCGGTGCGGGTGTCGAGACGGTGTTGCCGGTCGGCAGGTTTTCAGGACGAATATGTTGGGCCAACAGTTCGCGGATCACGCGCGGACCGACCTCTTCAACCGAGCCCATGGGCAGGGTGCCCAACTGGAACGGGCCATAGGCCAGGCGGATCAGGCGGTTCACGGTCAGACCCAGGTGCTCCAGCACCTTGCGGACCTCGCGGTTCTTGCCCTCGGTGATGGAGACGCTGATCCACAGGTTAGCCGACCGCTTCTCCGCATCGCCGCCTGTCGCCTTGTCCAGCGTGGCTTCGATGGGGCCGTAACGGATGCCGTCCACGGTCACGCCGTCCTTCAGCGAATCGAGCTGCAGTTGGCTGACACGGCCTCGGGCGCGGGCGCGGTACTGACGCACCAATTCGGTCTGGGGCAGTTCCAGCGCACGGCTCAGCTCGCCGTCGTTGGTCAGCAGCAACAGGCCCTCGGTGTTGAGATCCAGACGGCCGACTGAAATCACGCGCGGCAGGCCGCTGGGCAAGGCGTCGAACACAGTCGGACGCCCACCAGGATCATTGTGCGAGGTCACCAGCCCGGCAGGCTTGTGATAGCGCCACACGCGGGTCTTCTCCGCCGAACCGATGGGCTTGCCGTCCACAGTGATGACGTCGTCGCGCGTCACCAGGGTGGCGGGCGTGTCCAGGATCTTGCCGTTGACCGCCACCTTGCCCAGGCCGATCAGGCGCTCGACCTCGCGGCGCGAGGCGATGCCGGCGCGGGCCATGGCCTTGGCGATGCGTTCGCTGCGCTTGGGCCCTTCGGCCTCGGGCGCGGGTTTTCCGCCCTTTCCACCGGGTTTTCCGCCCGATTTGGAGAAGGATTTGCGGGGGCCGTCGCGGCTGGCGTCTTGACGCGGGCGCGGCTTCTTGTCGTTGTCTCGGGGATGGCTGACCATGATGAGCGGTTCATGCACATGGCCTTGGCCTTGGCGCAAGCGGCGGCGGACGAAGGAGAGACTCCTGTCGGCTGCGTGATCGTGGACGAATCGACCGGAAACGTCGTTGGACAGGGCCGAAACGCCCCTATCGGCGGGCATGATCCGACCGCTCATGCCGAAATCGCAGCCCTGCGAGATGCGGCCCGGAAGACACAGAATTATCGCCTGACCGGCCTGACCCTCTATGTGACGCTGGAACCGTGCGCCATGTGCGCGGGCGCCATCAGCCATGCGCGCATAGGCCGGGTGGTCTGGGGCGCCGACGACGCCAAGGGTGGTGCGGTGGTCCACGGCCCGCGATTCTTTGAACAGCCGACCTGCCACTGGAAGCCGACCGTTCAAGGCGGCATCCTGGCCCAAGAGGGAGCGGACCTGCTGCGCGGCTTTTTCCGGGCGCGGCGCAAAGGAACATCGCCACCACCGGAACGTTAGCGATCACAAGGCGTCGGGGGACGCGGAGGGGAAGCCTGAATGAAGCTCATCATGGTCGGCGCACTGGCCTGCGCCCTGATCCTGTCGGCCTGCGGACCGCAACCGACCAAGGCGCCTGACGACGGCGATGCTGTGCGCGAACGCGCGCTGGAGGCCCAGACCGCCCGCCGTCGAACGGGGGCCGAGATTCAGGAGCGCGCCGAAAACCGAGTGATCCGCACCGTCTACATCTGTCAGAACAGCGAGCGGCTGACGGTCGATTTCGACAATCCACGCCAGATGGCGACGGTTCGCGATTCCGGCGGCATGGCTTACGACCTGTTCCGCGAACAGGCCGAGGACGGGCTTTGGTACAAGGCTTCGGGCCATGAACTGCGCGGACGCCAGGGCACGGCTGTATGGACCGCTGAAGGCCAGCCCGCCACCGAATGTCGGGCGGTGGATTAGGCGAACGCCGCCAATCTTGCATCCAGTCGGGCCCGCACCTCCGGCCAGTCATCATCCAAAACAGCGAATTGAGCGGTGTCGCGGATACGGCCCGTCCAGGTGATCTTGTGCTTGCGAAGAACGCCTTCATCGCGGGCGCCCAGTTTGCGGATGGCGGCCTGACTGGCGGCGTTGAGGGCGTCGGTGATGATCTCGACCCGCACCGCGCCCGCCTCAAAGGCATGCCCCAGCAACAGGCGTTTGCAGGCCGGATTGACCGCCCCGCCCCGCGCCTCGGGCCGGTAGAAGGTCGAGCCGATCTCGCAGCGGCGATAATCCGGCTTGATCTCATACAGGCTGGTCGTGCCGATGATCCGCCCGCTGGCCGCATCGTGAACGGCGTAAGGGATGCGGCTGCCCGCCTGCATGGCCGTCATGGCCGATGCCCACCATGTCTCGAAATACGCGCCATAGGCCGGAGCCACCATGATGTCCCAGGCGTCCGGGTCGCAGTCCAGAGCCGCGCCGATCTGACCCTTCCCCGCCTCGCTGAATGGCTCCAGCCGCACGAACTGGTCTGCAAGCACAACAGGCTGGAGGTCCATCCGCGTCACGCCGCGCCTTCGCCCTTCAGGAAGGCCAGGACGGCGGCGGGATCGACCGCCTTGTCGACGAAGGCGTCGCCGATGGCGCGCGCCAGGATCAGGGTCAGGCCGCCGCCTTCGGCCTTCTTGTCACCCGCCATCCGCGCCAGCAGAGCCGCAGCGTCAAACGCCCCGGCTTGAGCCAGACAGGTCGGCAGGCCGGCGGCGGCGATGACCGTCTCGACCCGTTCGGCGTCAATGGCGCTGCACAGCCCCTGAGCCGCCGAATAGCGGAAGGCCATGGCGCAGCCCAAAGCCACCGCCTCGCCGTGCGCCAGTGCGGCCTCTTCAAAGCCCAGCTCCGCCTCGATGGCGTGGCCGAAGGTGTGGCCGAGGTTGAGCAGCGCGCGGTGGCCAGCCTCCTTCTCGTCCTCGCCGACGATGGCGCTCTTGATCTCGACCGAACGCACCACGGCGCGGTGAAGCGCGTAGGGGGCGCCGGTCGCCCCGTCCGCCCCCTCGCCCGCCAACCAGTCAAAGAAGGCGGCGTCGCAGATCAGGCCGTGCTTCAGCACCTCGGCCCAGCCGGAGCGCAGCTGCACCGCAGGCAGGGTCGCCAGAATGTCGATGTCGGCCAGCACCAGACGCGGCTGGTGGAAGGCGCCGACCAGATTCTTGCCGCGCGCCGTGTCGATGGCCGTCTTGCCGCCGACGGAGGAATCGACCTGGGCCAGAAGCGTGGTCGGGACCTGCACGAAGTCCACGCCGCGCATGAACAGGGCCGCCGCCAGACCCGCCAGATCGCCGATCACGCCACCGCCCAGAGCCACGATCACGTCCTTACGGTCCAGACCAGTCTCCAGCAGCCGGTCGATCACCCGCTCCAGCTCGCCCCAGGACTTGGAGCCCTCGCCCGGGGGCACGGTCAGCAACTGCGCGTCCACGCCCGCCGCTTTCAGGGACGCAAGCGCCGCCGAGCCGTGCAGGGCGGCCACGGTCTCATCTGAGACGACTACGGTGCGCCCCTTGGCCAGAGGCGCGACGCGTTGGCCAAGCTCGGCGACAATGCCGCGCCCCACCACGACGTCATAGGGAATGAACCCCGATCCCGAGACACGGATGGTGGTGGTCATCAGACAGGCTCCGCCCAGTAGGCTTTCAGTGCCCTGACGATGTTCTCGACCGCATCGACATGGGCGCCGCCCGCGACATCCACGGTCAGGTCGGCGGTGGCGTAAAGGGGGTAGCGGGCCTCAGCCAGGGCCTTCAGCTTGCCCATCGGGTCGCCGCCGCGCAGCAGGGGCCGTGTGTCGCGGCGCTGGACCCGTTGGCCGATGGTCTCCAGATCAGCCCGCATCCAGACGGTGACGGCATGACTTTTCAACGTGGCGCGGGTCTCGGGATTCAGCACAGCGCCGCCGCCAGTCGCCAGCACAAGACGCGGGCCGTGCAGCAGGCGTT
>Ga0233377_1000394_pt1 | contig 20905 bp, 20 predicted proteins | sample ElkDunMinimDraft_6_FD_191540 | JGI IMG/M metagenome (GOLD analysis project Ga0233377, IMG submission 191540) | Fecal eukaryotic communites from dung pellets of Tule Elk in California, USA - Elk Dung E36 | ecosystem: Host-associated > Mammals > Digestive system > Large intestine > Fecal | place...
TCGCCGACCCCGACTCCGACCCCGACGCCCACGCCGACCCCGACCCCGACGCCCACGCCGACCCCGACGCCCATCCCCGGCGGGTGCACGGCGACGATCCAGACGGTGAACGCCTGGGGCGGCGGTTTCCAGTCCAATGTCACCGTGCGTGCCGGCTCAAGCGCGATCAACGGCTGGACGGTGAGCTGGGCCTGGCCCGGCTCACAGTCCATCACCCAGCTGTGGGGAGGCATACGGTCCGGCTCGGGAGCGGCCGTCACCGTCCGGAACGAAACCTGGAACGCCAGCCTCGCCGCCAACGCCACCACCACGTTCGGATTCACCGCCAACGGAACCGCCGCCACACCGGTACTGACATGCGGGGCCCTCTGACCCGACGACGGCGCGCCCCACTCCCTCCGCGTGAGGGGGAGTGGGGCGCCCTCTCGTCCGGTTCGCGGCACGGTGGCGGTGCCAACACCGTCCCGCGGGGCCGGACACGAAAGTGTCAGCCCACCCGGCAGGAGACCGTCGGCCAGGTCCAGTCGCCGCCGTGCTGGACGGTGAAGCCGAAGGTGTTGCCGCTGCCGTTGGGACGCATCGTCATGACCTTGCCGCTGCCGTCCCAGGTCGGGCTGCCGTTCCAGGTGGCGATGATCCGCTGCGCGTTGCGCAGGGTCACCGTGACGATCCAGCTGTTGCTTCCCGAGACGTTGACCGACAGGTTGAACCGGTCGCCCCACTGCTGTCCGGCGGTGATACCGGCCGTGCAACTGCCGCTCGGCGGGTTGGTCGGCGGGTTGGTCGGGGTGCCGCCGTCAGGTGCCACGGCCCTGCCGGTGGAGGGTGAGATCATGCCGGCGCACAGGTTGCGGCTCCTCAGGTTCGCGGCGATCTGCGGGATCGCGTTGAGCGTCGTCGCGTACTGGTCGTGCATCAGGATGATCTGACCGTTCTGCAGTCGTCCGGCGGCCTGCACGATCTGGGCCGTACTGGCGCCGTTCCAGTCCTGGGAGTCGACGTCCCAGATGATCTCGGTGAGGCCGAGCTGTTGCGCGACCGATCGCAGGGTGGCGTTGGTCTCCCCGTACGGAGGCCGGAAGAGCCTGGGGGCGGTCCCCGTGGCCTGCTGGATCGCCTGCTGGGTCCGCTGGAGCTCCGACTGGATCTGGGAGCTGTTCATGTTGACGAGGTGGGGGTGGGTGTAGCTGTGGTTGCCGATCCACATGCCGGCGTCTTGCTGGGCGCGGACCAGGGCCTGGTTGTTCTGGGCGTTCTGCCCGGTGTTGAACATGGTGGCCCGCAGGCCGTTCTGCTTCAGGGCGTTCAGCAGGTTGGCGGTGTTGCCGGGGTTGGGGCCGTCGTCGTAGGTGAGTCCGACATATCCGGCACTGCAGTCGGCGGCCTGCGCCGCGGGTGATGAGGTCACGGCGAACACCGTTCCGAGAACCACGAGGAGACTCATGACGAGTGAATTCCGGACGCGTGAGCGGCGTATCCGGCTTCCACTGCCGATGGTCGCGTTTTCGATCATTCTGCTCCTCCGCTGGAACATCGATCGGTAAGAACGGGCACCGTACGGCTGCGGCGTAACGCGTACGGAACGCACGGAACCGCGGTTCCGCCGTCACTCGCCCCGGGTGAGGCGAGCAGGGCCTGTTTGGTGAGTCATTCTGTGGATCGTTACGAAACCTGTCAAGGAAGCATCGAAAAGTTTCGGAATCGCCGCCCTGTATTTGATCATCAGGAAGAAGCTTTCATGGATCAATTCGACCCCGCTCGATCGGGCAATGTCTTCTACCAGGCAAAATGCTCCATCGACAAGGCTCTAGCAAGATCAGATTTCCGATATGTTTCTGAAAGTTATTGACAGTCCGGCGGAGTCGAACCCACACTCTCACCATCGACAGCCCGAAACGCTGCCGATCCGGGTCACTCGCCGCGCGGCCTGGTCCTCCGGTCGTCGACCGTACGACGGCCGGCCAGCCCTGCCGCGTTGTACGACCCCAACGCGTGGTGGACGTCCCCTCGGCCACCGCGAGCCCCGCCGGGTCGTATCACGCTGCCTGCCCCAGCCCTCACGAGGAGGAAGCACGCACATGAACGATGCCCCCCGCAAGAGGCACGGACGCGGTCGCGTCAGGCTGCTCGTCGGCCGTGCCTGCGCCGTGGCCCTGGCCATCGCCGTGGCGGTGCTGCCCGGCCCCGCCCACGCGGCCGTCACCACCAACCAGACCGGTGACAACGGTGGTTACTTCTACTCGTTCTGGACCGACAGCCAGGGCACGGTCTCCATGGAGCTGGGGTCCGGCGGAAACTACAGCACCTCGTGGAGGAACACCGGCAACTTCGTCGCCGGCAAGGGCTGGCGCACCGGCGGACGCAGGACCGTGAACTACTCGGGCAGCTTCAACCCGTCGGGCAACGCGTATCTCACCCTCTACGGATGGACGAGAAACCCGCTGGTGGAGTACTACATCGTCGACAACTGGGGCACCTACCGGCCCACCGGCACGTACAAGGGCACGGTCACCACCGACGGCGGCACGTACGACATCTACCAGACGACGCGATACAACGCCCCGTCCATCGAGGGCAACAACAGCACGTTCAACCAGTACTGGAGTGTTCGGCAGTCGAAGAAGACCGGCGGGACCATAACCTCCGGCAACCACTTCGACGCGTGGGCCCGTAACGGAATGAGCCTGGGCAACCACGACTACATGATCCTCGCCACAGAGGGATATCAGAGCAGCGGAAACTCCAACATCACGGTCGGCGGCACCTCCGGCGGCGGCGGCGGTGGCGGAGGTAACGGCGGTGGCGGCGGTGGCGGCTGCACCGCGACGCTCTCCGCGGGCGAGCAGTGGAGTGACCGCTACAACCTCAACGTCTCGGTCAGCGGTTCGAGCAACTGGACCGTGACGATGAACGTCCCGTCCCCCGCGAAGATCCTCTCCACCTGGAACATCGGCGCCAGCTACCCCAGCGCCCAGGTACTGACCGCGAGGCCCAACGGCAACGGCAACAACTGGGGTGTGACGATCCAGCGCAACGGTAACTCGACCTGGCCGACGGTCTCCTGCAGCGCGGGCTGACCTCGTGACAACGGCCACGTAGCGCCGTACCTGATTTTCCGACCGGATGTGCGCTCACCCGGCTCAGGCGGGCCCGGTCGGAAAAACGGTGGCCCCGTTTCCCCTGGGGGGGTGAGGCGGGGCCACCGCCATTTCCTGCCCCACAGGCCGCCGGACCGGCTGACCAAGCTGATGCGGCAACGGCACGCCCCCTCTCGGGCGTCGTCAGGTGTCGTCGCGGCCTTCGCCGGCACCGCCCGGCTCGGCCATGGCGCGGTGCATGCGCGCCTTGGCGGTCTCGGGCGCGACCTTGGTGACGGCGCTCTGCACCTTGTTCTTGACCGAACCGGCCACCACATGGTCGTCGCCCGCCATCAGCGCCTTGAACCCCTGCTCGGCCACCTGGGCGGGGTCGTCCTTCCTTCCGGCTCCCACCCTGGTGTCCAGCAGATCGGCGCGGCGGAAGAAGTCGGTGTCGGTGGGACCGGGCAGCAAGGCGGTGACGGTGACACCGGTGTCCTTGAGCTCCTCGCGCAGAGCCTCGGAGAAGGAGAACAGGAACGCCTTGGAAGCGGCGTAGACCGCCTGGAAGGAGCCGGGCATGGAGGCCACGATGGAGGAGGTGAACAGCACCCGGCCCCGCCCCCGGCCGACCATGTCCGCCAGCACGCGCTTGGCCAGATGCACCGAGGAGGTGACGTTGAGGTCGATGAGCTTCAGCTCCGCGGTCAGATCCGTGTCGCGGGCGAAGTCGCCGCTCACGCCGACGCCCGCGTTGATCGCCACCGCCTCCAGCGGCCGGCCCAGGGCGGTGGTGCGGGCGTACAGCTCCTCGACCCCGGCGAACTCGGCGAGATCGGCGCGGACGGCGACGACCCGCGTGCCCGGTTCCCGTATCGAGTCGGCGGCCTCCTCGATGCCCTCGTCCTCGGCGGTGACGACGAGGTCGAAGCCGTTGCTCGCGAACTGCCTGGCCAGCTCGTATCCGATACCGCTGGAGGCTCCGGTGACGAGTGCCAGGGGCCGGGATGTGGGGCTGCTCATGAGGTTGGTTCCCTCCTGTCGGTGCTCCGTGTTCATGGGTGTGGTGAGAGGCGGGCCCGATCGGCGACGGGCTTTCGAGGTGGCGGACGCCGTCTCGTGCGAGGTACGGGCCGAACGCTCACGGGCCGGATACCCGGCCCGTCCGAGAGGAAACACAGCCCCGTGATCGAGGTACGCCGTCGTCGGTGCCGTACAGCGAACGGGATTCACACAGGTCATCACAGCTAAGGGCGGCGACGGCGAAGACGTCGTCATGCCGGACGCCGAAACGGGTCCGCCGGGCGGATGGCCCCTGCCGGCGATCATCACGTATCGCACGCACCGGTGGATCACGAAGTGATAATCACGGTCGGTGGGGCAGAAGCGAAGAATGAGATTTCGTGGCGTCTCGGCGGTCGCGGTGGGATGGACGCTGCTGGCATGTGTGGCGGGCTGCGCACCTGCGGCTGCGCCGTCCGCCGCGCGGGCGGCGCAGGACTTCTACGCCGCCGTGCAGGGCGGTCAGGCGGAGCGGGCCTGTGCGTTGCTCGCCCCGGAGGCGGCCGAGAGCCTGCGCGCCGGGGGGCAAAGCTGTGTGACCGCCATCGGCGAGCTCGACCTGCCCGGCGGGCGGGTGCTGGGCACTGAGGTCTGGGGGGACGAGGCCCAGGTGCGGCTGAGCGGCGATACCGTCTTCCTGCACCGCTTCCCCGCGGGCTGGCGGGTGCGCGGCGCGGGCTGCACCTCTCGCGGCGACCTGCCCTACGACTGCGAGGTGAGCACCTGACATGCGCCTCATGTTCACCGTCACCATGATGATCATCGCGATCGGGCTGGTCTACTTCTTCGTCATCGGCCTGCTGCAACGCTAGAGAGGTGGGTCGCGGTGAGACGCTTCGTCAAGGACAACTCTCTCAGCCTGTTCTTCCTGGCCGCGTTCGTGCTGGCGCTGGTCGGCCAGTCCTTCGCCGGTAACGCCGCCGTCAACGCCGACCGGCTCGCCGAGGGCGGGTCGGCGCTGTCGTGGCCCGCCTACGTCACCTCCTCCGACTTCGCCGTCGACGTGGCGGAGAACTGGCAGTCGGAGTATCTGCAGTTCCTGCTGTTCATCCTGGCCACGATCTGGCTGGTGCAGCGCGGTTCGCCCGAGTCGAAGAAACCGGGCGAGGAGGGGGAGGAAAACGACGCCGAGCAGTGGACCGGTCGGCACGCGGCTCCCGACAGTCCGGCCTGGGTCAGGGCGGGCGGGTTGCGCCAGGCCCTGTACGGCCGTTCCCTCGGCCTGCTCATGGGATTGATCTTTGTGCTGTCGTGGCTGACGCAGTCGGTGACGGGCACGGCCGCCTACAACACCCGCCAGCTCGCCCAGCTTCAGGATCCCCTCAGCTGGGGAGAGTACGTCCTGTCGGCCGACTTTTGGAACCGCACCCTGCAGAACTGGCAATCGGAGTTCCTGGCCGTTCTGTCGATGGTCGTACTCTCGGTCTACCTGCGTCAGCGCGGATCTCCCGAGTCCAAACCCGTCGGCGCTCCGCACGAGGCGACCGGCGTGGAGGGCTGACCCACGTCATTCCGACGTGAAGATGCTGTTGACAGCGTAGAGCTCGTTCGCGCGGTCGAATCAGTGCGTGAAGTCATTCGCATCACCTTTTGCCGGTCGGCCGGGTGTGCCCCTCTCCGGGGTTTTCTTTTCTCATCCTCGAGGTGGCGGCAGAACTTGCCTTTTCCGATTTACGGACGGCCGGTCGAACCGTTTTCCGGACGCTGATTTCCCGGCGTCGGCGGCGGATCGCTGGAGGCGAGCCAAAGGGGACGTTTCGGTCGGCGTTTCGGGATCCTGACGGCAACCCGTGCGCCTTCTTCCCGGAGCCGAACCAATCCGCGAGACGCGTTTAGGCCGAATCGGCGGGGGAAACCAAGGGCTCTCCGATCCTTTCTCCGAAGGGGGCGTCATGAGTACAGCGAATACGCGGGCACGGACTCCGCTGCAGACAGCGGCCCTGGTCGTCGGTGTCGTTTTCCTGCTCGTCGGGGTGCTGGGCTTCGTTCCCGGTGTGACGACGAACTACGATTCGCTGGAATTCGCCGGTCACACCTCCGACGCCATGCTTCTGGGCATCTTCGAGGTGTCGATTTTGCATAACATCGTCCACCTGCTGTTCGGCGTAGGTGGCATCCTCGCGGCCCGTACCTGGTCGGCCGCGCGCGGCTACCTCATCGGTGGCGGAGTGGTCTACCTGCTTCTGTTCCTGTACGGCCTGATGGTCGACCATGACAGCGCCGCCAACTTCGTCCCGGTCAACAACGCCGACAACTGGCTGCACCTGGTCCTGGGAGTCGGCATGATCGCTCTTGGGCTGGCGCTGTCCAGGCGCCGCGCCTCCACCCGGATCTGATCCGTCCGGGTCCGCTCCGGTCGCCGCGCCGGGACCTGGCAAGGCGACCGGGCCGCCGGCCGTTCCGCCCTCGCGGGTCGCGAACGGCCGGTGCCCTGTTTCTCCAGGGCCTTAGGGAAAGCCGTAGGAAAGGAAAGCGGCTCCCCGTGCAGGGAAGCCGCTTTTTCCGCCGTCGGGGGGCCGGCGGTCAGTCGCTGGTGAGCGCGTCCAGGAGGTCGCCGACCGGCGCGTCGGGCAGGGCATGGGCCACATCGGCCAGTGCCACCATCCCCACCAGAGCGTGACCGTCGATGACCGGCAGGCGCCGTACCTTGTGCGAGGCCATCGTGCGCAGGATCTCCCGGGCGTCGTCGTCGGCGCCGATGGTGACGGGCTTGCCCTGGGCCAGCTCTCCCACCTGGCACGACTTGGGCTCCTTGCCCGCGGCCAGAACCTTCACCACGATGTCGCGGTCGGTGAGCATGCCCTGCAGCCGGTCGTCGGAGCCGCAGATCGGCAGCGAACCGACACTCAGCCGGGCCATCTTCTCGGCTGCCTCCAACACCGTCTCCTCAGCGCGCGCGCACTCGGCGTCCGGCGTCATGATCTCTCGTGCGGTGGGCATGGCCTCGCTCCCTTCGTCGCTTCCGTCCGAGGCGGACGGTTTCCGTTTCTGGTTCGCCTACCCCTGGTATCCACCCCCACACCACCGGCGCCAAAGAGCCGCAGAGCGCGAGAACAAGGCATCTTCACTCAGGTGAGCAGGAAAGACTTGCTCAACAAGGGCAACACCGCCGATGCCGTTCGCCGTGGCCGCCAGAACACGATGATCTATTCGGGGAGGTCGAAGGTGCCGGGGCCGGGGGCCTGACCGCCGACGGTGGTGACGATCTCGGCAGCCAGGTCGCGGACTTTGAGATTACGGTTTTGTGAGGCGCGGCTGAGGATCGCAAAGGCATCGATGGCAGGGCAGCGCTGCTGGGCCATCACAATGCCGATCGCATGGTCGATGACGCTGCGTGAGGCCAGCGTGGCGCGTAGGTCGGCGTTCAGCTTGGACTGATTGACCAAGCGCAAACCCAGGGCGACGGCGCCGGCGGCGGTGCCGGCGAGCAGGCTTGTTCGCGCTTGGACGCCGCCGTCGAAGGCGCCCAGTTTGGTGTTGTAGAGGTTGTAGCCACCCACCATGCCGTCGGGACCGATCAGCGGCAGCGACAGGCAACTGCGCACGCCGTGGGCGAAGGCCTCGGTGCAAAAGGAACGCCAGCGCGGCTCGACGGAGGTGTCGGCGATGTGGTTGACCTGCTCGTCTGCCAGGGTGTCCAGGCACGGGCCCTCGCCGGTGCGGTACTGGATCTGGTCGATGGCCAATGTCAGGGCGTCGCTGCTGGCGATCGTCACGGCGCGCTGATCGCGCACGACGGTGATCCCGCACATGCTGCCCTCGGGCAGCGTGGCCACGGTCGCCACGGTCAATTCGTGCAGGAGTCCCTCGAAGATGTCGGTCGATACCAACAGCGACAGCAATCCGTCCGACCAGGAGGGATCAGAGGCAGAGGTGAAGGACGACGACATGGCTCGCCTACAGGCTTCCGGGACTACGGCCCACCGGCCACCGGCGACGAGACGTCCGAATGACGTGTGCGAAGTGCCCTCGGTAACCCGTCCAGGGTTGCATGTCCCAAGGAATGGTCACGCCGCCCGGGGCGGGTATGCTGGATTCTGGTCCAGAGACGCGGCCACCTTCCCGTCATGCCCGCGAAGGTGAACGCCAGATGTCCGCCGACCGGATTCTCCCATCCCCGCTGCCACGGCCGATGACCGGCGATTCTGACATGTTGCTGGAGGTGCGGACCTGGCGGCTGGAATCGCTGTGGGTTCTTCGCCTTCTGGGTGAGCTGGACGCTTTCACCGCCCCTCGCGTGCGCGTCACCCTTGATGAGGTGGCGGACGCCCACCGTGAGCTCAGGCTGATCGTGGATCTCACCCAGCTGACCTTTATGGCCTCGACAGGAGTGGGCCTGCTGCTGGAGGTCCGAGACTGGGTCGGCGAACGTGGGGGGCACCTGATCGTGATCCTCACTCCGGACAGCCGTCCCCGGCGCCTTTTCGACCTGACCCGCATGGCGGATCACTTCGAGGTAGTGGAGAGCCTGAGAGAGGCGGTGTACGCCCTGCGGCAGATAGAGCGTGCCCCAGAGGGGAATGAGACCGATGAGATGCCATAGACACCCTTTGTCCGCCGGTCGGCTCTGGCTTGGAGCCGATGGGTAAGAAACATCGAAAGGCGGCGATCGGAGAGCGGTCGTGTCCGAAGGCGCCTTCGAGGACGGCCGATCCGTGATAAAGCGAATAATTAACCTTTAGGTCTAAATAAGCGAAAGGTTAGTAAAGGTGGTTAAGCGCATGTCGGCGGTAGCGCTGCGGTGACGATCTCTCCTGGCCCTGAGCGGATGCTGGTGGGGCTGTTGCGAGCCAGTCACCTGGCGACTCTGGAGCAGGTCGTGGACCTGGTCGGTGAGCACGCCGTGTCCGCGGGGTTGACCGAGGTGCTGATCTACCTGGCGGATCTGCAGCACACCGTACTGCGCCTGCTGACCGGTGAGGAGCAAAATGACGGCGAGGACGCGAGCCAGAAAGTCGCCGAGTTGCGCGTCGACGCGACCTTGGCCGGGCGGGCCTTCCAAGAGGTGCGAATCCTGACCGGTACCGGCACCGGCGGTGCGGACGACGAGAGGTCCGGTAAGGGTGTCGGTGGTGTGCGACGGTGGTGGGTGCCGCTGCTGGACGGCACCGAACGCCTGGGAGTGCTGCGCATCAGCGCCGAGACCGGCACCGACGCGCAGATCCAGGACAACATGCGAGACCTGGCGTCACTGGTGGCACTGTTGCTGGTCGACAAGCGTCCCTCCAGCGACTCCTACGCCCGGCTGGTGCGCACCCGGCCGATGCACGTGGCTGCGGAGATGCAGTGGACGTTGATGCCACCGCTGACCTTCGCCGACCACCGGGTGACCGTCGTCGCGGCATTGGAGCCGGCCTACCAGGTCGGCGGGGACGCCTTCGACTACGCCCTGGCCGGTGATGTCGTGCATCTGGGGATCTTCGACGCGATGGGCCACGACGTCTCGGCCGGGCTGAGCGCCAACCTGGCGGTTGCCGCCTGCCGCAACAGTCGTCGTCAGGGCGCCGGCCTGGCCATGACCAGCGAGGCCATCGAGCAGATCCTGATCGCCGAGTTCGGTCAGGGCACCCGTTTCGTCACCGCGATTCTGGCTGATCTGAACATCCGTACCGGGGTGCTGTCCTGGGTCAACCGCGGCCATCACCCGCCGGTGGTGATCCGCGGCGGCCGCTGGGTCACCACCTTGGAATGCCCGCCGGCCCACCCGATGGGCCTGGACCTGGGCCTGGAGGTCACGACGTGCCGGAAACAGTTGGAGGCCGGGGATCGGGTGGTGTTCTACAGCGACGGCATCATCGAGGCCCGCAACGCCGCCGGCCAGGAGTTCGGCCTGAACCGGTTCGTCGACTTCATCGTTCGCCGCACCGCCGATGGCTTGTCGGCTCCCGAGACGTTGCGTCGTCTGGTGCGTGGCGTGCTGGACTACCACAACGGTCACCTCCAGGACGACGCCACGGTGTTGCTGGTGGAGTGGCGCGGCGATGCCCACGAGCGACTGCGTCTGTGAGACGCGGAGCCTGAGTCAGCGAAGCCGGCTATGGAGCCGGGTCATGACCACCGGCGACTACCGGCCCGGCTGGCCGACCGCCCGCAACGCCTCATCCACGTCGGGATGGATCTCGAAGGTGGAGGCCAGGCCGGTGAGGGACAACACCCGCTCCACGGTGCCGTGCACGCCGCTGAGCATCAGCCTGGAGCCCGTGGCCTGGCTGTGGCGCAACGCCGTGATCAGCACGCTCAGCCCCACCGAATCACAGAAAGAGACCCCGGCCAGATTTACGATCAACGCCGTCGGCACCTCCGGCAACTCCCCCACCTGGAACAACCGCTCGCGCAGCACCGGCGCGAAACGAAAGTCCAGTTCTCCCGCCACGCCGATAACGGCCACACCCTGGCGCAGCCGCAACACGGCGGTGAACGGCGAGCCGGGGTGCGGCCCGAACGTCATGCTCCTCAGCTCCTCGCGTACGTCGTTGACGCAGACGTCTCTTCCTTCCTACCAGCAGCATGAGGTGAGGCGCACCACCCGAGGACGCGCCCGAACCCCGGCCACGCGCGCCATCGGCCGCGGTGGACACCGGCCTGAGTGTCGGTCGCGGTGGACACCGGCCTGAGTGAGCGAGTCAATCAAACGGTCATTGGCTATCCGGAGATATCACCGTGGCACCTGCACCGGATGCCCAGCTGGAAGACCTGCGGGAGGGGGCCGCGGAGCAGGGGGGCGACGTCTATCGAAGCACGGCCTACACGCGGAATCCGATCCCGAGAACAAGAAAGTGCGGGCCGAGGCGAACCTCGATCCCGCACCGTCTGTAAATCCCAATGAGACTTGGTTGGTGTCCGAGGGGGGACTTGAACCGTTCGCCCATCTCCTGAGCAGCACCGACGCTTCGTGGCTGGACCTCTCATGCCCGGAATAGGCGCGCGGAGAGGGGGCGGTGCCCACACCCACCTCAACGAGATCGGGTCCTACCTCGTGGCACACACCCATGCCGGGGAAGCCCGGCAACCGCCAGTTCAGGATCCTCAGCAGACGATCTCAACTGCGCTCAGGGCAGCGGTGGTAAGGGGCCAGGACCTCGATGATCGCAGCACCGAACCCCTTCCTGCATCCCAGCAACCTGATCAACCCGGAAGCCGGGCCGTGCGCCACCCCTCGACACCAGAAATCGCCGGGGAGGTGATTCCGCTCGAAGGAGCTTGGGTCGAGCGTACTCAGCGCGATCGGGCTGGGGACCGGGCCATTCTCGGCTGCGCGGTGGCTGTCCTGCTGGCGGTCGCCGGCGCGGCCGCCTACGTCTCGTACCACCACTTCTACGGTCTGGCGATCGCTCTGGGCGAGCGGCACGACATGGCCATCCTGTATCCGGCGATGTCTGACGGCGTGATCGTCATGGCGTCGCTGGTGATGGTCTACTGCTCGCGTCGTCGGCTACGTGTGCCGGTGCTGGCATGGGTGGCGCTCGCATTGGGCGGGGCGGTGACGCTGGCGGCGAACGTGGCGCACGGCTGGTCCGGCGGACTTGGATCGCGCCTGGTCAGCGCTCTGGCACCGCTGGCCTTCGCGGGCGCGTACGAACTGCTCATGTGGATCGTCCGGAACACCCGGCAACCGTCCACCGAGACGCTGGCCAAGGACCACGTGTGCCAGCCCGTTGAGACTCTCGTTGAGGTGGAACGCGTAGTGCCGCTGCTGCCCACCGACCGGTACGAGGCGGCGCGGCTCACCTACATCGAGAGCCTCGGTGAGGGCAATCAGCGGGTCGGCCGACGTCCGCTGATGAGCCGGTGGGGACTGGAACAGCGTGAGGCCGAGGAGATCATCGCCGAGGTGGAGAAGGAGCGGGCCCACGCCATTGTCGAGGTGGCCGATTCGGAGAGCGTCGTGCCGCCGCTGGGCGGCCCCCGTTCGACCGGCACGAGCGAGGCCTGAGGCGCCGTAATGAAGGACATCGGTAACAGGGCGGTCGGGCCGTCCTCCAGTCGTCCAGCTCGGTCATCGGGCGGCCTCTCATCTTGAAACGATCAAGGTTCTGGGTCGCGATAAGGCATTTATCGTGACCCAGGATTGACGCCAAGATCAGTTTGGGTTCCACGGGGCATGAGCGCGTGCAGCTGAAATCCGCTTGTGACTAGAGGATTCGTACGTCCAAAGCAGACTGATGGAGATAAAGAATGAGGCGCACGAGCGCCCGGCTAAGACATTAGCTAGGAAGCTGCCGGGGGCGTGCGCCCTTTCCTGAACCTCGATAGCATCGGCACGCTGCCGCAGCATTGTCTCCGCGACCAATGTCGACTTATGTCTACCAATGTGTTCACACATGCCGAGGAGACCACCGCCGGCCGATCATGTACTTCCTGGGCGGCGCGCATGACACGGGTGTGGCTTACGGGATCTTGCCCTTGACCTGCGCTTGCTCATGTCGATAGCGATGCCCGCCGCACCGGGTAGGGCATCGCTGGGAATTAAGCGGCTGACGCGAAACGGATGTTTTCCACGATCTGCGCCGGGAGTGCAGTAAGAGCAGTGACACTGCGAGGCGAGTTAAGGAACTCTAGGAGCCTTGCTGGTTGCTCGGGGGGGCCGAGTGGGACCGGCTCGACGCGCCGCCATCCTCTCGCGGATGCGGTCTTGATGGCGGTGAGGTAGGTGGTGTCTTTCATCTTGCCCAGCGTCTTGGCGCGCATGAGCAGGGCGGCCAAAGAGACTTGCCACTGCTGCTTGAGCGCGAACAGTTTTGGCCAGTCGACGGTGCTCGGTAGGTGGTCGTAGATGTCGGTTGCGGGCATGAGGAGGGCTGCTGCGAACTGGTGGGCCTGGGTCTCGACCTCTTTGACGCCCCATATCTGCTCGCCGTGAAGGATGAGATGGCCGAGTTCGTGGGCGCAGTCGAAACGCGAGCGGGCACGGTCGTTCTTGTCGGTGCTCAGGACGACGACCGAATGGTCGGCGAAGGGCAGGGAGAAGGCGTCGACGTCCGTGTTGCCGAGCGGCAGACGGATGACTGTGACTCCGTGTGCTTCAAGTAGTCCGACGACATTGGTCAGCGGTCCAGGCGGGACATCCCAGAGCGATCGAATGCGCGCGGCGGCCTGCTCTATCTCGTCGATTCCGGCGTCCAGCCCGCTCACAGGGATCGTTGGAACGTTGGTGGTGGGGAACATGCCTGCTTGGGCAGCCTCGATGGCGATGTCGTGGGCGACGTGTGCGATTGCTCGGGCGCGTCGTCGGTCGGCGATGGATGTCCGTCGCAGCGAGCGGAAGAAGCCCTCGTGGCTCTCCGTCGTCGGCATGTGAAAGAACCCGAGGGGTACGGCGAGCAGTCGGCTCAGGATGGCGATCGTGTCGGAACTGGGGCGAGCCGCGCCGCTCTCGAATTGGCTGATCGCGGCGGGCGTGAGGCCTGCTTCGCCTGCCAGCTTCGCCTGGCTCCATTGCGCCAGTTCTCGGGCTGTGCGGAGGCGCATCCGGTCGAACGCCTGCGTGCTCATCTCTTCCCCTCGCCTATTTTTCTTCCCTCATCTTGTCGGATCCCGGTGTCGCCCGCCCGTTTGGGTGGTTCATCGGAGCGCGGGTCGCACTATCAGTGTAGAAGTTCACACGGAAAACGATGTCGTGGTATTAAGTATCTTCGATAGTGGAGATCACCCTCGGTGGTCTCCTCGGAGCGGCGGTACGGGGGTCGGTTGTGTTGACTGAGCGTTTTCAGATCCTGTCCCTGGACGGGGGAGGGTTCCGCGGCATGTTCTCCGCCGCGGTCCTGGCCCGCCTGGAGGAGGATCTTGGCACCCGGATCGCCGACCACTTCGATCTCATCGCGGGCACCTCCACCGGCGGGATCATCGCCCTGAGCCTAGGCTTGGGCCTGTCGCCCAAGGAGATCCTCGGCTTCTACACCGAGCACGGCCCGAGGATCTTCCGGGATCGCAGCCGGATGCGTGTCTTGCGGCACGTGATGCGGGCCAAGTACGGCTCCGGGCCACTGCGGGCGGCCCTCGCGGAGGTCTTCGGCGACCGTACCTTCGGGGAGAGCACCAAGCGGCTGGTGATCCCCTCGTACAACATCGCCGCTGATGATGTTTACCTCTTCCGGACGCCGCACCTGTCGACCCTGAAGCGAGACTGGCGCGAAAGCGCGGTTAACGTCGCACTGGCCACCTCGGCCGCGCCCACATACCTGCCTGGGATGCACCTGGACGGTGCCCGGCTCGTCGACGGTGGGGTGTGGGCGAACAACCCGACGATGGTCGCACTGACCGAGGCGGTCGGGCCTCTCAACATTCCGCTGGAGAAAATCCGCGTGTTTAGCCTCGGCACCACGACCGATGTCCGCACCCGTCACCGCCGACTCGACAAAGGCGGCCTCCTGCCCTGGGTGGGCGACGCCGTCGAAGTGCTCATGCGCGCGCAGAGCGAAAGCGCCGCCAAACAGGTACGGCATTTCGTCGGGAAGGACAACGTGCTCCGCCTCAACCCGACGGTCCCCACACGCGCCCTGGCGCTGGACAAGGTTGATATCCACACCCTGTACGGACTCGCCGGTCACGTCAGCCGTGACGCCTCGCCATCCGTTCACCGGACCTTCTGTGACCACCTCGCGCCGACGTTCAACCCCCACTACCCCGTACGAGAGGACTGAGATGACGTTGCTGACGCCGGAGACGAGCGCGGACACGCTCGCCGACATGCTGTCGATGCTGCTCGACGGAGCCGTGGAGGCACTCGATGTCGCCCCGGACCTGGAGAAAACGACCATCGACTGCTACGAGGAGGTAGGCGGCTGGCTCGCTGAGAACGACAGCCCTGGCTGCCGGATCTACCCCCAGGGATCCTTTCGTCTCGGCACCGTCGTTCGGCCCGCTACGGAATCCGGCGAGTACGACATCGACCTCGTGTGCTGGCTGCCGCTGGCCAAGGAGAGCATCACCCAGGACGCTCTCAAGCAGCGAGTGGGCGCCCAACTACAGAGCTACATGGCCTGGAAGAACGCCCGGCGTGACACCGACGGCCCCAAGAGCCTCGAATCCCGCCGCCGCTGCTGGACGATGGGCTACGAGGGATTCCACCTTGACGTCCTGCCGACCATCCCCGACGAGGAGCACCAGCCTGACGGGATCCTCCTCACAGACGAAAACCTCTGGAAGTGGCAGCACAGCAACCCCATCGGGTACGCGGACTGGTTCCGCGGGCGCTCTGAGCTGCTTCACGGTTTCGAAGCCAAGCGGCACCCCAGCGTCGCCGGCGTGCCCGCCTGGTCGGCTCGCACGCCGCTCCAGCGCGTCGTGCAGATCCTGAAGTGGCACTGCATGATCGTCTTCGAGGAGGACCCCGACAACCGTCCCCCGTCCATCCTCATCACCACCCTCGCCGCCCGCGCGTACAACGGCGAGCGCGACCTCTTCACCGCTACGCGGATGGTGCTCGACCTCATGCCGAGCTTCATTGAGAACCGGGACGGCACGTGGTGGGTGCCCAACCCCGCGCACGAGGGTGAAAACTTCACGGACAAGTGGAAGGAGTATCCCGAGCGGAGGAAGGCGTTCTACACCTGGCTCGAAGACATCAGGGCCGTCATGAACGACTTGGCTGGCATGGAGACCAAGGGGGTGCACGTCGTTTTCGCTCGCCTCGCCGAGGCTTTCGACCGCGACCCCATGCGCCACTCAATCAACCGGTATGCCGACCTCATGGGCAGTGCCTCCACGAAACTGCGGATGACCTCGACAGGTCTGCTCTCCGCTGCTCCCACCGAGACCGGTCCGCGTAACAGTAGGCACACGTTCTATGGTCAGCACTCCGCGTCGCGCCATTAATCTCGGCCGGCAGTTGGCCGCGATCCAAGCGGTCCTGCCGCATGCGCAGGGGGCCGTACATCGCGGCCGCCTGGTTTGTACCGTCACGCTTCAGCCCAACGTCCTCTGCCGCGTCTACACGGTGAAGGTCACCTACCGACATCGAAGCAGCCCACGGGTGAGGGTCATTGACCCTCTCCTTGAACTGCATCCACGTGCTACCAGCCTCCCGCACGTGTACAGCGGGGGCGACCTGTGCCTTTACCTTCCAGGGGAGTGGACCGAAGACATGCTCCTGGCCAGGACGATCCTGCCGTGGACGTGTGAGTGGCTTCTGCACTACGAGCTGTGGCTGATCACTGGGCGCTGGGCGGGCAGCGGTGAGGATCATGCGGTGTCACCGGCCGACGAGGACGCTGAAAGTGAGAGATGAAGCGGGTTTCGAAGGTGCGCTACCGGACTGATTCATCAAAGCGCCGAGAGTGAATGGCTTGAAAGCGTAGCATTTGCCGGACTTGAAAGGTGAACAGGTTTATGGACGTCGGTGATGTCTGGGTGTTCAGGGATCAGCCGAAGGCCGTCGGGGGGCGGGTGTACCAGGTGGAGGTAGTCCGGTTCGATGGGCCGCGAAAACACGGCGATCTGCATGTACGTTTCCTCGATGGCGAGGAGGCCGGGCTGCAGGAGTGGGTGGCGCGTGGTCAACTGGTCGCTCCGTGGGCTGACGTCGGGGCGTTCCTTGATGACGATCGCCGGTGGGCGGCAGCGATTGAAAGCTCACGTGAGGTTCGAGGTAGCGCGGAATTCGAAGTGGCCAAGCTGCTCTTCGGTCATGTTCGGCCGAAGAACAAGATTCGTCTCCGACATGCTGTCGCGGATGCCGGAGTGATGGAGATCGCCGATCTCGATGGGGTGGCGTCGTGGCTTGGTCTCGACCCTCAGGGCCTGCGTAAGGAGCCGCTGGCCTTTGAGGACAGGTTCGGAACCTATGTCGCTTCGTGGCCGACGACTCGTCAGGTGGCCATGCGAGTGGCCCAGGTTCTGGGTGGAGACGTCCTCAAGGCCATGGCGAAGCAGGAAGAAGCGCTGAAGACACAACGCCGGAACGAGTCCTGGTACGGACATGAGAAGACCGACCGCGAACTGGAGCGGCTGGAGACCGTCGTCGGCACGCTCTATGAGTGGTGCGGCAAGGAAGCCATCGACCGTTATGACGAGCTCAAGGCCTTACGAGCCGAGGTCGAACGTCTGGGTGGGCTGGTCCAGCGCGCAGTGTCGGAGTTGAGGGCCCGCAAGTGTCACGCTATCGCCGCCACCATTGAGGCCGACCTCGGCGTCCATACGACCAGCTTTCGCGGTAGGCATCGCTGACCTGTGTTCGCTGTTCGGCTTGAGGCCGGTAATACTCCTTTTGGGGGCCATGGGGACTCCAGTCCCCGAGGTAAGGGCGCAGGTCGTCTGGGGCTGGATCCTTGTCGAAGCCCGCGTGGGCGAGACGAGATGGACCGCGGAGTGGATCCAGGCGGTCGGCGATCGCATGTCCCCACTCGATCCAGGGGCGCAGGAGTTCGGCTTCCCCTGGCTCCTGGCAGCCCGCCGCGGCCTGGTCGAGCGCTGCGCAGAACTCGCGGATTTCGCTGGCTGCCCCCCAGGCATCCAAGGCATTGGCGAATGTCGTGTTGCGGTAGTCGTCAACTGCGCGGCTCCGGGCCTGCACCATCGCGGCCTCCCAGCGCGCCCGCTTCGCGGCTTCTTTTCGTTCTTCTTCGGCGAGCCACTCCTCGTATTCTTGTCTCCGGGCGAGGGCAGCCTGTTCCGCCGCCTCGGCGCGATGCTCGATCTCCTTGACGACCTCGCGTACTTTGCTTTCCACCAGCGAGCGCGAACTATCCGTCCACTGGTCGCGTCGGCTATGCGGAGACTGGGGTAACTCCAGGCGAAGACGTCCCGTTGGTACGAATTCGTATTGCACGGGGACTCGCTGCCAGGCATAGGGTCTTCGGCGTTTTTCCTCGGGACCTGGCTCGCGGACCACCTGGTCCTGTTCCTCTTTGACGGCGACCGGGTACTGCCCCGTACCGACCTGTATGTACAGTCCGCGAGCTTTGCGTTTCTTGGACATCGCGAGTTTGTGGCCGCGGCGACGGGCTTCTTCTGCAAGGGACTTGACCAGGTCGATGGCCCGGGGCATGAGTGCTTCGGAGACGGCCAGTACCTCGGGATGATCCCGAAGCAGCTTGACCAGCCCGTCGGCATCGGTGACCTTGTCGCGTGCACTGAGGCGGATGCGGTTCCAGTCCGTCTCGTCCGGATGCGCGTCGTCGAAGAGCCGGATGATCAGATCGCCGCCATTTCGGCCAGTGTGCCGTAGATGGAAACCTGCGGGTACCAGGTTGTGTTGTTTGGCCGCGTGCATCGCCCGCCGGTAGGACGCGCGTGTCTCCTGGTCAGGGTTCTGGATCTCGACGGTTCCCCCATTGTGTTGTAGGCGTTCGATCAACTCCTTGGCCAGGTTGAGGGGGCTTTGACCGGCGTCGCGTGTTCTGGAGGCGCCTGGTGTACGGGCAACGATGGCACTGCTCGCTGTGCCTGGAGTTGGCCGGTCCGGGTGATGGCCATGCTCCAGATAGAAGCGGCCAGCCTCAGTGATCTCGGCCTGCCAGAATCCGTCCTTTCGCGGCGTGGTGACCAAGCCACGGTCACGAAGCGCGTACACCGTTATAGCCAGCTCCGGCGTCTTTGCGCTGACCGGTTCCTGCCTCTTCCCGATCCGCTGCAACACCGTCAACTGACGATCATTTAACTTGTCCCATCGCTGCACGTCATCAGATCACACCGCAATGTCACCGCAGGCAAGTGGTTTCAGGATTTGCGTCGCGTCGGCGAGCTTGTCGACCTTCTTGGCGTGGAGCATGCAGGGGGACTTGAACTGTTCGCCTATCCCCTGAGCAGGGTCGATGCCCCATGGACGGACGTCTCATGCTCGGAATGAGCGCGCAAGGTGGCCACTTCCGGACTCAAATCGACAAAATCGGGTCTAACGGCGCGGCATATGCTTATGCTGGCGAACCCCAGCAGCCGCCAGTCCGACTCACCCAACGCTGGCGCACCCTGCAGCACATCACCACCACCCTCACCAAGATCGGCAATACCGCCCGCGCCGCCCTCGTCCTCACCCAATCGAGCACGGCAGACTCATTTGAAAGTCACTGAGATCACCTCAATGAGTGGGAAAGCACTGCTTCGCTGGTGTTCAGCGCGGTGGAAAGGCCAGCCCTCGACCGCACCGGAAATCTCCGGTGTCCCATAGCGCAGACCTCCATCACTCCAGCGAGCTTGCGCGTCTGCTCGCCGGTGAGTAGCGCGGCGCACCCTTCATGGGCCAGCACCTCACGCGCCGCGTATCCATCGCGGGACGCTATCGCTCGCTGAATCAGCGTGACGGCGACATCCCTCACACCGGGATGCTCTGCGCTCTCAGCGGCGTCGAGAATGGACAAGCCCAGCCGCACGCTGAACACCGTCAGACCAGGCGCGGGAACGAGCCGCTGGTAGCGGTCCACCAGCACGGCCAGGTCGTCATCGACCGGCTGGTGGGCAGCACGACGGGACAGCACAGTCAGGCACGCCGTCACCGTGTTCTCCCACAGCTCACCAGGAACGGTGTCCGCGAGCAGCGCCAAGGCGCCTTGAGCGTCGCCCGCGGTGCTGCTCGCGATGACCGCGACCTGGCGGCCGTCGAGCATCCGCCGGCCGACACCGTTGTGCTGTTGGAGATGCGCGAGCGCGTCCTGCCAGCGGCCCGCGCCGGTCAGGGCACGAGCCCCCTCGGCTAGCAAGACGCCCCACAACCACTGGCGAACCTCTCGGTGATCGTCGGTGGTCGAGGTGAGTGTTCCCGCCCGCACCGGTAAACCGTCGAGGACGGTGTCGACGCGGGTGGTGACGGCCTCGTACAAGTCGGTGAGGAGCCGCAGAGCACCGTCGCCGTCACCGTCACGGATGCGCAGGCGAGCGAGGTTGACGAGGGGTTCCAGCGCACGGCGCGCGGCCTGCCCGCTCAGAGGACAGGCATGCAAGTAAAGCTCGGCGTGACGGTGACACCAGGCCCGCGCGAGGTCTGGCAGCCCGAGATCGGAGGCCAGCAGGGCGGCCTGGTTGAAGACGACGGAGGCCGACGATGTATCTCCGTCGCGCTCGGCCGCGTCGGCGAGGGCGCATAATTCGCCGACGCGGACATCGAGCGGTGTACAGGCCGGGCGTGAGCGCGCGACGAGGGGAAACCGGCGCGCTACTGGCCCGACCGGATCCATGCCGCTACTCCCAAATGACTGTTATGGGGTGGTGTGGCCGATCCAGGACGAACCGGCCCGAGGCGGGATCGGAGGCCTCGGGGTTATCGGGCATTTCGAAACGGACGGTACGGGTGCGGTACTCCGTACCCCAGATCCGGACCTGCTCGGCCACCAGTTCCGCGAGGTTCTGACCGGTGGGCCCGTGGCCGATGACACCGATCTCGTACAGTTTGCCGCCATCGGCCGGCGGGGGAGTGGCGGGGCGGATGACGAGGTAGGCGAGGTCAGCACCTCGGGTGGTGGCCATGGAGCCCCAAGGGAACATGGGGGTGACCTGGCCACGGTCCTTGGCCGCGGGCTCGACGTTCATCCGCATCAGGGCGTTGTCGAGGCGCAGGCACAGCCACAGTTCCATCCACTCCAGCAGCACTCCCGGCGGGAAGAGCACTTCGGTCCACCTCTCGTGCCGTCCGGTGTCCAGCACTCCGGCCAGGGCGTGGCCGTCGACGGCCTGGTCCTTGTGGACCTGCAGGGTCACGTCCTCCTCGGGGGTGAGGGTGACGATGCGCCGTGCGTCGTCGCCGATCCCGCGCAGCGGCATGAAGACCGCCAGTTTGCTGCCCACGCTGTGCCAGCGGTCTTCGCCTCGCTCGAAGGCGATGGTGCGCGAGTTGGTTC
>Ga0233377_1000395_pt1 | contig 20894 bp, 23 predicted proteins | sample ElkDunMinimDraft_6_FD_191540 | JGI IMG/M metagenome (GOLD analysis project Ga0233377, IMG submission 191540) | Fecal eukaryotic communites from dung pellets of Tule Elk in California, USA - Elk Dung E36 | ecosystem: Host-associated > Mammals > Digestive system > Large intestine > Fecal | place...
CTCGTTTCTATTTAGTATCATTTATTTAGGCATTCTGTGCTTTTAAATAAGCAATGAAATCCTGGTAAATTGTTTCAGCATTGTCATAATACCAATCGTCAAGATCTTCCCAAGTTTTTGTCCATTCAGTCTCTTCAATCGCAAAAGAACATTCTTCGATTGGAAAAGAACCGTCGTGATTGGACATGATTTCGGCTTTTGTTTCAGCGTCCAACTCATTAAATGGCACAGATCTATCGTTTTCTTCAATTAAATTTTCAAGAATCTCAAGACGTCTATCGGATGCTTCCGGCACATATTTGTTTGGAAATTGATTGGCAACTTTATCCAATGCATCGATTAAACCTTGATTATTGATCGCCTTTGCTGCATTTACTGTTTCTTGAAAGAAATCTCCAGAATTTCCTTCAATGTATTGCAAAAATCCACCGTTGTAAACTTGGTCGTCAAGTCCAACCAGTACAATACAATGTTGCGCAGCTTCGTCTAAGTCGTCGAAAGGAACTTCTTCAAATTCAGTAAAAACTTGTTCAGCGATATCATCGAAGATATTATTAATGTCTTCTTGCTCGAAAATGGATGGATCTATGTTCATGAGATTGATTTTTTACAAAGATAGGCTTTATGAATTAAGAATGGAGAATTAAGAAAAGAGAATTATGAAGTTGCAAGTATCAAGTATCAAGTATTAAGTATCAAGTATGAAGTATCAAGTATTAAGTATCAAGTATGAAGTATCAAGTATGAAGTATCAAGTATGAAGTATCAAGTATTAAGTATCAAAGTTCTTTCTCTGAATTAATTTAAATTCCTAATGTACTATAATTATGAATTGCTAATTCTTACTCCAAATGGTAGCGTACAAGTCTTCTTTCTTGATAACTCGAATTTGATTGTGATAAATTAAAGGTTTCAATTACAACTCCAACATTTTTAGCGTATCTTTTATTGGCATAGCGCGTTTCTTGAAAGATTGAGGTAGAAGGAGGGAAGCTATATGTTATTTGAAAATTGGAGGTAGTGTACGTGCCACTTGGCGTTGTAATGGATTGATCTTTATCAGTCATTTTGCTGTGCAGAAAATACAAGGTGTCAACTCCAGTTAATCCTAATTCGTATGATTCATTAAAGGTATTGTGAAATCCTCTGATGAAAACATTATTTCACCTTTATTATTTACAATGTAATGTATCGAATCTCTGAGGTAGGTCGCAATAGTTAGATAAGATGGATTTGTCGTTACTTGCTTAAAATATGTTTTACCATTGATTAGTGTATCCTTTTCAATGTAAATGCTGTCATAAAACGTAGTTTGATTTTCATTTCCTGAACCATCCATGTTAAAACGTTGGTAGATCCAGTAATTTCCCACTGTCATGGGTAAGAATGATGCGTAGCTTTTCGGGGTTGATGTTTGTTGAATGTCTTCGATTTTTTCTTTTTTACAAGCTACTAAAAATAGGATTAATGCTGATAAAGCAATTACAGATGTTGTTAGTTTCATAAACGTTGAGTTAATGTTTACACCAAAACGCCTATTGAATTTTTATATTGTTGCAGTTGCTTTGAAGTTGAACATTGACCTACTTTAGTTGAACATTTGCACTTATTTGAATGAATATTGATAGTTCAAGCAGAAGGATCACTTGACTAATCGCAGCCATCCTAAAACTCGATTATTGTCAATTGTCCATTTTCCATCCTCAAAAATTAGATCGATGTGAATTCTTGATTTTCCATTTATGCCAGGATTTTGCTGAATAATTTCAATTTCTTTCTCAGAGACTTCGGAGATGATTGCCACATGACCAAAGCGATTTCCTAAATGACCATCCATTACAATTAAGTCGCTTACTTTCGGTTTAGATTTGCTTCCGTTTGTGAATTGAACAAGTGCTCGATCAGAATTCAATTGACCATCAGAAAGATTCTTATTGTAAAAGTCGACCGCATTACCGTAAGAATTGGGCATTTTATGCTTGAAGTGCTCGTAGTAATACCTTTTTACAAACTCCACGCATTGGTATTTTTGTCCCAAGTTGTAACCATCATCGGTTGTATTTCTTCCTATAACATTACTTGTTGAACCGTTATAATAAACCGCAACTCCATGTAAAGAATCGATTTCTTCTCCAATTTTATGTTTATTACGTACATAGAAAACGGTAAAGAGAGAAATGATAAACGTAAAAATGAGTAGTTTTTTCATATTGAGAATTGGTGCTAATTTTTTTTACTTGCTAAATAAGTTAATAGCGTAGAAACTAGGAACACAATAAATATCGAAATAAATTGGAATTGGAAAGTTGAACTGGTTTGTAAATACACGCATATCACAACAAAGAGTGCAACTAAAAGTCCTAATAGAGGTCTGAATATAATTGGTTTTATTGGGCATAAACAATAAGCTAAAATGCTGTAGATCAAAATTGATTCTATTTGAATCGAAATTCCTCCGTCTTTTCCTTGGTGATAGTTTAAATTTCCGGAATCGATTTGAAAAACGATGTAGTAGCTGAATAATAACATTAAAAAGAGCAGCGTTATTTGGAATACATAAATTTTCATGTCGACAGTTTCATTTAATTCTATCAAAAGATTTTTACAAATTCCCTCTTTGCTTCTGTTTGTTTTTTAACTCGCCCATCTTGCAATATTTCAAAAGAGATAGATGTAGAATCACCTTCATACGTTTCTAGATTTGTTACTGAATCATAATCGGTTATTTCCATTTCTATATTCACTTGTTTGTACATTGTTTTAGTTATAAAATCTCCTTTAGAATCAAATGACCAGCCACCGTCTGCACATCTTGCACTCGCCATAAATGAATCAATTAAAGCTCCTTCATTATTGAATATATAGTAGGTGGTTGTAATGCAGTAATCAGATTCATCAAACGTTAAGATGACGAATTCTATAAAGTCTGAATTTCGTTCTTGCCAAGAATAAAAGTAATCTTTAACTAATCCATTTTCTCTAAAATTTCGTTCACCTCCTTTCCAAATGACCGGATACATCTCTGATGTAATCAACTTAAATTGTTTGGTTGACTCTAACCAATTTAAAGAATCTACATTAAAGGATTGAAGGTTCTTGTATTTAAAGTGCTGTTGATAATTTACAATTGACAACCTCTTATCTTCAGCTTTTTGAGGATTTGATGAGCAACAAGAAATTATTGCACAAATTATAATTAGAAATGATATGATTTTAAATTTCATGAATACTTTTTAGTTAATCAATCTTCATTCTGCAACCTTCAATCTTCAATTTTCAATTTTAATTTTCAGTTCCCCCATCCTCATTAAGATTCGATTGCTCAATAATATAAAGCGGTCTTTTCAATACATTGCGATTGATTCGACTAATGTATTCACCAATAACACCCACTGAAAGCAATTGAATTCCGCCGATGAAAGTTGAACTAATGATCAGGGAAGTCCACCCAGTGATGGTTCTATCTAAAATAAAATGGGAGTAAATGGCATACAAAATTATCAAAAACGAAAAGAACGAAAATGTTAATCCCAACGTGGTAACAAGTTGCAATGGTTTGTCCGAGAAACTTGTGATTCCGTCCATTGCAAATTTGAGCATTTTACTAAACGTGTAACCAGTTTTTCCATGCTTGCGTTCATCGCGATCGAAGAGCACTTCGCTACTTTTAAATCCGAGCCATGCAATTTGACCTCTCAAAAATTTATTTTGTTCAGGCATCATGCGCAAATAATGAATTACCTTTTTGTCGATAATTCGAAAATCTCCGGTGTCAACTGGAATATTGATAGAAGTGATTTTTCTAATAATTCTGTAAAATAGTTTTGCAGTGACCTTCTTAAAAATACTTTCACCTTTACGTTGATTTCTACGGGCATAAACGACATCAAATCCTTCTTTGTATTTATTGTACAGTTCTGGAATGAGTTCAGGTGGATCTTGTAAATCGCCATCTATGATTACAACTGCATTTCCTTTGCAATTGTCAATCCCTGCGGTTACGGCTATTTGGTGACCGAAGTTGCGACTGAAATTGATGAATTTTACTTTTTGATCTAATTTCGTCAGAGCAATCAATTCCAATAGCGACAAATCGCGACTTCCATCATTGATAAATAGCAACTCATGATTTTCGCTAATTTGATTCGCTGCTTGCTTCAAACGGGTGTAGAGCTCATGGATAATTTTTTCCTCATTGAAGATGGGAATGATTATCGAAAGTTCAATCGAATTAGTTTTGCTTGTCATTGATTTTGTATTTGGATATGTTGTGGTAAATTTCAAGTAATTCTACATCGTAAGTTTTCTCAATTTGCTGCTTAATTTCATCTTGATATACTAAAACGACGTCATTTGTTTCAAGGTTTTCGGCCAATTTAAAGGTGATGTTTTTACCTTCATCATTTAAAATATTTACATAAAACTTAATGTGACCATTATAGGTATCGTGACTTAAAACAATCACTTCATTGCTTACCTCTATCTTTCCTTTTGTAGCATCTCTTAAATAGTTGCTTACTCGAAAAATATCAAAAGCCCAATCAATCTCTTGTTGCTTATTCGTCTTTCTGAAGATCTCGTTGTAGGGATAAATTAGGACTAAAATGAAGAATGTAATTGGAAGCAAATTGAATTTAAGCGGTTTCTTCAAAATTTGTTTAGATTCTAATGTTTCAATGATGAAGTGGATAAAAAATGCCACACTTATTGCCATAAATGGATATAAAGGAATGTCATACCACACTAGTTTTGTCTTAGCTGTAGAAATGATCAAGAAAAATACTACTATCATCAGAAGCGTAAAGATTCCTAATTTCTTCTTTAGCTGATTTTTACTTGTTAGTGCGACTAATAATCCTACGGGAACGAGAATTATCCAATAAGAATACTGATAGTTTATTAAATTATTGAGGTAAAACCAAAATCCTTCATTGTGGTCTTCTAAGGCAGTTAGATAACGTCCACCTAACTCATTTTCTTGAACTGCTTGTAGGTATCCGGGACTGATTATTTCTCTCGGAATGTAATATGCTGCAACGATTAAAATGAAAACTAAAATTCCTAAATAGAAATGTTTGTTCTTAAGTAAAGACAAAAATTGCTTATCGATAATACTGAAAAGAACCAATGCTGGAGCAAAAAAGAGTCCAGTTACACTCTTCGTTAAAACTGCAAATGCGGTAACAAAAAAGAAAAGATACAAGTACTTTGTTTGCTTTTTGTGACAATACGTGAAGAAAAGTAAACCGCTCATTGTTGTGAATAGCGTCAACAGTGCATCGTAATCACCTGTCCGAGTTCCATGTATGCTTATGTATCCTTGTGAAGTTACAAGCACTAATACTGTGATAATTCCAAACCAATTATTCTTAAAGTATTTTTTCAAGAAAACAAGCAAAGCAATACAGGTGATAAATGCGGCGAGAGCTGATGGTAAACGGATTGCCAATTCATTTGGACCAAAAATGTTCATACCGATAACTTGCAACCAGATCAGTAGTGGTGGTTTGGTATTCCAAAGGTCTGGATTACCTTCATAATGCGTTACCATGAAGTTTCCATTCTTAAACATTTCATAGGCATTAATTGCCAATCGTGCTTCATCCCAAATGCGGATTGTTAATGCTTCAAGGTGACCGAAAATTGGAAAAATAATGAATATGAACAGTGCTAAATAGATAAGAATTTGCTTGTAGTAGATACTGATTTTCTTATTATTTTTTTCGAATTCATTCATGTTAGTTTCCATTTTTTTAAACGTCCAATCAAATATAGTAAAATGAGAAACAAAGAAACTTTTTTAACCATTTTGAGAATGATTAAATTGAGTTTTTAGTTGAATTTCACTCCTTGATTTGGAGTTGATAATGGGTATGTTTTAAGTGGAGTTACAATGTTTGAATGCAAATTTACAGTGCAATCAATCCATCTCGCATCACAATTTTTCGATCTGCCATTTGAGCTAAATCTTCATTGTGGGTAACAATTACAAAAGTTTGCTTGAATTCTTCTCTCAATTCAAAGAAGAGATTATGCAGGAGTTTTGAATTTTCTGTGTCTAGATTTCCCGATGGTTCGTCCGCGAAAATAATACTAGGATTATTCACCAACGCACGTGCTACAGCAATTCGTTGTTGCTCGCCACCTGATAATTCACTTGGTTTGTGATCAGCGCGATGCGACAGTCCTAAACGGTCGAGTAGAGGAAGTGCAATTTTCTTCGCATCAGCCATTGATTTTCCACCAATCATTGCAGGAATACAAACATTTTCGATTGCAGTGAATTCAGGAAGTAATTGATGAAATTGGAAGATAAAACCAATGTGCTCATTTCGGAACGCAGCCATTTTATTGGACGAAAGTTCAAACGGATTTATGCCATTTATATGGATAGAACCCGAATCTGGTTGATCTAAGGTTCCTAATATTTGCAATAAAGTTGTTTTACCAGCACCAGAAGAACCAACAATAGAAACGATTTCACTTGACTCTACATGCAAATCAATTCCCTTCAAAATTTGAAGGTGCTCATATTTCTTTTGAATGTTCTTGGCAACCAACATCTACTTATTTCTTTAACATGTTTAATGCATGTCCCATCTTGTCACGCTTTGTTTTAAGGTAAAATTCGTTGTGAATATTACTTTCAACTTCAATAGCAACATTGTCAACAATTTCTAATCCATACCCGATTAATCCAGTGCGTTTTGTTGGATTGTTTGACATCAATTTCATTTTTGTCACGCCTAAATCGCGTAAGATTTGTGCTCCAACACCGTAATCACGTTGATCTCCTTTGAATCCAAGTTGCAAGTTTGCCTCCACTGTATCCAAACCTTCTTCTTGTAATTTGTATGCTTTCAATTTGTTTACCAAACCGATTCCTCTACCTTCTTGGTTCATGTAAACGATTACACCTTTTCCGGCTTCTTCAATCATTTGCATTGATTTTTCCAATTGAGGTCCGCAATCACATCTGCAAGAACCGAAAATATCTCCTGTCATACAAGAAGAGTGAACACGTACTAAAACCGCTTCATCTTCTGTAAATTCACCTTTAACTAACGCTAAATGATCTAAATCAGTCAATTTTTCTTTGTAAGCAACCATTTTAAAGTCGCCTGCTTTTGTTGGCATATCTACATCAACCATTCGTTCGATCAACGATTCGTTGTGCATTCTATATTCAATCAATTGCTCGATTGAAATTAATTTTAAGTCGAATTTTTTGGCAACTTCAACCAATTCAGGTAAGCGTGCCATCGTTCCATCTTCGTTCAAGATTTCAACTAGAATTCCGGCAGGTTTAAATCCAGCTAATCGAGCTAAATCTACAGATGCTTCCGTGTGACCAGTTCTTCTCAAAACACCACCATTTTTTGCACGCAAAGGGAAAATGTGCCCTGGGCGACCTAAATCTGCTGGTTTTGTAGTGTCATCCACCAATGCTTTGATTGTTTTTGCTCTATCGTGAACAGAAATTCCGGTTGTACAACCATGTCCAATCAAGTCTACTGAAACTGTAAATTGCGTTTCATGCAAAACTGTATTGTTGGAAACCATTAAGTTTAATTCTAATTCGGCACAACGCTCTTCAGTTAAAGGCGTACAGATTAATCCTCGTCCATGCGTTGCCATGAAGTTGATCATTTCTGGAGTTACACATTCAGCGGCAGCGATAAAATCACCTTCGTTTTCACGATCTTCATCATCTACAACGATAATCACTTTTCCTTTTCTGATATCTTCTAACGCCTCTTCGATTGTGTTTAAAACTGTTGCCATAATTATTTTACTTAAAAGTTGTACAAATTTACGGAAATAAACGGGATAATAGAATGGTTTTAGGATGATTTAGCAAAATAAAAAGGCGCTTTTTCAAGCGCCTTTAAGATTGTATCAATCGTCTAATGTTTCTCTCAATTTTTGTCTTAATTGACGAACGTAAGTTTCCTGTAAATACTTGAAATAATTATTCGTGCTTTTTGAAATACACTTTGTATATAGTTTCAAGCGGTGCTCGATGTGGTCATTTAAACTCTCCAAAATATCCAATGCATCGTAAAAATCGCCAGAAGCTGCATGAATTACTTCGTAATGATTGTCCAATGATTTATCTACTGCAGCTTTTCCTTTGTCGCCATTATCCAAGCATTCATAATAAACGTCCTTAATGCTAAATGCATCAAGTTTCGCTGTATCTATTAAATCAACGATTTTTCTTGAATATTCAAATTCAACTTCAAATTCGATGTCATCCAATTCTGTTAAGCGCGATTCTAAGAATCGATCTGGGAAACGGAATGCATCTTGCCAGTTGATGTAATCTTGCCATAGTCCAAAACGACGTACGTTATTTCCTAGGTCAATTACTCTAAAGTTGTCTTTTTTAGGCAATTTTCTTGATCCGCGACCAATCATTTGGTGGTACAAAGTCAAAGAACGCGTTGCACGATTAAGAATAATTGTCTCTACGGTTGGTTCGTCAAATCCTGTTGTTAAGATTCCAACTGATGAAAGAATAGCATCTGGAGTTTCTTTGAACCACTTTAATACTTCTTTTCTGTCTTTGTCAGAAAAAGTGGAGTCTAAGTGACGGATTTTAAAACCACGTTTCTTAAATGTTTCTTCTACACGAATCGAAGTCTCAATTCCTGGATTAAAAATCAATGTCTTTGTTCCAACTGCAATTTCTTCAAAGGCAAAAAGTAATTTTTCTTGCATGAAGTAATTACCGTAAACGACATCAGATGAACTTACCGTAAAATCACCATTCGACCCGATTTTTAAGCCGTGTAGGTTAACATCATATGTGTACGTTTCAGCATTTGCTAAGAATTGTCCTTCAATTAATGAAGATATACTTTCCCCAACCAACAATTTATTGTAATTGTCATTTAATGGAAGTACACGGTTGCTACTCAATGGTGTTGCTGTTACACCTAGAATATTTCCACCTTGATAAAACTGAAAGATTTTTCTAAAACTGTTGTAGTGCGCCTCATCTACGATTACTAATCCAACGTTTTCAATGAAATTTTCATCCTCTTGCAAGCGATTGTTTAATGTTTCAACCATTGCGATGAAGCAGTTGAATTCATCTTGGTTTTCAATCGTTTTTACTTCGGAATTAATAATTTTATTGTTGACACCAATGGCGTTTAATTGCTTTGAAGTTTGTTGAGAAAGCTCAATTCTATGCGTTAGAATCAAGACCTTTTTTCCCCATAGCTCAATATATTTTTTAGCAATTTCAGAGAAAATTACCGTTTTACCACCTCCTGTAGGTAATTGATAGAGTAGGTTAAAGTTTTCTCCATTTACTTTCAGTTCTTCAATAATGTTGTTTACTGTGGCTTCCTGAAATGGATATAATTTTTTTGCGTTTGCTATTTCGGTTTCGATCATCATTCAATAAAATGGGGGTACAAAATTACCGCCTTTATTCTGATTTAGCAAATTATAAGTTGATATTAAAATTTTATTTTTTGTAGTCGAATGTATTTCATTGATTAAAGTCACCCAACTATTGATTGAAAAATCAGTTTTATGCTTTAGAATAATACTACCTTTGTTAAAATTACATATATGAAAGGAAGATTAATTTTACTGTTCTTAGTTATTTCAATTTCAACCTTTGCGCAACAATCGAAAGTGAAAGTGCCATCTTATTTTGGATTTCAAGTAAAACCTATTTTTCCTGCGAAATTTATTGGAACTTCTAGCATCCAAACTAATGTTGAAGGGTTTCATACAACCTTACGTCAAACAACGGGATATTCTTTTGGTGGAGTTGTTCGTGTTGGTTTAACAAAATTAATTGCTTTAGAAACAGGGATTAATTTGACGCAACGCACCTATAAATATGATACTTCAATACCTGACTCAAATGTTTTCGCTACTGGTCGACTACGCTATTTAACGTATGATATTCCATTGAGTGCTTTGTTTTATATTCGCTTAACTGACAAGGTGTATATGAATGTATCGTTAGGAGCTGCGTTAGTGTACAATCCAACTGTTGCTGGATCTAAAATTATGCCTGATGGTTACCATGATTTTCGCCAATATGCATTGGGTAAGAAGGTAAAAGCTGAAGCAATTGGAAATGTTGGTTTTGAATACCGTACGGAAAAATCGGGGATTTTTTATTTAGGAGCAGCAGCAAGAATTCCAATCGGACCATTGTTTTATCTAAAATCTGAATACCGTTATCAAGGATATTATCTTGAAACAGACGCTGAGAATCAAGGAAAGGTTAGTGGTGCATATATTGCTTTGGAAGTGAAATATTTCTTTCCAATTGTAAAAATCAAAGGAAGTCCGATCAAATCACCAATCGAACAATGAGTTTAAATATGCAAGAGTGGATTGCTAAATTTGACATGCAACCACATCCAGAAGGAGGCTTTTTTGTTGAAACGTACCGTTCACAAATTTCCCTTGCTGATAAGAAATCAATTGCAACAGTAATTTACTTTTTATTGCCTTCGGGTAAAAAATCAACTTGGCACCGTATTAAAAGCGATGAGTTTTGGTTTTACCATGCTGGTAGTGCTATTGTTGTTCATTCTATTGAAAATGGTAGCTACAAATCAATGGAAGTTGGATCATCGATTTTGGACAATCAATTACCACAATATTTGGTTCCTGCAGGCGCAATTTTTGGTGCTAGTGTGAAAGAAGAAAATACTTTTTCACTTGTGTCATGTGTTGTTGCTCCTGGTTTTGACTTTGCGGATTTTGAATTATTCACACAAGCGCAGATGGAGGAGATGTTCCCAAATCTTACCACTGAAATTGCTCGCTTGTACTAATTACTGAAGTGAAATTCGAATCGTCTTCGTACTAGAATTACCTGAAAGCTCTAATAAATAACTTCCAGACGAGAACGTACTTAAATCAATTGTTTGGTCGTTCGATAACTGTACATCGCTCAAAAATCTTCCGGTATTATCAAACAATTTAATTTGATCAATCGCCTTTTTATGCTTAATGTGGATGATACCTGTAGAAGGGTTTGGATAAATCTCTATGCTCAAATCTTCTAGTTGATCTACATTTACTTGTTGATTTGAACTGTATTGATTGAAAAAGCGCCAAATTTCTTTAGTAGCGCTAAAATCTTGACACGTATTACCTAAAGTTGGTAAGCTTATTGCTCCGGGCCATGAATGTCCGCCACCAGTAACTTTAAACAATTCAACTGTGTAATTGTCTGTGCCTCCTGAATATAGAAAACGCTCAGCAGTTGCGCCATCCGTTGTATTCGTGTTTGGAATTTGTGTTGTGATTGGTGGTGTGTTGCAATTGTTTTTATCAACCCATAACATAACTACATCTTCAATTGATTTAGAAGCAGCATCACCATTGTATAAAACTGTTGCATCCTCTGTGCCGTGAATTTGAATCACAGGAATTCCCGCGCCATTAATACAATTGTTGTACATGTAATTCGTCATCGAACCAGTAACTGACGCAATAGCTCGAAATTTATTAGTTTGACAAGCGAGTACATAACTCATGTAGGCACCATTAGACATTCCAACGCTGTAAATACGATCTTCAATAATTGAATAATTTGCCGTCAGCGTATCAACTAAATCAGCTAAAAAACCAAGATCATCTACCGTTGTACCAGCCAGTCCAATATTCCAAAAAGTTTGGGATGATAAAGGGTCAGTTGTCCCATCTGGATGAACAAGAATGAAATTAGCAGTATCAGCGATGTTAGAGAAATTGGTATACAGTGCTTGTTGTTGACCGGTCGACCCACGTCCATGAAGGTTTAAAACCAATGGAACTGGTTGAGAGACTTGATAGCTTGCAGGAATGTAAATCGAATACGTTCGCGTAATGCCATCGTGAACGAAAGATTTGTTCAATGTTTGTTGACTGAAACTAATTGCGTTAAGCATACATAGTGCGACGCTTGTTATATAGAGAGAAAGTTTTTGCTTCATTCGTGTTTAATTAATAGATAAGTCAAAAGTAGGGAAATGAATTTATCGTAGCACAAAATTCACACGCATATTTGCTAATTCATCTGCTTTTGATCTTTCTGGGTAGACTACTGGTTCACGATTTCTCATGCCAACAATGGAAATTTGCCTTTTATCAACTCCAAAATGTATGAGATAGCTGCGAACAGTTTTCGCACGTTGTTTAGCTAAACCATTTCTATTGACGCAACACACATGACCGCGTATTAGTACATGTAATTGTGGGGATTTGTTTAATGTATCCGCCAAGCGATAAATTAAAGGTGTGTATTCTGGTTTTAAAACAGCTGATGCATCTTCAAATTGAAGATTTAATTTATTAAAATCAATCTGCTTAGTGTGACTTTGGGAGAAGCCAAACAGTGTAATTGAGCAAAAAAGAAAAATGAATCGATATTTCATTATATCTAAAGTAGTAAAAAAGAAAATGGTTGACCAAATTATGGTCAACCATTTTTATTCAAGGAAATTTATTTATCAATTGAACCGGTTACACGTTTCATGAATTCGTTCAAAGCTTCACGTTGTGTTTTGCCTGATGACTTCATTTCTGCATGTACTTCAAGTGCTCCAGAGAAATTTGAAAGTAGTTCTCCGATAACATCCAATTCTTCATCTTTAATTCCAGGTGCATCAATTAAATGTTCCAATGTTTCCATTGTTTCATTTACGTAGTCTTCATCGTTTTCTTCGATGAATGATACCATGTGTTTAATTATTGGTAACCGCATCTTTCACTTCTTGAATGATTTCTACTTTATTACCTTGAGCTTGCTTCACTAACGTTCCATCCACAAAGCCAGCGAAAGTTGGCAAGTTGGAAACATCAGCAAACTGGCGAGATCCTGGTAATTTTTCTGCATCTACATAATAAAACTCAACTTCTGGATTTTCTTCTGCCATACGTTTGAATTTTGGTTTTGTGATTTTGCAATTTCCACACCAAGATGCTCCATATTGAACCATCACTTTTTTATTGCTAGCCAATAATTGCTCTAAATTATCTTCCGTTAACTCTGTAAACATGATTTCTTAGTTTTTAGCTAAATACTCAGCAGTTGAATTTCTGTCAGCTTTCATCGCTTCTTTTCCTTCTTCCCAGTTTGCTGGACAAACTTCACCATGTGTTTGAACGTGTGCGTATGCATCAACCAAACGGATGTACTCTGCTACGTTTCTTCCAACTGGCATGTGGTTTACTGACTCATGGAAAACTGTTCCGTCTTCGTCAATTAAATATGTTGCACGGTAAGGTACGTTATCACCTTCAGACTCTTCGTCGAATTGATCGTAATCCAAGATACCTAATGTGTCAGCCAAAATTCTTGTAGAATCCGCGATTAATGGGAAACGAACACCTTCAATTCCTCCGTTATCTTTCGCAACATTCAACCAAGCGAAGTGAACCTCTGCTGTATCACAAGATGCACCTACAACGATTGTGTTTCTTTTTTCAAATTCTGCAACTGCAGCTTGGAAAGCGTGGATTTCTGTTGGACAAACAAATGTGAAATCTTTTGGGTACCAAAACAAAACAACTTTTTTCTTTTCAGCTACAGCTTTTTCGAAGATGTTGATTTTGAATGTATCTCCCATTTCATCCATTGCATTTACAGTGATAGAAGGGAATTTTTGTCCTACAATACTCATAATTTGTATGTTTTTATAATTAATAATTCGATTGATGTTGCAAAGATAGTCACCTTTTTGACGTAGGCTTAATTATAAAAATCGATACTTCTATAAATTATATCTATGTTAATTAAAATTCCATGCTTTTTCTTGATATTCGAGGTGTAAGGTCATGGTCTTTCTCTCAAAACATACGTTCTTTAGTTTTCTGTTGAACTATAAGTATTGATAAAATTTGCTTGCAATTGGTGAATTGAAAGCATTTTGGGCGTATATTCGTAGGTAATATTTATCGAAACCATAAGAATATGAAAACCGATCCGGAAGTATTGAAACAATTGATGCAGCAAGGAAGTTTATTGCCCCAAGAGGAAATGCTTGAAATTGCACGTAAAAAAGGTTCATTATTCATTGGTATTCCGAAGGAAACATCATTTCAAGAAAATCGTGTTGCTTTGGTTCCAGAAGCTATTTCTTTATTGGTTTCAAATGGTCATCGCGTTAAAATCGAATCGAAAAGTGGGGAAGGAGCAAATTTTTCAGATCGCGAATACAGTGAAGCTGGAGCTGAAATTTGTTTCGATCGGGCTGAAGTTTTTAAATGTGATATCATTTTTAAAGTTGCTCCACCGAATGAAGAGGAAATTGATTTTATGCCAGGACATCAAACATTGATTTCGGCACTTCAAATTTCGATTCAGCCAAAAGAAATATTACAAAAATTAATTAGCAAAAAAATTACCGCAATTGCGTGGGATTATATCCGTGATGAAGAAGGTGTATTTCCCGTAGTTCGTACTTTAGGCGAAATGGCGGGTACAACCTCCGTTTTAGTTGCAGGTGAATTACTGTCTAAATACAGCAATGGTAAAGGAATGATGCTTGGTGGTGTTGCAGGTGTGCAACCTTCCGAAGTAGTTGTGATTGGAGCTGGTTCTGTTGGTGAATACGCTACACGTGCTGCACTAGGATTGGGGGCAAATGTAAAAGTGTTTGACAATTCATTATCACGTTTACGTCGACTTCAAAATGATATTGGGGTTCGAATTTACACATCGATTATTCAACCGAAAGTACTAGCGAAAGCATTAAAACGTGCTGATGTTGCAATTGGTGCTTTACGAGCGCCTTTGGGCAGAACTCCTTGTATTGTGACGGAAGAAATGGTGCAAGAAATGAAACAAGGCTCCGTAATTGTTGATGTGAGCATCGATCAAGGCGGATGTTTTGAAACTTCTCGCGTGACGAATCACAAAAAACCAACTTTTGTAGAACATGGTGTAATTCACTATTGCGTTCCAAATATTTCGTCGCGTATTTCACGCACAGCTTCGTTTGCTTTGTCAAATATATTTTCTCCGATCTTGTTAGAAATGGGAAATCAAGGTGGTTGCGAAAATTTAATTGCAAACGATCCTGGCTTTAGAAGTGGTGTTTACATTTACAAAGGAAATCTGACAAGTGAAGTCCTTGGAAAAGTATTCAACTTGAAATACAAAAGCATTGAATTGCTATTGATGGGCTTGAAAAGAGGTCAGTAAATGCAAGTAATTCAACCTTTAAATTTACCGAAAGCTCCCCTGAAACTTACCAAAAAGAATGGTGAAGTGATGGTTTGGTGTGTACTGCGTAAGAAGAATTTAGTGTTAACTCCCGAAGAATGGGTGCGACAACACATTATTCATTATTTGATTGATGGAGTTGGAATTCCTGCTGAGCGTATCGTTTCAGAAATGGCAATTACGGTAAACGGTTTAACACGCAGATGTGATGTTGTGGCAGTCGATCGATCGGGGAAGCCAAAATTAATTGTTGAATGTAAAGCAACGGCCATTCCTGTAAATGAGAAAGTCTTGTTTCAAATCGCACAATACAACCGCGAACTCCAAGTCGACTATTTAATGCTCAGCAATGGAATTGATCATTTTTTGTCAAGAATCAACCAAGAAACAGGAGAATTAGAGCGATTGGATGAATTGCAAAGAGAATGGATTTATTGAATTATGAATTAAGCTGATTGTATTGTTTAAGAAAGTAATTTTCAACTATCAACTTTCAACTATCAATTATCAATTATCAATTATCAATTATCAATTATCAATTTTCAACTTGCAACCTGCAACTTTCAACCTTTAACCTGCAACGCCGTAGGCAGCAGCGCAACTAATTTTCAACTAATTTCCCCACACCAAAATACGTGCATCATCCGAACATGAGGCAAAACTATTTTCTTTTAATCGAATAAGTTTATTAACCGAATGACGGTGTCCACCTGACTTTAATTCCAATTTCTGTAGTACGTTTAAATTAGCAGCATCCCAAATTTTTATTGATTTATCTCTACTTGCCGAAATAAAGTGAGCTTCATCCAGTTTTAATAAATCATAAATCATGAAATTGTGTGCCGGAATACTTTTAAAAGTGGTCATTGACTTTCGATCCCACAATTTTAGATGTGCATCTTTTCCGCCAGTTATTAGAAGATTTTCATCAAACAACAGTATACTTCCAACGCCATCTTGGTGCGCAAAAATGTCGTGTAAAACATTAAAGTGAGTTGTTTCAATTACGCGTAAATTTCCATCTTGACTTCCGATAAAAAGCAAATTTCCATCTTCGGAAACAACAATTGAACGAATTTTACCGCAGTCAAAAGGCATTTTAATTACGAGTTCCAGCGTTTCAGTATTCCAAATTGAAATGAGTCCATCGCCATCGCCTACAATTAACTGCTTTTTCGCAGTATTTTCTGCCATTGCATAAATTCCTTTTTGGTGCAAAACATATAATTTCAATTCCTTTCGGTCTACTAAATCTACAAAATGAAGATGTCCACTAGAAAGTCCAATTGCTAGTTTAGTATTATCTGCTAAAAGTTGAATGGAGTAGGGTGTAGTAGGCATTTTGATAGCAAATTTATCTTGCTCACCTGTTGCTACGCTCCATCGTACAACATATTTGTCGGCACTACCTGAATAAATAAATTGTCCATCGAATTGAATTGAATAAATTGCTCCCGCATGACCGGTAATGGTATTTTTTTTTGAGAATTCAAGCTGCGTAGACATGTTGAATGTGGATTTTATTATTTATTTAAAACGACGGTTTATCTCTGCAAATATAGTCTATATTCAAAAATCTAATTGGATGGTGGTTCCTTTTTCGAGTGAACTATTTATAGTTAATTGTGCATTCATTTCATTTGCGCGAGCTTTCATGTTTAACAAACCATACCCCATTGCTGCAGTGCTGATATCGAAACCAATTCCATTGTCCTTAATGATTAAGGTGTTGGGAAGTATTTTAACTGTCAACTCAGTGCAACAGGAATATTTAAGTGCATTATTAGTTGCTTCTTGAATGATTCTGAATAAATGCAAAGCGATTGAAGGAGAGTAAGTTTGTGATTTATCTGTTTTAACAGATAGCTTTATTTGTGGATGAATATTAATTCGATTGAGGTAATCAATTGCTTTTGCTTTTAACTCTTCAGCTGTCAATTCGTGTTTATGAATCGACCAAATGGTATCCCTCAAGGCATCGTTTGCCATTGTAGATACTTCTCTTATTTCCTCCAATTCCCTCTTGTCGTGCTCGTTGGTAGATTTGAATGATTTTACATCAATTATGGATGAAATTAGAGTAAGTTCCGCACCAAGGTTATCGTGCAGATCTCTAGCGATTCGCGTACGCTCAGCATCTAAATTTTTCATATTTTCAATGGTAGCTCTTTGCAGTTGCACTTTTTTACGTTGTGTGATTACAATAATCAACGTGATTAAAATCAAGATGCCTGCACCGAGAATTAACATCCACAATGATTTGTTGTTGTTTTTAAGTTGCTCTTCTTTGATTGCCGTTTCTTTTTTTTCTAATTGATATTTTTTTTCTAGTTCATTAAGATTTGCACGGTTACTTACTTGCGTTATGCTATCTTTCGCTTTCAATAACCGTTTTTGATATGCAATTACCTGTTCCAGGTTATTTTCTTCTTCATATAGCAGGATATACATTTCTAATGCTTGCAAGTACGCTTGATGGTAGTTGGTTTTTTTAGCGAAATAGATGCTAGAGTCAAGTAAATGAGAAGCAATTTTATATTTTCCCGCACTTAAATGTAATTCTGCCAAGTTGTTGTAACCATCGGCTAAATTGGAATAATCATGATTGATTCGATCGATTGCAAGTGATTTATTGAAATATAGAAAAGCAGAATCGAGCTCGTTGAGGTAATGATAAACGCCACCAATATTGTTTAAAGCTTCAGAAATTCCAACTGCATTGTTTTCCTTTTTTTCAAGTTCGTAGGTTTTTTTGAAACGCCTAAGTGCGCCTTCTAAATCACCTTGATTTGCTAGTACAATTCCAATTAAATTGTTGCTCGTAGCTAAGCCCTTTTGGTCGTTTAAGTTGGTGAATTTTTTAATTGCACTGGTGTGAAATTCTAATGCTTTGTCGAAATCTTCTAAATTTTGATACATCAATCCAATGTTATTTTCGACCGTCGCAGCTTCACGTGATAGCTTGTGTTTTTCATAAATTTTTAAAGCTGCAATGTAATGTTCTAATGCTTTTTCTTTGTTACCCGTTCGGTTGTAAGAGGAGCCAAGGTTGTTGTGTGCCGACGCTTTTATTTCATTCGATGAGGTGTTGCTTAGGATAGCTGTTGATGCGTTGATTGCTTGATTGAAATTTCCTTGCATACGATCGACGATTGCAAGGTTTAATTTGATCTTTTGTTCGAGATTTTTATCAGGTTTATTACGTATCGCCTTTTGAAGTAGTGTTTTTGCTTTTTCAGGATAACTAGTTAATAATTGTTCGGCATCCCTATTTAATTCAATTGCAGATTGTGCCTTCAATGGATGAGCCAGCAATAAAAGGAATAATAATTGAATCGAGAAAACTTTCATTATAATGTTGAATGTTTAGTTGTAATGTTTTTTAGATATAGCCACCAGTTCGGGCTTTAGATAGGGCTTCAACTTTATTATGGACTTTCATTTTCCTGTAAATATTCTCAACATGTTTTTTAGCTGTACTGTAGCTAATATATAAGTTTTCTGATATTTGATCGTAGCTTAATCCCTTAGCAATTTGTTCTAAAATCTCTATTTCCCTTTTTGTAAGTTCGTAATCGGCTTCATTTTTTATGGTTGTAGGTCGACCAGTTTTTATCAGTTTCAGTGCTTTTCGTGCGACAATCGGACTCATGGGAGCGCCGCCTTCTACTGCTTCGTAAATGGCTTTATGGAATACTTTTGGTGGTTCGCTTTTCATAATGTAGCCAGAAGCACCAGCCATAATTGCATCAAATATGTGTTGTTCATCATCAAAAACGGTGCACATTACGATTTTTATATGTGGCCAGCGATTGCCAATTACTTCAGTTGAACTTACGCCATTCATCTCTGGCATATGGATATCCATAAAAATCACATCGATGGAGTGATTATTCTCCAATCGACTGATTATCTGTTTTCCATTTGCTAGGACGTCAACAACTTTAAACTCAGAAGCAAGTTCAATTTTTTCTTTGAGCACCATCGCCAGTTTGGAAATATCTTCAACAATTGCAATTTTTATTGTTTTCATACGCTTAACTAATGATTTGCAAAGTTGTGCTAAAAACTGCAATCATTATATACGTCAAAAGTATGATTTTTTTATTACTAGTTAATTTCTAATTTACTGAATGTATTGAGGTTAAGTTGTATCTATCACAAAATGTAAAATTTTAAATCACTTCAATTGAAATGAGAAAATGACTTCGTGAGTGCTATTGTTTTTCTGTCCAGGAATATTATTCATCCACAGTTCGTAGGCATATCCCAATCGAAATTTTCCAAGGATGTCGTATCCAATGGTTGGACCAACTGCAAAGTTACCTCTGCCGAATGGAATGCAACTTATTGCTCCAAACCATAAACGGTCCTTCCAAGTTGCAATAATCGCTTCTGAACTAGCCATTCTATGGAGGTCAGTGTAAAGTTGTAATCGTGGAGTAAGTGACCAATTTTGACCTAATTGAAAAGTGTAATCACCAAATATCCAGTAATGTGGAGCCGAATTAAATAGTTGATTGTTGCGTTGAAAATAGCCGTTTAATTGTGTGATGCTGATACCAGTGTTCCATTTCTCTCCATGAAAAGCTAATCCAAAATCAGAATGAAAATTGGTGCTATTTTTTATCTGAAACGGGTCTTCTGGTAAATAATAGATGAGGTCTTCTTTTTTATATCCAATTGAGCGAACTCCAGCCGAAAGTCCAATAGACATGTATGCATTTTTAATCGGAAGGTGGTATGCGTACGAAAGGAGTCCTGTATGTGCTCTTGTAATCCCAATAACATCGTATTCATAACTTACACCAAGTCCACTATTAATTTTGTCAATTTTAGCAGCATAATTTACCCATAAAGTTGCTGGTGCTCCGTTTGTTTTATCCCATTGGTTTCGCCATTGTGAAATTGCTTGGTGTTTATATTTTGCTCCTGTCATTGCAGGATTCGTATGCATGTAATTGTTCCAGAAAAATGCTGATCTAGGTTCTTGTTGAGCATTTACTTGAAAGGATAAAAGCACTACAGTAACTAGTTGAATAATTCGATTTGAGTAGTTCATTGGAAAAAAATTAATGATCCAAAGTAGTAAATTTTTAATAAAAAATTAGAGTGAATGATATTTTGTGGATTGTACTCGAGTGATTTACGTTTGGGGAAATTAATTTGATATTAATTTTCACAAAAAAAAGGGAAGCTAAAAACTTCCCTTTCAAAATAGTATTGAAGTAAGATTACCCGTTGATCGCTACAACTTCCTTCACTTCAGGAATGTATTGTTTCAACAAGTTTTCGATTCCTCCTTTTAATGTTGCAGTTGAAGACGGACATCCAGAACAAGATCCTTTCAAGATAACAGAAACAGTTCCGTCATTAAATCCTAAATAGTCAATTGCACCACCGTCGTTTTCTACTGCTGGACGAACGTAATCATCTAATAAATTTGTGATTGCTTCATCAAATTCGGAAGGTGATAAGTTTTCCAAAATAGTTGCTTTCTCTTCAGATTCTGCGCGAGCTCCTGCGTTGGCATTTTTCTGTGGCATTGCAACCAAGATATCTTTTCCTTCTTCAATGAAATTCTTGATGTATTCACGTAATTCCATTGTAATGAAATCCCAAGGAACATTGTCTGTTTTTGTGATTGTCACAAAATTTGCAGCGATAAAAACATTGGCAACAAATGGAAACGCAAATA
>Ga0233377_1000398_pt1 | contig 20794 bp, 11 predicted proteins | sample ElkDunMinimDraft_6_FD_191540 | JGI IMG/M metagenome (GOLD analysis project Ga0233377, IMG submission 191540) | Fecal eukaryotic communites from dung pellets of Tule Elk in California, USA - Elk Dung E36 | ecosystem: Host-associated > Mammals > Digestive system > Large intestine > Fecal | place...
TCTGGTGTGATGGTTGATCTTGGTCGACAACCCTTCTACCAGAGGCTTCTCTATTCCGACACCACGCCCTACGTCCGGCGGTCCGAAACGAGCCCGCGACCTGCGCTATCAGGTTGGAATGGGTTCATTGAACAGATATTCTTTGGCTTTCACGCCCCGAGCATACAGGTTCTTATCTGGATTCCTCTTATGCCAATCAAGTGCAATTTTGTTGACTGAGCTGATTCCAACATGGTGTCGTAGGTCGTGAGCTTGCTGTGGGTCGTTGGGTTCGGCCCTGACGTAGAGAAGCCCCTGGTATAAGGGTTGTCGACCAAGATCAACCTGTAACCAGAGGCTTCAAGTTGCTGTTCTATCGTGCTGCGCTGCCCTTGTCACCCCGGACCCTGACCTACCTCGCCGGGGTGATCCGCCGTCATCGAACCTCGATCGGTTCGACCTGGCGCCGGCTCAACCCCGGACAGCAGGCCCTGCTGGTCCTGGTGCACCTGCGCAAGGGAGAGATCTTCGCCGAGGTCGCCGCCGACCGGCCGTACTACTCCGGCAAACACCACCATCACGGCATGAACGTCCAGATCATCGCCGCTCCGGACGGCACACCGCTGTGGACATCGGGCTCCCTTCCAGGATCGGTGCACGACCTCAAGGCGGCCCGGATCTGGGGCATCATCCGGCGTCTGGAGAGCGCCGGACTGATCACCCTTGCCGATAAGGCCTACATCGGCGCTGATCAGCGGGTGCTGGTGCCGTACAAAGGGAGGAAGAAGCCCGCCTCGCAGAAGGCGGCCAACTCCGCCCATGCCAAGCTCCGCGGCCCCGGCGAGCGCGCCAACGCAGTGCTGAAGACCTGGCGCATCCTGCGGAAACTACGCTGTTGCCCCCTTCGCGCAGGTCAGCTCGTCAAAGCCATCTTCGTTCTCCAGGCCCGCGAATCGGGATGAAATACGTTCACTGTCGTGGCGGACCCCGGAAACGCCTGGAACAGCAGCAGGCCCGGCAGCGTCGTCACCAGCACGGCCGCCGCCGTCCAGGCTCTCACGACTGAGGGAAGCCGGTCAGCGTGAAGCCGGGTCGGCCGTCGCGGTCCCGATCCGGCCGGTCCTGTCGGCGAGGACCTCCAGAGGGCTGGCGAGTATCTCGGAGAAGGCGAGTTCGGCCGCGCCGATCAGGGTGGCGTCGTCCCCGAGGGCCGAGACACCAAGCCGCACCCTCTCCCGGGAGATCACCAGCACGTTCGCCTCGACCCGGCGGAGGACCTGGGCGGCCGAGCCCGGGTAGACCTCGCGCAACATCCCGCCGAAGATCACCAGGCCGGGGTTGAAGAGGTTGATCAGGTTCGCCACCCCGATGCCGAGCCAGTCGCCGATCCGGTTCAGCGCCTCCACGGCCGCGGCATCCCCCCTGTCCGCGGCCTCCACCACCGCCCGTACGCCCTCGCGGCCGGTGAGCTCGGAGGACCGGCCGGCGGCGTCGATCAGGGCCTGCTCGCCGACCTCCGCCTCAAGGCAGCCGCGTGAGCCGCACCCGCAGGGACGCCCGTTGTAGGGGTTCACCATCATGTGCCCGAGCTCGCAGCCGTACCCGCCGTCGCCGTCGAGCAGCTTGCCGCCGACGATGATCCCGCCGCCCACGCCGACGTCCCCGTGCAGGTAGACGAGGTTCTGGAAGCCGACGCCCACCCCGCGCTGGTGCTCGGCGAGCGCGCCCAGGTGGGCCTCGTTGCCCACGGCCACCGGGAGCCCGAGCCCCAGCCTGAGGCCGAGCTCGGTCCCGAACGCCTGGTCCACCCAGCCCATGTTCGGGCCGAAACGCACCATCCCGTCACCGGGCCTGATCATGCCGCAGTAGGCCGCGCCGACGCCGACGCACACCGAGTCCGAGGGGGTCTCGCGCTCCATCTCGCGGGCGAAGGCGGCGAGGGTGCCGACCACGTCGTCGAGGTCGGCGCCGGCGCGAGGCCGGACCGCCTCCCTGCGGTCCAGGATCGTGCCGCCCAGCCCGACCCTCGCCGCGACGAGCCGGTCCACGCGGACGTCGAAGGCCACCACGTGAACCCGGCTCGACTCCGGGACGACCAGCAGCGACGGCCGGCCCGCCTTGCCGGTGTCCTTGGGGAGCTCCTCGCGGACCAGCCCCGCCGAGGTGAGCTCCCCGGTCAGTCCCATGATCGTGCTGCGGTTCAGGCCCATCAGATCGGCCAGTGCCGTGCGGGAGAGCGGGCCGCCCAGGTGGACGTGCCGGAGCAGAACGCCAAGGTTGCGCCGGCGAATCTCCTCCTGGGAGCGACCGGCTTTCAGCATCGTGGGGATCCTGACGACTGAGGGCTTGTCATCGTGGTGCGCCACGACGGCGGGACAGGGGGTCACACCGAGGTGAGGCACTGAGATAGATCCTGTCACACCGAGGGGACACGGGCCGAGGGCGGCGGAAGCGTTTTCCCGTCACTCCCGGCCGGCGTCTCGGGATCGCCGCCGAGGAGGCGTCGTGGCCATGCGAGCACAGATTATGAATCTACATTGTAAAGGGCGTGGGTCGGTGAACGAAAGGAGAACGAACGCGAAGCGCCGCCGACTCTCTGGACAGGCCAAGGATCCGGGGGCGTTGACCGCTTTTCTTTGTCTTTGCGGCCTGGTGCTGATAACGGATCGGTAAGACCATACTGTCACGGGCCGCATACAGTGTGTGATTTTGCCAGGGTAGGAGGGCGAGACGCGACACGGGAGGCGAGATGCACGATGAGCATGATCGGACTCACGGCCACGGCCTCACGGCGAGACCCCGAGGGCGAATGCCGTACGGCGATCCGCCGCTCCGGCAGCCACCGCCGTCCGCCGGGCAGCCGCCCTTCGAGGCGTCGCACGCCCCCGAGGCGCCGCGTGCCACCGAAGCCACAGAGCTTCCCGAGCCGCCGGAGCCGATCCGGCCGCCGCGTCCCGCACGGCCTCCGGAGTCCCGGGTGCCCGTGGGGCCGATGTCTCCTCCTGAGCGGTCGGAGCGGCCTGAGGAGGAAGGGGCGAAGGCGCCGCGGAGGTCCGCACGGCACCGCAAGGACGAGGAGGGCGGGGAGAGCGGCGACGCCTGTCCACCGGTCCGCGACTCCCGGACATACCTCGACAGCAGACCGTTCTCGATGCCCCCGCCTCCTGGTCCGTGGCGGCGGCCATGGTTGCGTCTGTCTCGCGACCAACTTCTGAGGCCCGCGCTGATCGCCGGATTCCTCGCCGCGGCGGGGGTCGGTGTCTGGTCGTCCGGCTGGTCCCCGTGGGACGGGGTCCCCACCGCCGGCACGTCGCCCGCGTCCTCAGGGGAAGGCCTCCTCCTGGGGCACGACATGGTGATCACTCCCTCGGCTCCCGGGGTGGACGTGAAGGCCACGCCGGAGGCTCGCGAGGACGGGAGGGGATCGTCAGGGGAACCCCTCGGGGGAGGGGAGAGATCGGACGCGAAGACCCCGAGGGGAAGAGTCCACGGGGAAGGACCGGGCCGTGAGAGGGCCGGTAGGGCGGGTGGCGGGGACAGGAAGGGCCCGGGCCGCGCCCCGGCGGAACGCGCCCTCTCCTTTGGCGGAGACACCAAAAACGAATGGGTCGAGCGGGTGGAGCGGGCAGGGGGCGCCAAGAAGCCGGATGAGCGGCCCGTACGGCACCGCGAGGGCGGCTCCGCACGGACCGCCGCCGGGTCCGGAGAGACGGGGAACGCCGCGTCGAAGGCCGGCGCGGGGCGGGAGAGCGGGCGCAGGACCGGTGGTGGGAGGCGGGGGAGCGCGAGCGGCGGGCGCGGAGCGGAGGAGGCCGGGACGGCGGGGCGGCCGCGCTCCGGGGCGCGGGAGGGCGGGTCGCCGTCCCGGGCGGGCAGGACGGGCGCGCCGGCCACCGGGTCGCCGCCGCCCTCGGCCTCCAGGAGCAGGCCGGCCGGAGGCGGCAGGAGCGCCGGCATCAGTGCCACCTACGCCTGCCGTCACCTGTCTTCCACGGACTGGCGTCACGCCTACTGCGTACAGGTATGGAACGACTACAAGAGCAGGAACGGCCTGCGTTAACCCGTTTCCCCCAGGTGGCTTCGGTCGACGCGGAGTGATGATCAACCGCCCGGATCCAGGTCGGACGAGGTCTCCGACAGCCCGGGGTGAAAGGCCCGAGCGTGCTCTAGGCGGGCCGGTTCTGCTGCTTCAGCCAGTCGATGTAGCGGGTGGGGGCGATGCGGGCGCCGTTTTTGGCGATGAGGGCGTCGCCGGGGACGGCGGCGAACATGCCGGCGGCGGCGTCGGTGGTCACCGAGCGCCTGTCGCCCTTGGCGGCGAGGGTGATCCGGCCCAGTTCGTCCAGCGGGTAGACATCGGGTCCGGCCACGTCGAGGGGGCCGCCCAGGGGCGCCCCGGCCGCGACGTCGGCGACGGTGGCGGCGACGTCCGCGGCGGCGACCGGCTGGAGGGGGGTGCGAGGCAGGCGGACGGTCTCGTCGTCGGCGGTCCAGGACAGGATGGCGTCGACGAATTCCATGAACTGGCCGGCGCGCACGACGGAGTAGGGGATGGGGCCGGCCTTGAGGAGATCCTCCTGGAGGGTCTTGGCGCGGTAGTAGTCGGTGGGGACCTCGTCGACGCCGATGATGGACAGGACCACGAAGTGCTTGGCGCCGGAGCGCTGGGCCGCGGCCAGCAGGTTGTCCATCGAGGTCTGGAAGAACGCGGGGGAGGCGTCGTCGAAGGTCGGGGAGTTGGTCAGGTTGACGACCACCTCGGCGCCGGCCAGCGCGGCGTCCACGCCCTGACCGGTGAGCACGTCGACCCCGGTGGACAGGGAGTGCGGCACCGCCTCGTGCCCCGACTCGTTCAGGATCTTCACCACCTTCGATCCGATCAGCCCTGTTCCGCCGATGACTGCGAACTTCATGGCACGTCCTGCCCTTCCGTAAAGACCCGTGCCCGTCAATGCTGAGCGCGGTTGAGGACGGCACCTGACGACCACCCCTGCACCTAGGTACTTCATGGGGGTATGTGTACAGGGGCTTTTCAAATAGTGGACCGTTATTTGGCGTCCCGTCTCAACCCTCGGTACCCTTGATCTCAAGGTCGAGAGGCGCTGCAACGGGCTGGGACCCGCCACGCTCGGCCCTGATCTTTTGTCAAGGGCGCCTCCCCCGACAGGGAGGTAGACCATGAGTGGATCTTCAAGGCAGGTCAGCGGGCACGAGAGCGGCTCCGTCCAGCACGCACCCGGTGCCGGCGCGCGTCCCGAAGACGGCATCCAGGGAGCCGAGGCCCGCGCGCGTGCACTGCGTGAGCTTCTGGAGCAAAGAATCCTGGTGCTCGACGGAGCCTGGGGCACGATGCTGCAGGGAGCCTCGCTCACCGCCGCCGACTACCGCGGCGACCGCTTCCTCGACCACCCGCGCGACGTCACCGGCGACCCGGACCTGCTGAACCTGACACGCCCCGACGTCATCCTGGACATCCACCGCCAGTACCTCGCGGCCGGCGCGGACATCACCACCACCAACACCTTCACCGCGACCAGCATCGGCCAGGCCGACTACGGCCTGGAATCGCTGGCGGGGGAGATGAACCTGCGCGCCGCCCAGCTGGCCCGCCAGGCCGCCGACGAGGCGGGCGGGCGCTTCGTGGCCGGTTCGGTCGGCCCGCTGAACGTCACGCTCTCGCTCTCCCCGCGCGTCGAGGACCCCGCCTACCGCGCGGTCTCGTTCGACGAGGTCCGCGCCGCCTACGCCGAGCAGATCAGCGCGCTGGCCGAGGGCGGCGTCGACCTGCTCCTGATCGAAACGATCTTCGACACGCTCAACGCGAAGGCCGCGATCTCCGCCGCCCGCGAGGTCGCCCCGCACCTGCCCCTGTGGATCTCGGTGACGATCGTCGACCTGAGCGGCCGCACCCTGTCGGGACAGACCGTCGAGGCGTTCTGGAGCGCGATCCGGCACGCCGAACCGCTCGTGGTCGGCGTGAACTGCGCGCTGGGCGCCGAGCAGGCACGCCCGTACGTCGCCGAACTCTCGCGCGTCGCCGGCACCTACAGCGCCTGCCACCCCAACGCGGGCCTGCCCAACGCGTTCGGCGGCTACGACGAGACCCCGGAGGAGACGGCGGCGCTGCTCGGTGAGTTCGCGACCTCGGGGATGGTCAACGTCGTCGGCGGGTGCTGCGGGACCACGCCCGCGCACATCGCGAAGATCGCGGCCGCCGTGTCCGGCGTCCCGCGCCGCGAGATCCCGGCGCCGAAGGCCCGCACCCGCTTCAGCGGCCTGGAGCCCTTCGAGATCGGCCCCGACACCGGGTTCGTCATGATCGGCGAGCGCACCAACGTCACCGGCTCGGCGCGCTTCCGGCGCCTGATCGAGGCCGACGACCACCAGGGCGCCGTCGACGTCGCGCTGGAGCAGGTACGCGGCGGGGCCAACCTGCTCGACGTCAACATGGACGCCGACCTGCTCGACAGCGAGCGGGCGATGACCACCTTCCTGAACCTGATCGCGACCGAGCCCGAGGTGGCCCGCATCCCGGTCATGATCGACAGCTCGCGGTGGAGTGTGCTGGAGGCCGGCCTCAAGTGCGTGCAGGGCAAGGGCGTCGTCAACTCGATCAGCCTCAAGGAGGGCGAGGAGTCGTTCCTGGAGCAGGCGCGGATCATCCGGGGCTACGGGGCCGGCGTGGTGGTCATGGCCTTCGACGAGCAGGGACAGGCCGACACCGTCGAGCGTAAGGTGTCGATCTGCGCCCGCGCCTACGACCTGCTGACCAGCAAGGCCGGATTCGCCGCCGAGGACATCGTGTTCGACCCCAACGTGCTCGCCGTCGCCACCGGCATCAGCGAGCACAACGGGTACGCGAAGGCGTTCATCGAGGCCCTGCCGCTGATCAAGCAGCGCTGCCCCGGGGCGCTGACCAGCGGCGGCATCTCCAACCTCTCGTTCTCCTTCCGAGGCAACGACATCGTGCGCGAGGCGATGCACTCGGCGTTCCTGCTGCACGCGGTGCGCGCCGGCCTCGACATGGGCATCGTGAACGCAGGCCAGCTCGCTGTCTACCAGGACATCCCCGCCGACCTGCTCGAACTCGTCGAAGACGTGATCTTCGACCGGCGCGAGGACGCCACCGACCGGCTCGTCGCCTTCGCCGACACGGTGAGCGGGTCCGGCACGCGCCGCGTCGTGGACCTGGCCTGGCGTGAGGCCCCGGTGGAGGAGCGCCTGTCGTACGCCCTCGTGCACGGCATCGTCGACTTCATCGAGGCCGACACCGAGGAGGCCAGACAGCAGCGGAAGCGCCCCCTGGAGGTGATCGAGGGGCCGCTCATGGACGGAATGAAGATCGTGGGCGACCTGTTCGGCGCGGGCAAGATGTTCCTGCCGCAGGTGGTCAAGAGCGCGCGGGTGATGAAGCGCTCGGTCGCCTACCTTGAGCCCTTCATGGAGGCGGAGAAGGAGCAGGCACGGCTGGAAGGGCGTCTCGACACCGGCAGGGGCCAGGGAAAGGTGGTGCTCGCCACCGTCAAGGGCGACGTGCACGACATCGGCAAGAACATCGTCGGCGTCGTCCTGGGCTGCAACAACTACCAGGTCGTCGACCTCGGGGTGATGGTCCCCGCCTCGGTCATCCTGGACACCGCGATCGCCGAGGGAGCCGACGTCGTCGGGCTCTCCGGCCTCATCACCCCGTCGCTGGACGAGATGGTCACCGTCGCCGAGGAGATGCGACGGCGCGGGCTGAAGCTGCCCCTGCTGGTCGGCGGCGCCACGACCTCACGCCAGCACACCGCGGTGCGCATCGCCCCCGCCTACGACCACACCACGGTCCACGTGCTCGACGCCTCCCGCGTCGTCGGCGTCGTCTCCGACCTGCTGGACGCCGACCGCGTGGAGACGCTGAAGGTGAGCAACCGCGCCGACCAGGAACGCCTGCGCGAGCAGTACGCGAACAAGCAGCGCACCCCGCTGCTGAGCGTCGAGCGAGCCCGCGCGAACCCAGAGAAGGTCTCCTTCGAGGACCTGCCCGTCCCCGACTTCACCGGCCTCCGCGTCGTGGAGCCGGAACTGGCCGTGCTGCGGGAGATGATCGACTGGCAGTTCCTCTTCCTGGCCTGGGAGTTGAAGGGCAAGTATCCGGCGATCCTCGACCAGCCGGTGGCCCGCGAGCTCTTCGACGACGCCAACGCCATGCTGGACCAGATCATCGCCGAGGGGAGCTTCCAGGCCAAGGGCGCCTACGGCTACTGGCCGGCCCACTCCGAGGGCGACGACATCGTGCTTGAGCACGGTCTTCGCCTGCCGATGCTGCGCCAGCAGACGGCCAAGCCCGAAGGCCGGCCCAACCGGTGCCTGGCCGACTACATCGCCCCGGCAGGGGACCACCTCGGCGGGTTCGCCGTGGCGATCCACGGCGCCGAGACCCTCGCGGCCCACTACGAAGCCCAGAACGACGACTACCGGTCGATCATGGTGAAGGCCCTCGCCGACCGCCTCGCCGAGGCGTTCGCCGAGCACATCCACCTGCAGGCGCGGCGCGGCTGGTTCGAGCCGGACGCCGACCCCCGCATCGAGGACCTGCACGCCGAACGCTTCCGCGGCATCCGCCCCGCGCTCGGCTACCCCGCGAGCCCGGACCACAGCGAGAAGCGGGAGCTGTTCGAGCTGCTGGACGTCGACCGGCTCGGCATGGGCCTGACCGAGTCCTTCGCGATGACCCCGGCCGCGAGCGTGAGCGGGCTCATCTTCGCTCATCCGTCGTCGCGGTACTTCACCGTGGGGCGGCTCGGCCGGGACCAGGTCGAGGACTACGCCGTGCGCCGTGGCCTGGACCTCGCGGAGGTCGAGCGCTGGCTGCGCCCCAACCTGGCCTACGACCCGGAGTGATCTGAACTGTCGGCCGGTGCCGAGGACCACTGACGGCCCCGGCCGGCGGGAACGCGGCTCATCCCGGTGACTGAAGGGCTGTCCGCGTTCCCGTGGAGGGAGGAACGACCGAGGAGAAAACGTCTGTCTCGGGGCTAGACTCTCCGCCGAGGAACGGAGGAGCGGATGGAGCCCGGCAGCAAGCGCTGGATCGAGGTCGCACCCTCCGGGCACGCCCATGAACGGGGCGGTCTCGCTGCGATCCGGGCCAGGCTCGATGATGACGACCCCTACCGGGCGTGGAGCAACTTCACCTTCACCACCCGCAGCGGCCGGCAGTACGAGGTCGATCTCCTCGTCATCGGCAGGGGCGGCATCTACCTGCTGGAGTTGAAGCACTGGTCGGGCCGGATCACCGGTGACCACCAGACGTGGTTCCACAACGGCCGCGCCGAGGACAACCCGCGCATCCTCGCCGACAGCAAGGCCAAACACTTCCGGCAGCTCCTCATCGACGCAGGGGGACGCGACCTGCCGTTCGTGCACGCGGGCGTGGTCCTCCACCAGCCTGCGACCGAGGTCAGGCTCACCGACCGGGGCAGGCAGGGCGTCTACCGGATCGACGGTCAGGGACCCGAGGGCCTGGACCGGCTGATCGAGGACGAACTGGCCGTCACGCCGGAGAACCCCCGCAACGCCGTCGACCGCAGACGCTCGGTCGAGCTGGCAAGGCTGATCAACAAGGCGGGGGTGCGTCCCAGCGTCCGGCACCGCAGGGTCGGCAACCTGGAGCTGACCGACACCCCCCTGGCCGAGGGCCCCGGCTGGCAGGACTACCTGGCCGAGCACCCCATGCTGGACAGCGTCCGGCGGGTCCGCTTCTACCTGGTCGACCGGGGCGTCTCCGACGAGGAACGCGCCGCGACCCTCCGTGCCGCCAAGCGCGAGTTCGTCACCCTGGAGAACGTCAACCACCCGGGCATCGCCCGCGCGATCGAGTTCTACGAGCACGAACGCGGCCTGGCCGTCGTGTTCGACCACGACGCGACCGAGGTGCGTCTGGACCACTTCCTGATGCAGCGGGGGGACGACCTCTCCGCCGACCAGCGGATCAAACTCGTCCGCACGCTGGCCAACACGCTGCGCTACGCGCACTCCCGGCGGCTGGTCCACCGCAGGCTCAGCCCGCTCTCCGTCTTCGTGCGCACCCTCGCCCCCGGCCAGTACGGTGTGCGGATCCGCGACTGGCACACCGCGGGCCGACTGGTCCCTGGCTCGCCCGGCTACGGCAGCTACGCGGTGGGCACCCGCACCCTGGAGGCCCTGACAGATCGGGCCGCCCACGGCTACCTCGCCCCCGAGACGCTCCATGACCCGGACGCCGATCCGGTGCTGGCCGACGTCTTCGGCCTGGGCTCGGTCTCCTTCCTGATCTTCACGGGGGCAGCCCCCGCCGACACGGGTGAGGAGCTCCAGCAGCGGCTCACCCGCGAGCGTGGCCTCGACGTCGGCGTCGAGCTGGACGGCGCCTCCCAGGCGATGATCGACCTGGTCAGGAACGCCACGGCGGGCGACGTCGACCTGCGTACGGAGTCGGCGGAGAGATTCGCCCAGGAGCTGGAAAACCTGATCCAGGACCTTCTCCTGCAGGAGGAGGTCGCCCAGCAGGTCGATCCGCTGGAGGCGACGCCCGGCTCGGTGATCGGCACCAGGGAGCAGCCCGGCCGCTTCGAGGTCCTCCAGCGGCTCGGCCAGGGGTCCACCGCCCTCGCCCTGCTGGTCCGAGACCCCGAGCACGGCCAGGTCGTGCTGAAGGTCGCGCTGGACGAGGACGGTGCCCGCCGCAGGCTGCTGGACGAGTCCGAGGTCCTGCACCTCGCCCGCGAACCGCGCATCGCCGGCAGCCTGGAAGGGCCGCTGGTGGTGGGAGGCCGTACCGCACTGCTGCTGGAGGACGCCGGCCGGGAGAGCCTGGCGGCCCTGATCCGCCGTGAGGGGCGGCTCTCGCTCGACTTCCTTAGCCGCTGGGGCAGGGACCTGCTGGAGATCCTCGCCGCGCTCGACCTCGCCGGGGTCAACCACCGCGACATCAAGCCCGACAACCTCGCCTTCCGCGAGCGGGGCAAGAGCCGCGAGGTGCACCTGTCGCTCTTCGACTTCTCCCTGTCGCGGGCGCCGCTGGAGCAGACCGGAGTCGGCACGCCGCCCTACCTCGACCCGTTCTTCGACCCGATCCACCGGCCCCGCTACGACGCGGCGGCCGAGCGGTACGCGGTGGCGGTCACCCTGTATGAGATGGCCACCGGCCGGACCCCCGTCTACGGCACCGGTGGCAGCCATCCGGCGGTGATCGAGGCCGATGTCACGATCGCCCCCGACGACTTCGAGCCCGGACCGGCCAGGGACGGGATCATCGCCTTCTTCCGCAGCGCGCTGGCGCGCGACGTCAAGGCCCGGCACGACTCGATCGAGACGATGCGGCTCGCCTGGCAGTCGGCCTTCGCGGCCGTTCCGCCGGCCGCGGCGACACCGACCAGCGTCAACCCGGTGACGGGCGAGGAGCTCGACCAGGCCGTGGCCAAGGCGGCCCTCGACACGGCCATCGCCTCGGCGGGGCTCACCCCGCGCGCGGTCGACGCGCTGCACCGCATCGACGTCAGGACCGTCCGCGACCTGCTGGCCCGTTCACCGTTCGAGCTCTCCCGGCTGTCGGGGGTGGCCGATCCCACCAAGCGGGAGATCAGGCGCAGGGCCAAGCAGTGGCGCGGCCGACTCCAGCCGGTCGCCGCCGTCCCCGAGCCGGAGGTGTCGCACGACGACTCCGACCGCGGTGTCGGCTCGGTGCTCGCCTCTCTCGTGCCGAAGGGCCTCGCCAAGGACTCGGCGGAGGCGCAGGTGCTCCGGCGCTACCTCGGGCTGGAGGACACCGACTCCGACTGGCCGGGCAACGCCGAGCTGGCCAGGGCGGCCGGGGTGACCTCGGGCCGGGTCGGTCAGATCGTCCCCAAGGCGCGCCGGGGCTGGCGGCAGCGGAGAAGCCTCACCCAGGTCCGCGAGGAGATCGTCGAGATCGTCGAGGACGCCGGAGGGGTGATCGCCGCGACCGGCATCGCCGAGGCGCTGCTCGCCTCCCGCAGTCCCGAGGCGACGGGGGAGCGGTGGATGCGCCGGGCCCTGGGCCTGGTCCGCGCCGCCGTCGAGGTGGAGACCGAGCGCGGCGGGGAGGCCAGGCTCCTGCAGCGGCACTCCCACCACTCGGTGATCGTCGCGCTGGAGAAGCCCACCGACCCCGACGCCGTGCCGGGCACCGACCTGCTCGACTACGCCGTACGGCTGGGCAAGGCGGCCGATCAGCTGGCCGAGGAGAGCCCGCTGCCGACCGCCGCGCGCACCGAGGAGAGACTGCGCGCGGTACGGCTGCCGCAGGGCGCGGCGGAGCTGCCCGCCGAACGCCTCGCCTTGCTCGCCGCCGCAGCCTCCCGCACGGCCGCGGCCAACGGCAGGGGAGAGATCTACCCCGACGGGCTGGACCCGCGCCGCGCCCTGGAGCAGATGGCCTCCTCGCTCGGCGTGGTCCGCCACGGCATGAACCCCGAACAGCTCAGGACGCGGGTGCGTGCCCGCTACCCGAGGGTCGGCCCCTTCCCCGAGGATCCGCCGGGTGAGGAGCCACGCGCGCTGAACGCGCTGCTCAAGGCGGCCGGGGTCCCGCTGGTCTTCGCGCGGGGACAGGGCACCTACGAGCCGCGGAAGGTTCTCCCGACCCTCCTGCCGTCCTCCAAGGGGCGGACGGTGACGAGCCTGAGCGAGAGCGCGTCGGGCCGGGAAGTCGCCGACTTCGAGCGTCGGATGCGGCTGTCGCTCCAGGAACGCGGGTTCGTCACGCTCAGCGTGAACTACCGTGACTACCTCGACGCCATCCCCGCGCTGAGCACCCGCTTCGGTGCCGAGACGCTCGACGTCACCGCAGAGCTGCTCACCGCGATGCGGACGACCGCCGACGCGCTCGGCGTGGACTGGTCCCTGGTGTTGCGCTCCGACCGTCCCGGTGCGGCCCCGCAGGACGCCGCGAACCTGCGACGGCTCGTCGCCCTCGCGGCGACCGGGCTGGAGGAGCGGCTGACCACCCAGCCGGAGCCGCTGCTGGTCGTCGAGGCGGCGCCGCTGGCCCGCTACGACCGGCTGGCCGTGCTGGAACGACTGGCGGACAAGGCGACCGCCCGGCCCGCGGCCCGGTGGCTGCTGCTGCCGGTCGAGCGGGGCGGCGCACCGCACATCGAGGACCGGCCCGCCCCCGGCATCCTCGGCGCGTTGAAGATCCCCACGAGGTGGATCGAGACGCACCGCCGTTCCAGGGCGTCGTAGCCGCCGGATTCCCGGCAAGCGGTTCGCCGGCGAGGCTCAGCTCGGAGGCGCGAGCCTTTCGACGAGCGGGGTGAGTGCCTCCGCGACGTGCCGACGCCGGACCAGGTCAACGGTCTCCTCCCAGGAGGCGGGCAGTGTCGGCAGCCGATCCTGGAACACGCTGAAAAGGGGCTCCGGTGTGACGCGATCCGCACCTTCCTGGATGCTCGGTTCGAGCGTCCGGGTGATCGCGTCGCGGAGCAGGGTCGCCGCGTCGGTGACCGGCTCCCCACGATCATCCTGACAAAATCGGACGACGACAGCCACGCTCGCCGGGTCGTCGGCGCGGGTCGGCGCGCGACGGCCGACTTCCTGGACGGTGCGGAGCGTGCCGTACAGCGACTGGTCGCTGCCGGTGGTGACGAAGATCCGCTGAACGCGCGGGTCGAGCAGGACGGGAGCCACGAGTTCGCTGCTGCCCGCGGGCAGATCGATCAGGACCGTTCGTGCTCCGAGGCGGTCGGCGAGTGCGGCGAGCGACTCGGTCAGGTAGTAGATCGACCGATCCGGGGTCAACAGGTCGGTGGGTTCGAGGCGTGGCGGGGCGATGTCCCGCAGCGAGCGCCGGGCGGGCATCACGATCACGTTGTCGATCATCTGATTCGGCAGATAGGCCGCGCCCAGTCTCACCGCGTCGTCGGGACTGCCGTCCTGGGAGGAGTGGAGCAGTGCGAGGAAGTCCTCGTAGCCGAAGTCGACGCGGTTGCCGTACGCGCCGAACATCCAGGTGATTCCCGGCGCCTCCACGTCGGCGTCGACGAGCAGCACCCGGTCGCCGCGCCGGGCGATGGCGTCGGCGAGAGCCACCCCGTGCAGGGTCCGTCCCACTCCACCGGTGAAGGAGTGCGTCGCGGCGATCCGCACGTTGCCCGGGAACGGCGACTCCGGACGGGGGAGCGGGTCACCGAGGCCACGGACGATGCGCCGTTCCCTCCAGCGGGGCTCACGCCGGAACGGTTCGAGCTCTCGCTGTCGCACCGAAATCGGGAGCAGCCTGGCGGAAGGCTGCCCCGGGACGTCGTCAAGCTGGAGTACGGTCTCCCCGTCCTGAGTCTTGGTCGAGTTGACCCCGAAGGCGTCGCTCAACCAGGACAGGGCCTCCTGGGGTGAGGCATGCGGGGCGATCGTCACGTCGAGACCGTCCCAGAAGGCGTCGCACTCATGAAGCCAGTCCGGCCATTGACCGTCGGCCGCCAGGGCGGCGAGGTGAGCGTCCACATCGACCCAGGTGTAGAGGTGCTCGGGGGCCTTGATCTCCTGCTCTGACATGATCACGCTCTCAATTCTCGCTGACACCCGCTCAGCAGCCCGTTTAGCACGGCAAGGGCCTGCTCCTCGTGGGAATCCCTGAAGGCGGTCCGCATCGATAAGGAGCGGTGGCAGTTCTTCCGGCAACTCTGTGTCGGGGCCGGGCCGCAGGCGGCCGGAGTGGTCCGGCTGTTGCTGGAGCCCTTAGGTACCTGGCGAGGGGAGGGGGTTTCTGGTCGTCCTTTCCAGGTGTCTCGCTCGCCGCCGAGAACATCGGGGACGTGGTGGTCGTTTGCTTGCCTGGGGTGGTCGCGGGCCACCATGAACCGGGAGGTCCGACCTTCGCAGTGGTCAGGTCTCGGAGAGCTGGAACCAGACCACCCGGCCGGTCGGGGTCTCGTACCAGCCCCAGGCGGTGGACAGTTCCTGGACCAGCCAGAGGCCGCGTCCGCCGCCGCTGTCGGGGTCGACGTCCGCGCAGATCCGCGGCGCCTGTCCGGTTGATCCGGCGTCGATGACGTCGATATGGAGCGTTCCATTGTGGTTCGCGATGGCGACGGAGATGCGGCCGTCGGGGTGACGGCCGGAGTCGGAGTGGCGTACCGCGTTGGTGAAGAGTTCGCTGACCAGTAGCAGTGCGTCGTCGGTCTGCTTGTGGTCGATGCGGTCGAGCAGGTCGCGGACGTAGCGGCGGGCCAGGGGGACGGACTCCACCTCGGCCGGAAGGTCGGCCCGGCCCAGCGGCTCCGGCGTCCTCATCGCGCCACCTCCAGGAGTCGCTCCGCGGCCGTCCGCATCCTGCTCCGGCCCTGCTCGTCGCCCTTGAACCGGTCGCGGTTCGCGCGGGTGGAGGTCCGCTCCCAGGTGAACACCGAGGTACGGCCCCGCTGTGCGGTGACGGCCCTCGGCCGCCCCGGCGGTACGAAGATCTCCACGCTCGGCCGACGGTCGGGCGAGAGCCTGACCACGGAGTCGAACCCGAGATCGTTCAACTCCCAGGCCAACTCCAGCAACTCACCACCCCACCCTTGAAGATCACGAATCTTCATCTTCCTGCCATCCCTCCGTTGGTCCTGAAGCTGTTCGGCGTTGGACGTGATGGGCTTGCGGCTTACGCGGAACGGGCTGCGAAGCCTGCGATTGCGACGTACCATCACTCTCGGTGAGCGGGCACGTGCTAAATCTGCACCTGCAAATCTGAACCTGCAAGCGCTTTCGCACAACCAGTTAAAGATTCATTACGATGTGTGATCAAACAGGTGTCTTGGAGGGAGACTCATGGCCAGCTTCTCGCCGACCGTCCGCCATCGACGGTTGCTGCAGGAGTTGCGACAGCTCCGCATCGCGGTCGGCCTCAAGCAGGAGGAAGTGGCTGATCATCTGAACTGGTCGACGTCGAGGATGACCAAAGTAGAAGGCGGAACGCTGCGGATCTCCGTCAACGACGTCCGGGCCATGCTGCAGCTCTATGGACTCCGTGAGGGCACCAAGTACGACGCGCTCGTCCAACTGGCAAAGCAGGCGAAGGAGCGAGGATGGTGGCATGCCTACAGCGATGTGATCCCGCAGTGGTTCCAGGTCTACGTAGGGCTGGAAGCGGAGGCGTCGTCACTTCGTAACTACGAACCCGAGCTCGTCCACGGGCTCTTCCAGACCGAAGATTACGCTCGCGCCATCTACCGGGCGGCACGGGTGACCGACGCACCCGACGAGATCGAGCGGCACGTCAGCTTGCGCATGGCTCGACAGGATGTCATCACCCGATCCGAGCAGCCCATGAACTTCTGGGCGATCGTGAACGAGGCCGCTCTGCGTCGCCGCGTCGGTGGTACCCGTGTCATGAAAGAGCAGCTCAAGCGCCTCACGGACATTTCGGCACAGCCCAATGTGACCATCCAAGTCTTGCCATATTCCATCGGCGCGCATGCGGCGATGCTCGGATCGTTCGCCATCCTGTCCTTCTCCGAGGGGGCGAGTGAAGTCACCTATCTGGAGTACGTAACCGGAAGTCTCTATCTGGAGAAGGCAGAAGAGATTCGGGCATATACGCTGGCATATGACCACCTGCGTGCTTCGGCTCTCGATCCCCGAGGTTCAGTCGATATGATTGCGAAGCTCGCGAAAGAAGATCTATAAGCGTTGACAGGGGAGCAAAGTGTCCCACGGAGAGCTATCTAGAGCGGTCTGGCGAAAGAGCAGTTTTAGTGGCGGGAACGGTGGCAGTTGTGTCGAAGTGGCCTCTTTGAACGGAGGACGTGTAGGTGTTCGTGACAGCAAGGATCAGAGCGGGCCGACGCTAATTTTCACCTTCACCGAGTGGCGGACTTTCATCGGTGGCATCAAGGGCGGTGAGTTCGACAATCCGACCACTGATCGCAATCGATGATCAGATTTGTTACCCTTGTGGGGCGGGGTGAAATGTCGGCATTGGACACGCCTTGGGTGTCGTGGCGAAAGAGCTCGCGCAGCGGGAACGGCCCAAACTGTGTCGAGGTTCTCCTCGCCGACACCACCCAAACCGGAGCCGGACCCAGTCCAGATGCTGACTGGCTCGTCCTGGTCCGTGATTCCAAGGACCCCGAGGGGGCGGTGCTGGCCTTCACTCCTGGCGAGTGGGACGCCTTCATCACCGGCATCAAGCGCGGCTCCCTCGTGGATCTGGCCGTCTGACGGCCCAGCCATGGCGATGGCTTGGACCGTCGAGGCGCGGTCAGCCGTACCGCTGTTGAAGAGTGCCGCTCCTGAGGCGGAGCGGCACCATGCCTGTGGCAGGGTGGCGCGCTGGTGGCTTCGTGGGCCTTTATGGCCTGGTGTCGGATTTCGCTGCGCTGAGCGGGGCGCCTTTCGCGACGGTTTCAAGGGGGAGGCGTTGGACTATACGGTCTGACCGTAATGGCGATAAGGAGTTTGCTGCTTTTTGAGGGCTCGGCGGCTGGTGAAGACCTGATCGGAGCCTGTCATCGAGAGTTTCCGTTCCTGTCTCTTGTGCGCCCATATTGTTATCGGTCTGGCTGATCGTTTTAGATCGAACTTGTCAGACTGACGAAGCAATGTGGTGCATCACGATGCATTGTGATGCGCTGGACGACGGGACAGGAAGAGTGATCAGGTGTCGGTTATCCCCGCTGTGCTGCTCAAGGATCTTCAGAAGCAGGTGGGGCGGGTCGCCGATGACCTGAGAGAACAGGTGGGACGGGTCCCGGAGATCGGTGACCGGTTGGCAGAGACGCACCGCACCGCCGGCGGCATCGGCCGGACCGGGGAGAGTTGGAGCGACTGGCTCACCGCACAGTGCGCTCAGGCCGCCAGCTCCTGGGTGATCGCCTGTGCGTTCATCCGCTTCTGTGAGGACAACGATCTCACCGCCCACCGCTGGATCGCCTCCCGCAATGCCGCCGGTCACGCCACCTCCGACGCGGCCGACGCCGAGGCCGCCTGGATTCAGCGCAACCCTCGGCTGACGGCCCGCGAATGGCTCCGCGAGTCCTTCGCCTGGCTCCGCTCCACCCGCGCCGGACACGGGCTTTTCCCCGACACTGACTTCGTCTGGTGGTGGGACATCTCCGCCGACCAGGCCGAGGAACTGATCGCTGTCTTCCGCCGCCGGGATGATGATGGCGTCCGGCTGGCACACGACGAGTTTCACGGCGAGAAGCTGGACACCCGCTTCCTCGGTGACCTTTACCAGGACCTGTCGGAGCACATCAAGAAGCGCTATGCCCTGCTCCAGACGCCGGTCTTCGTTGAGGAGTTCATCCTTGAGCGGGTCCTCGACCCGGCGCTGAACGACTTCGGGCTTGAGGGGCTCAAGCTGATCGACCCGACTTGCGGATCGGGGCACTTCCTCCTTGGCGCGTTCGACCGGCTGCTGGAGGAATGGATCACGCGTCAGCCGGGGCTGGACGAGCGGGTGCGTGTGCAGAAGGTGCTTGACGCCATTCACGGCGTCGATATCAACCCGACCGCGACGGCGATTACCAAGTTCCGGCTGATGGTGGCGGCGCTGAAGGCCTGTGAGGTTACTCGGCTCGATGCCCCGTCGGCTCCCGTACTCGATCTCAATATCGCGACCGGTGACACGTTGCTGTACGGCGGTGGTAAGTCGGGTGGCGGCCGTCAGATGGCCCTCGATGTCCTGAAAAACGACCCTCTCGCGTCGCATCTTTACGACTGGGAAGACGTCGATCGTTTCCCTAGCATCCTTGACTATGACCGTTACCATGTGGTCGTCGGCAACCCGCCATATATCACAGTAAAGGATAAGGCGCTCAATGAGGAATATCGGAAACGGTACACAACCTGTTTCCGAAAGTATGCCTTATCGGCTCCCTTTGCGGAGTTATTTTTCCGGCTTGCTATTAAGGATGACGTGCAGCCGGGTTACGTTGGTCAAATTACTTCCAACTCTTTTATGAAGCGAGAATTCGGCAAGAGGTTGATTGAAGACTTTTTTGCTTATGAGGTTGACCTGACTGATGTTATCGATACCTCCGGGGTCTATATTCCTGACCATGGCACGCCGACAGTAATTCTGATTGGCAGAAACCGCAACCGCAACCGCCTTAATAGTGTGAGAGCTATTCTCGGTGTACGTGGAGAGCCGTCCCAGCCTGCGGATCCAGCCGAAGGTCGAGTCTGGCGTTCGATCGTTGGCTATATCGATGGGATAGATCCCGGGGTGGTCTATGTTTCTGCCGCCAATCTCCCCCGAGAACAACTTTATAGCCACCCCTGGTCACTCTCTGGTGGTGGGGCATCGGAACTTTTTCAAGCCATGGAGATGGCGAAGAGGATTAATCTCGGTAATGAGGTTATGCGGATAGGATTTTATGGCGTTATAGGTGCCGATGATGCGATGACAGCTCCAAGGAAGGTTTTTTGTCGCAATAGAGTAGAGTCGGAATTTCATCAACGGTTGGTGGTTGGTGATGAGGTTCGCGATTGGTTTACAAAACCTGGAAATGATGCCTTTTATCCTTATTGTGGAGATAAGTCTCTGATTCAATCCTTGCAAGACGTCCCGCTTCACGGTAACAGGTTGTGGCCGCTCCGTACTGAGCTTGGAAATCGAGCAACTTTTGGGAAAAAAACATATTTTGCCGAGGGGAGGCCTTGGTATGAATGGCATCAAATGCCAAAAGATGAGGGCGTCCATTCTTGGTGTATTTCATTTGCTTTTGTGGCGACTCATAACCACTTCGTGTTGGATCGGGGTGGGAAGGTCTTCGGTCGAACTGCGCCAGTGATCAAGTTGCCTGAGGGGACTACAGAGGACGATCACCTGCGGTTGCTTGGCCTGCTTAACTCCTCCACCGCCTGCTTCTGGCTCAAGCAAGTCAGTCAGAGCAAGGGGAACGGTGGGGTTGGTGGTGGAATTGGTGATGAGGATTGGGAGCCTCGATATGAGTTCACCGGAACCAAGTTGCAAGAGTTTCCGCTACCCAACGGTGCTCCTCTAGAACGGTCTCGGCGTCTGGATGTACTTGCTCAAGAGTTGGCTTCGGTAACACCCCAAGCAGTGTGTGTAGAGGTCGTACCTTCTCGCAAATCCCTTGCTGAAGCACAGAAGCGATACAACGCAATCCGTGCCGAGATGATCTCTGTTCAAGAGGAGCTGGACTGGGAGATTTACAAGCTCTATGGCCTCCTCGATGAGGACCTCACCTACAGCAGGGATGATCTGCCAGGTCTGGAGCTTGGGCAGCGAGCGTTCGAGGTCATCCTCGGAGCCAGATTCGTTGATGGTGAGACCGAAACCCAATGGTTCGCCCGGCATGGCTCCACCCCGGTTCGTGACGTCCCCTCCCATTGGCCGCAGGCGTACCAGGACCTCGTTCGGCGGCGGATCGAGATCATCAAGAACAAGCCGCTGATGAACCTCGTCGAGACCCCTGCATGCAAGCGGCGCTGGTTCGCCGAGCCCTACGAGAAGACGCGGACCGAGGCGCTGCGCACCTGGCTGCTGGATCGACTGGAGGACGAGAGCCTCTGGTTCGTGGACGGAGCACCTCGGTCGCTCAGTGTGGGACAGCTCGCCGACCTGGTCCGCATCGACGCCGACTTCCGGCAGGTGATGGACCTTTATGTCGGCCGTCCCGACTACGACCTCACCTCCGAGCTGGTCGCCCTGCTCAAGGACGAGCACGTCCCCTACCTCGCCGCGCTCCGCTATTCCGCCACCGGCCTGCTCAAGCGGCAGGACTGGGAGGCGGTCTGGGCGTTGCAGCGCAGGGAGGACGCGGGGGAGAAGGTCACCATCCCGGTCCCGCCGAAGTACACCCCCAAGGACTTCGCGCACGTT
>Ga0233377_1000401_pt1 | contig 20572 bp, 17 predicted proteins | sample ElkDunMinimDraft_6_FD_191540 | JGI IMG/M metagenome (GOLD analysis project Ga0233377, IMG submission 191540) | Fecal eukaryotic communites from dung pellets of Tule Elk in California, USA - Elk Dung E36 | ecosystem: Host-associated > Mammals > Digestive system > Large intestine > Fecal | place...
AATTCAAGAGAAACATGCACGTTTTATCCGTGCTGAAAGTAATGCAAATCTAGGTAAGGATTCAGATGCTATGCACGATTTCAATATCATTATGAATGACTGGACTTCTGCATATACCGAACGTACTCTAATCTCAGTTTCTAAATTACATGTTAGAAATAAAGCTTATAATGAAGCTGTTCAAGTATTGAAGAAACTAGAGTTAACTTCTGAATACAAAGAGAATTATGGATGGGCAGTGAATAATCTTCTTATTAGTTACTTCAATATGGGTGATTATACAGAAACATTAAACTATGCTAACATCATTAAGAAGTACGAAAAATCTTCTGAAGAAGATATAGCTAGAGCTCACTTATATGCTGCTAAAGCTTATTTAGCTACCTCTAAGGGTTCTGAAGGTATGAAAGAATTAAACTTAGCTGCATTGAAATCCAAAACGGAAACGGGTGCTGAAGCAAGATTCTTAGTTGCTGAACAACAATTCAAAAATAAAAATTACGATGGTGCAATTAAATCTGCACTTGATATATCTGATTCCTTCTCTTCATATGATTATTGGGTAGCTAAAGGATTTATCGTTATGGCCCAATCTTACCAAGCTAAGGGTGATAAATTCCAAGCTAAATCTACTTTGGAAAGTGTTATCGATAATTACGAAAACACTGAAGATGGTATTTTGAATGAAGCGAAGACATTATTGGAAAAAATTAAATAAGAATAGGAAAAGATGAAGTTGAACACTGTTTTTAAACAATCTGCAATATTAACCTTATTGTTAGGGATGGGTATAGGAGCTCAAGCTCAAAAAAGAGATACTACCAACCGTCCTGTAACATTAGATTCTTTTGATATCGTTCGTGATTATAGACCTATTCTTGCTGATGCAGTAAAAATCCGTCGTAGTCCTGATATGTCAAATAAAAGAGAGTACATGCCTAAGTTAAACTATGGAAATGTACCTGATAAAAAATTGGATATCAATACTGGTCTTAGTGAGTTACAAATAATGGAAACTCCATTCTCAAAAATCATGGACCAAAGAAGTAATTACCTGAAATTTGGTGCTGGTAATTTCAATACTATTTTGGGAGAGGCTTACTTTGCCGTTGAAGACTACGAAGATATTCGCTTCGGTGGTTTCGCTAAACACCTTAGCCAAAAAGGAAATCTTGAAGATCAAAAATTCTCTAAACAAGAGATTGGAATTTTTGGACGTAGAATTTTCCCGCTATTTACTTTAGATGGTGTAATTGGTTATAATGGATATGGAACGCGTTTCTATGGTATTCCAGCAAATTCAGATGGTACTATTATCAATCCGATTCGCGAAGCTCAAAGATTCAATGATATCTATTTTACTGGTGAATTAACCAGTAATTATGATCCCAAAAATGAAGATGCATTAAGTTACTCTGTAAAAGCGGATGCTTATGCTTATAGTGATAAGTTTAAAGCAAAAGAAAACTCTATTGCATTGTCTGCTTATTTGAATAAACGTTATCGCGCATTTAATGCAGGTGCTAATGTTTCTTTGGATTATAACGGTATTACTGGTGTAAATACGGAAGATGGTAAATTAAATAACTCTATTGCCAATATTAATCCTTACATCCGTTTTAAAGGAGATAATTATAACATTACCTTAGGAGCAAACATCGTTTCTGAATTTGGTGATATCTCTAGATTCAATGTTTTCCCTGAAGCTGAGGTTGATTTCGCTTTAGCTCCTGAATATTTCTACATCTTTGGTGGTGTAACTGGTGGGGTAGAAAAAGGTTCGTTCCGTGACTTTACCAGATTAAATCCTTATTTAGGAAGCAACTTCAATATCCAAAATACGATCGAACGTATGAATATCTACGGTGGTATTAAAGGTAATGCAGGAGCAACATTTGGTTATAAGGTTAAAGGTTTCTACAGAAAAGTAGAGAATTTGGCAATGTTTGTAAACAACATGGAAACTCCATTCAACTTTGATTTAATCTATGATGGTAATGGTGATGAAGCTGTTAAACATGTAGGAATCGAAGGTGAAATCAATGTAAGGCTGTCACAATTGGTAAACTTGGGCGGTCGTTTGAACATCGATCAATATACCTTAGTTGCTCAAGAAGAAGCTTGGCATTTACCAAAAATGAGATTAGCAGCGAATGCTAGGTTTAATATTTCTGAGAAATTATTTATCGATGCTGAGGCATTGTTTCATGGAAATACCTATGCTCCGCAGTATACTTATACAGATGGCGTAGCCGATCCAACAACTTTTAAGAAAGAAACAATTGCGTCGTTCTTTGATTTAAGTGCAGGTGCAGAGTATAAAGCAACAAAGTATTTAGGTATTTTTGTGAAAGCAAATAATATGCTGAACACAGAATACCAACGTTATTTATATTACCCGAAATTAGGTTTTAATATTTTAGGTGGTTTAAATTTTTCGTTTTAATCTAACAAACTTTAAATTTGCATCAGCAAACAATTAAATGGATTTAGGAAAATACATTCATCAGCTTTTAAAGCATAGAAACGAAGTGTATGTGAAGGGTTTGGGTGTCTTCAAACGTATTCATACACCTTCTGTATATGATGATCGCAGGGGAGTGTACTTACCTCCGGTAACTTATCTTGAGTTTGATGGTAAATCAACAGTTGGTGTCGATTTTGTTGATTTTATCCAACAATCTACTCAAACTTCTAGACAGACTGCGGAAGCAGATGTACAGGATGCTGTGCTAAATCTGCTTGAAACAATTAAAGATAATGGTTCTGTTACGCTGAATCATGTTGGACAATTGATTAAGCACGGTTCATCTTTGGTCTTTAAAGCGGAAGATTTGAGTGGTTTTCAATTGCAACCTATTGAAGGCAAAGCAGTACCTGTACTAGAAAATCTTCCGCCTGAGGAAGTGCAAAAAGTAGAGGAATCAATTATTGCTGAAGAACCTAAGAAGGAAGTGGAGGAACAAATTATTGATACTCCTCAAGAGGATATTGTAGAAGAATTGTATGCGGAACCTCAGGCAACCAGCAAATCAAAATGGTATATCTGGGCGGCTGTGATAGCCATTGTTGTTATTGCAGGATTGTTTTATGTCAATCATACAAATTCTATCAAGAAAGAGTCAATGCGTGCAGATAGTATTTTGAATGCCGGAATTTCAGAACCTGATACTATAGCGGAAAATGCTCCGGACACGACGAATACTCTTGTTGAAAATCCAATAGATAGTACAACAAATTCAACAGGTAAGAAGGTTTATAATCCTTTGATTCCTGCAAATCATACCTATCAGATCGTAATCGGTACGCATGGAACTTTAGCTCAAGCTTACGAACAAGCTGAGTCATTCAATAAGGCCGGAATACAATCTGTTAGAGTAATTCCAAGTAACTTAGCTAATAACAAAAAGAAAGTAATTTGGGATTCCTATGAAACAAAAGAACAGGCAGATTCTGCATTAAGAATTGTAAGAAAACAATATGTTGCAGATGCTTGGAGTCAAAAAATTAATAAGTAAATCAATCAAACAGCAAAAAATACGTTATTAAACTATGTCATTAGTACAAATCCCTGGAAGCGTTGATACATTGAATCAAGCTGTACAACAAACGGTAGCCTTAGCTCCACAAGAAGACCTTAACCTACTTGATCTTTTGATGAAGGGTGGGTGGATTATGGTTCCTATCCTAATTTTATTCTTTTTAGGATTAGTAATCTTTTTCGAACGTTATATTACTATTCGTAAAGCTAGTAAATCCGAAGGTGGATTGTTGGCACAGGTGAAAAGTAGTGTCTTATCTGGAAAAATTGATTCTGCAATGGCAGCTTGTCGTTCCAATAACTCCGCTTTATCGAGAATGCTTCAAAAAGGATTGACTCGTGTTGGTCGTCCAATTAAAGATATTGAAGGCGCAATTGAAAATCAAGGTAAACTTGAGGTTTCTCGCCTTGAAAAAAATATTAATATTTTAGGTATTATTGCCGGTATCGCCCCAATGCTTGGTTTCGTTGGTACGATCTTCGGAGTAATCCAAATCTTCCGTGATGTGGAGATGGCTGGTGGTATCGATATCGGTTCCGTTTCTGGTGGTCTTTACGTTAAGATGATTGCATCGGCATCTGGTCTTACCATTGGTATCTTGGCGTATATTGGATACCATATCTTAAACATGATGGTTGAGCGTTTGATTTTGCGCATTGAAACTGATGCAATTGAATTTATAGATTTATTGGATGAACCTAGCATGTAAGCTGGTCTCCCTAATCTTTAAAACAACTTAACATGAATTTACGTAATAGAAGAAATAAACCCACTGCTGAAGTACATACAGCTGCCCTGAATGACATCATGTTCTTCTTGATGTTGTTCTTCCTGTTGGCTTCCGCAGTATCTAACCCTCAAGTGGTAAAATTACTTTTACCTAAATCAAGTGCAGGAGAACAGTCCGTGGCGAAAAAAACAATGACTATCTCTATTACTAGTGATTTAGTTTACCATGTGGATAAACAAGCTATGCCTTTGGAAAATTTAGAAGCTTATATTCAATCAAATATGACTACTGGTGAAGAACTAACTGTTATGCTTTATGCGGACAGTACAGTGCCTATCCAAAATGTTATTTCGGTAATGGATATTGCTAATAAATTAAAGGTGAAAATGGTATTGGCAACTGAACCTAAAAAGGATTAATAATTTATTATTAAACGTTTTAGGTTTAAGAAGGTCAAAATAGAAGAGATTAAGGAAAAATGTACTACAATCAATTTCAAGAAGAGAATAATCTCCCTAAAGCTTTAGGGATTTCATCATTGGTTATGGCGGCTTTGGCGGTCATAGGGTTCTTTATTGTGTTTGGTCAGAATCTTCCAGAATATGGAATGGGTGGTATCATTGTAAACTACGGTACTTCTCCCGAAGGTATGGGTGAAGATTACATGAGTGTAGATGAACCATCAATGGATGAAAATGCCAACAATGTAAAACCTGATAAAATTGATCCTAATTCTACACCTATTCCTACCCCTTCTCAGCAAGTAGCTGATAAAGTGGTAGCAACTCAGGATGTAGAAGAAGCTCCTGTAGTTGCTAAAACTGAAAAACCTGTAAAAGCTAATGCTGAACAGGCAACTGTAGAGAAAAAGAATGCAACTCCTGCGGTAAATCCTAATGCCTTGTATAAAGGTAAAAAGAATAATGCCCAAGGAACGGGTGACGGTACTGGATCTACTCCTGGTAACCAAGGTTCAAACCTTGGTGATCCATTGGCTAGTAATTATGGTGAGGGTGGTTCTGGTTTCGGGGATGCTATGCTATCTCTGGAAAACAGAAGATTTACTGTTCCTCCAAAAATTGAAGATAATGGACAGCAAACTGGTATTGTGAAGATTGAATTTACTGTTGATAAAAGCGGTAATATTGTCCGCGCTAGACAAGCTAAAGGTACTACCATAGCTGACTATAGACTTATCGAAAAGTGTATTCGTGCTGTTCAACAAGCTCGCCTTAACGAGCTCCCCAATGCCCCTCAGACCCAAACTGGTCTAATTACCTTTAGATTTAGAGTAAGATAATTCAAGGAATATGAAAACATTTGCAGAGGTAATCGAGTATTTATTCGCTCGATTGCCTATGTTTACTCGTGATGGCGCAAGCGCTATAAATCCAGATGTAGATAAAACTCTTCTTTTATGCCAAGCTCTTGGTGACCCGCACAAAAAATTTAAATCAATTCACATTGCTGGTACGAATGGCAAAGGTTCTACCTCTCATATGCTGGCTTCTGTTCTTGCTGCTTCTGGCTTAAAAACCGGGCTATATACTTCTCCTCATCTTGTAGATTTTAGAGAAAGAATTCGGGTCGATGGGGAGATGATTCCTCAGCAATTTGTCGTTGATTTTGTCAATAATAATCGCGTATTAATTGAAGAGATTCAGCCCTCTTTTTTTGAGGTTACTGTTGCAATGGCTTTTGACTATTTTGTACAGCAAAAAGTTGATATTGCTGTTGTTGAAGTTGGATTAGGTGGTCGATTGGATAGTACTAATATTATTAATCCTGAATTATGTGTGATTACTAATATTGGTATGGATCATATGAATATACTGGGTGATACTCTTGAGCTAATTGCTGCTGAAAAGGCCGGAATTATTAAACCTCAGGTTCCTGTTGTAATTTCAGAACGTCAACCTGATATTCAACAGGTCTTTTTACAGAAGGCTAAAGAATGCAATAGTCCAATCTATTTTGCTGATGATTATTATGAAGTTCGCCAAGCTGAAAGAAAACAGGAAGGTTTGGATATTGCCGTTCAATCCAAGCTCACTAAAGATATCCAAATCTGGCATTCTGATTTATCTGGATCTTATCAAAAAAAGAATATTCTGGGTGTTTTAACCGCCATAGATCAATTAAGAGAATTAGGCTATTCTTTAGATGAAGAACAAATAAAATTAGGATTAAAAACTGTCCAGGAATCTACTGGTTTGAGAGGTAGATGGCAAACATTATCAACTGATCCTTGGATTATTTGTGATACAGGACATAATGAAGATGGAATTAAGGCTGTAATTCAAAACTTAAGTACTTTAAGTTTTAATAATCTTCAATTTATTATTGGCGCAATGAAGGATAAAGATCTATCTCATATTCTTCCATTATTGCCTAAACATGCTACTTATTATTTTGCAGCTCCAAATATGCCTAGAGCCATGAAAGCAGAGGAATTAGCTTTACTTGCTCACTCATTCGGATTGAATGGAAAAGCATACCCTTCTATAGAAGATGCCTATAAGGCATCTTTAAATGACTATAAAGAAGGGGATTTGATTTTCGTTGGTGGAAGTACTTTTGTTGTAGCTGAAGTTTTAACTAATCATTTTTAGTTAATTCTCCTCGTATACTCTGCTGTACCCAATGTGCAACTTCTTCTTGGTTTTCTAATTCTCCTTGAAGGTACATAAGCTTGGTTACAGCAGTCTCGAATGTCATATCATAACCATTCAGCACTCCAATTGATTTAAGCCCTTGAGAAGTCTCATATCGACCCAATTCCACCGAACCTACCTTGCATTGTGAAATATCGAGAATATTCTTGCCTGATTTAATAGCATTTTCCAATAAATCTAGGAACCAGGAATCAGTCATCGTATTTCCACTTCCAAATGTCTCCATAACAATACTCCTTACATTTGAATTCAATACTGCCTCAATAGTTTCTTTGCTTATGCCTGGAAAAAGTTTTAAAACTCCTACGCGATTGTCAATATGATAATGGCAAATAAAATCCTGTCCAGCATTGTTTACCAGGATCTCATCATTATAACGTATATGGATTCCTGCCTCTGCTAAAACTGGAAAATTTGGCGAACGAAACGCTTCAAACTTATCTGAGTTATATTTAAAAGAACGATTTCCTCTAAATAATTTATTGTCAAATAATATGCATACTTCTTGAATAATTGATATTCCATCTCTTTTCCCTGATGCAATTTCTAATGCCGTCATTAAATTCTCTCTAGCATCAGTTCGAATTTCTCCAATTGGCAATTGGGATCCCGAGAAGATTACAGGTTTCTGCAAGCCCTCTAATAAGAAACTAAGCATAGAAGCAGAGTAGGCCATGGTATCAGATCCATGTAGGATTACAAAACCATCATATAATTCATAATTATCCCTAATGATTTTTGCCATCTCTAACCAAATGCTTGGACGCATATTGGAAGAATCAATAATGGGCACAAAGGAATGTACTGTAAGTTTATAATTTAGTCGGCTTAAGTCGGGAAGGTTCTTCTCGATCAACTCAAAATCGAATGGAATAAAAGTTCCTGTTTCTGGATCTTTTACCATACCAATGGTGCCACCAGTATAAATAATAAATATGTTGTACATCTATTAGATCTTAAATACGTTTTTTGAATTATTGCTTGTAATTTCTGCTACTTTATCAATTCCCATTTCGTGCAAATCTGCTACTTTTTGGGCAATATATAATAAATAGCTACTCTCATTTTCTTTTCCTCTGAAAGGAACTGGTGCCAAATAGGGTGCATCTGTTTCCAATACAATGTGTTCCAGATTGATTTCCTTAACTACAGCATCCAAACCTGATTTCTTAAAGGTTACTACTCCTCCGATACCTAGCTTGAAACCTAAGTCTATTGCTCGTTGTGCCTGTTCCAACGTACCCGTGAAACAGTGGAAAATCCCAAATAAGCGCTCATCTGCATTTGCCTCCAATACTTCGAATACCTCATCAAAGGCCTCTCTGCAGTGAATTGAAATTGGAAAACCTAAGTTCTTTGCCCATTGGATCTGTTGGTTGAAGGCATCCTTTTGAATCTCTAAAGTCGACTGATCCCAATATAAGTCAATTCCAATCTCTCCAATGGCATAAATCTTTGAAGTTTGAATCTTAGCATATATTTGGTCCAATTGATTTTGATAGTCGTCTTTAACATCACATGGATGCAACCCTAACATCGGGAAACAATTCTCCGGATAGGCCTCAACTGTTGCAAAAACCTTTTCAATAGAAGCAACATCTACATTGGGTAAGAATAATCGTGTAACTCCATTTTTGAAACAACGATCCATCTGTTCCGAAAGGGTAGGGCTTCCTGCTTGATAATAAATATGAGTATGTGTGTCGGTTAATGTTTGATTTTTTAGATCAATTTGCTCTGCCATAGAGCCAAAGTTAACATATTGTCAGATAATCTGATTCTATAGAATAAAAAAACGCAGTTCTCATAAGGAAAACTGCGTTTTTTTATAAAAATTGTAATATATCTCCCGATTAGTTAGTAGGAGGAGTTACTGGAATACCTGTTGGAGCTACTACTTGTGGAGTATCACCTTTAGGACCAGCGATAATATCTACTACTTCTACATCAAATACTAATGGTGCATATGGAGGGATGTCATTTTGTTGCTGACGCTCGCCATATCCTAATGATGAAGGAATAATTAAAGTTGCTTTACCACCTTTTTTCAATAATTGAAGTCCTTCAGTCCATCCTGGAATAACAGGAGTATGTCCAATACGAACGCGTAATGGCTCATAAGGTCTCATTGGATTGAATTTTCCTTCTTTCTTAGCAATTTCTGGGTTGCTAGTATCAAATACCTTGTCGTTTGTTAATTTTCCTGTATAGTTAATTACAACAGTATCACCAACAACTGGGTTTGCGCCAGTACCTTCTTCTTTAACTACATACTGTAAGCCTGAAGCAGTTTTCTTAGGTTGCAATTTGTTAGTTTCTACATATTTTGCAATCTTACCTTCTTCAGCTTTTTTCAATCCTTCCATTTGAGCTAGGTAATATTGATTTACTTGCTCGAATAATGCTGAATCTGTCAAATTTCCTTTTTTGAATACTTTCTTAACCTTAATTGTGAATTGGATGTATTTATCAGCGAAATCTGGTTTTGGTTGACCTGTTCTCGCTGCCATAGTATCTAAGTTCAATTTGAAAGTAGCACTATCTCCTTCTCCTAACATTTTTAAAATGGTATTGTTATCACCTGGATATCCACCTTGTACCAATGAATCTGGAATTACTGGTGCAATTTGTGGTAAACCTAAATCATATGTACTTGCTAGTAAAGAGTCACGGTCTGTTTTAACAACAATATCCATGGCAAGAACATCTCCGCCGACAGCTTTCTCGCCGCCTTTTTCTTCGAAGAATTTATATTCTAAACCACCATCACCTTTTTTGAAACTTTGGCATGAAGCAAGCATAAGACCTGCTAATGCTGTTAATACTAAAATCGATTTTTTCATTTTTTTATTTATAACGCTTATTATATTCTTATGTTAAATAATTCTTATACTCTGGTAGGATAGATTTGAATTTCGCTACTACTGATGATAAATCCTCTGAAGAATTTCCTCCCGCTGCATTCAAATGGCCTCCTCCGTTAAAATATTTCCTGCAAATCTCATTGCAAGGAATTTCTCCAATCGATCGCAAAGATAATTTAATTAATTCAGTTCTATCAATAAATAGTCCCGCAAGTCGTATTCCTTTTATGGATAATGCATAATTTACCAAACCCTCTGTATCTCCTGTGCTTACATTGAATTTCGCTAAATCTTCTCTTGATAATGAAAATATGGCTGTATTATATTCTGGGATAACCTCTAAGCAGTTCAATAGACTATAACCTAAAAACTTTAAACGGTTTTCAGTAGCACTATTGTATATATTCTCATGGATTTCCCAATTTCTAGCTCCTGCATCTATAAGGTTTGCTATAATATGGTGAACAGCGGAAGTCGTAGACCTAAATCTAAAGGATCCTGTGTCTGTCATAATACCAGCATATAAACAAGAGGCAATCTCTGCAGTTACCGAACCCTTATCCTTATAAACATCAGCAATAAAGGTATATACCAATTGTGCTGTTGCAGCGGCACTTGAATCCCAATATTCTACTTCTGCAAAATCTTCTGGATCTAAATGATGGTCAATCATCCATTTTTGCCCTTTTGCTTCACGAATTACTGGTTCAAGAACGTTTGTTCGTGACAAAGCACTATAGTCTAAACAGAATATTATTTCCGCAACATCAAATAAACTTTGTGATAACTCAGATTGATTAGGATAGTATATTAAGTCCTCGAATCCAGGCATCCAGTCCAAAAATGTCGGAAAATCAGATGATAAAATAACATTCACCTCATGGCCTTTATCTTTTAACCAATGATATAACCCTAAGGATGAGCCTAATGCATCTCCATCAGGTTTATGATGAGTAGTGATGATAATCTTTTTAGGTCTGGAAAGCGCGTCTAAATATTCTTCTCCTTGTAACATACGTATTTTGTGAATGCAAACCTAATGAAAAAAAATCTGCAAATAAAAATTTTTAAACCTTTAAATGTTTCTTTTTTTAAATTATTGATTGCCTGAATCTATTGAAAATTAATCTGTTAATGAGGATACGCATAGATTTTGAAATCTCTTTTCGTTGTTAACAAATAATTGCCTGAATTATAGTTGATTTTACCATAGTAAAATAGGGCTTGCCCCTCTACTGGAAATCCATCTGCTAAAGTACCATTCTCATCAAATAGATAAACTAAATTCTCTTGATCTGCGATCCCTAATTGATACATTGTACTTGAAATTGGGAAAAACAAAGGTTCAGCATCTAAATTTTGTGTAAATGTATAATCAAAAATCTGTCTTGGTTTGTCTCCTAATTCAAATACTTGAATATAGGATCCATCAACTATAATCAATTCATCTGCAGTTGTGCCATTGATATTTTTGAAATAGGCAGAGTATCCTTTCTTCCACTCACTTTCCAAAACTATTTTGCTCGTTCCATCGGATTTTATCTGATGAACTTTGCCATCACTATCAGTGCAATAATATAAGTATTCATTTTCCTTATTTGTAACTCCTAAAGGACTTACAAATGTAACATCTCCCGGTAAATCAATTTCCTTCGACTTGTTTCCTTGTTGGTCAAAGAAATATACTCTACCGAAACTTGTGGCAACCACCGCTTGATTCTCAGCAAAGACAATATCTCCTAATATTTCTCCTTCTACAGTTGACTGATCCCAACCACTGATTGGTCCGCCTTCCATATCATAAGCAAGAATTCTGTTTTTCGAAGGAATCAAAATCATCTGTTGTCCATTCCAATCCGCAACAATTGGTGCTCCTGTTGGTTCTGCAGTTAGGCTTGTTGAAAAGCCTTGTAAATTTTTACCGCTTGTATCAAATCGATATAGTCTTCGGCGATCTGTAACTAATAGAAGACTGCGATCTGCCAATTGTTTGACTCCAGAAACTATTCTTCCTGAAAATATTGTTGACCATAGTTTATTCCCTGATGGATGAATAGCATGTACTGTATGATCTTGTTCTTGAACCAAGATAAATTGTGAAGTGTCTGACTGTTCAAAAACATATGGTCCATTAATTAGTCTGCTACCCATTTCATAAGTCCATTGCGGAGTAACACCCAAGCGGTTTTTACTTTTATAAATAGCATAAAATCTACTCAAAAAGTTTCCGCCATTTCCCGAAAGCTGTAATGACCATGAGTAAAAATCTTGATATCCATACTCCTCATCATCCCTGAATTTACGGCTGTACTCTGACTTTAGCGTATTATTAATAAAGTTATTGCCATTTTTGGTGTTAATAAAGAAAGTAACATTTGCCTCGTTTCCTTGAATTTGTTCATAGTTTTTGAAACCTAGACTTGCAACCAATAAATCTTTATTCTTCCATTTCCTCTTGTATTCTTGAATAGTTGATTGTTGATTTGCTAGAACCAACATATCATTGATTATTGTAAAATAAGGTCTTGAAAAGGCTTTTAATCCTTCCCCAAAAAAACGATAGGGGATATTTGCAAATCTGAATCTGTAGGTACTATCGCTAACATTCTCGGCAATATTATCAATAATCTCTTTTAGCTTAGTGCTATCTTGAATGGTAATAAAACCTAAATAGTCTGAATTGCTCTGTTCCGCCACTGCAAAATTCCCAGCCAATGTAGATTGGAAATCTGTTAATAATCCTTCCCGGTTTTTATTGATTTCCTGTGATTGTCCCTGAAGTTGTTTAAATTATCTTGTTTGGATTGCCATAAATTTAAATCTTCAAACCACGATTTTGAATCACTGAACGAGTATTCAACATACATCATTGTAGTGGATGGAAAATAATTATAAAGTTTTTGGGTAGTCTTACTTTGATTCGCGAATAGAGAAATATATTCCTTCTCTTTATCCTGTCCCAACTGACTCTCTCCAGTCAACATTAAAGCATCCTGTTTAAAATTAATATTCCAGACGGTCTCTCCCTTTAAGTCCACAAATTGTCTTAAAAAGTCGCCAGGCCTATTGTCTTTGAATACTGAAATAAAGGAAGAAATATTCTGTTGTGGAATATAAACTGTAAATGGTGCATTTCGATTATTATGCTCATTAAAGAATGTAACCTGATCCTCTTTTAATTTTTCAACCTTTTTATCATTGACCTTTACTAGTAAACCTTTGTTAAAGCTTGAAAAGAAAGTGTTTTCCTGATAGGTCACATAGAAAATCGAATCAAGGGGTTTATTATCTTTAAAAGTCGTGTCCTTTTCTATATTGGCGAACTGATAAATTCTAATTCCCGCAGTATCTTGTGTATTAACTTTATATTTTTTACTGAGTGTAAGAAAAGTTTGATCCAATAAAGCCTGATCCACCTTTTCCATGCTATGAATACTAAACAAAGTACTAATACCTTCTTTTTCCGGATGAAAAGACATCAAAATCTCAGCTCCACCCACAAGCGGAGATAATTCTTTGTTACGAAGTAGGTTTTGTTTAAGCTGTTTAAGTTGATGCATACCATGTTTACCTAACATAGCCTCAAAGATTTCAAAATCTTTAAAGATGTTGTCAGTCGTCGCATCGTTCAAAAATGATGCAATAAAATAGGTGTCCGCCGGTAAATGCTGTACAGGACCTACATATTCCTTTTGATCCTTGTTTAAATCCCCAAAGTAAAAAACTGACGCAACAACCACCGCAATAAATAGAAGGACTGAAACAATTATTGTATTTCTCATGAACGAAAAGTATTCCTTTTGTTTGTTTTAATGTTCAATATAGACAAATTTGCAAAAATAGGAGTGCATTTTAAGAAGTTATTTTATACATTTATAAACGAAAATTCATAAGCGATTATTTTAGCTTTTTTTTATGAACAAACAAATTATCCTAACTGCTTCTTTTTTTGGTTTGTTAGCTGTAATACTTGGTGCGTTCGGTGCCCATGGTTTAGAAGGAAAAATTTCCGATAAACAACTAGAAACTTGGGGAACCGCAAACCAATATCATTTTTACCACACTTTAGCCTTATTATTTCTCTCTACTTTTTCTAGAGCTAAAAGTCAATCTATTAAAGTCTCCTATATCATGTTTACGATTGGAATCTTCCTTTTCTCAGGTTCACTATATCTATTAAGTACCAGAAATCTTCTTGGACTTGAAAATATTTCCATCATCGGCCCAGTAACCCCACTCGGAGGACTATGCTTTATGGTCGGCTGGATTTCTTTATTTATCGCAGCTTTGAAGAATAGGGCTTAGAATAGTATTTAGACGTAAGACAATAGACAACAGACAAAAGAGTCTAGATAGTTTGGAATAGTATTTAGTAGTAAGTAGTTAGTATTTAGATGACTATATAGTTTACGAGGACGTCGTAAGATATAAAGTAAAACCAATCGCCTCCTGCCTGCCTGCCCTGAGCGGAGTCGAAGGGAGCGGAGTCGAAGGGAACGATTATTCAAGGCCCTGCAAAACCGAGGCTTCGACTCAGCTCAGCCAACGATTTTTCAAGGCCGCGTAGGGTGCGGACCCATGTGTCCGCCCGTCTTAAACAATGTGTCCGCCCGTTTACAGATTCTTTTGTCTTTTGTCTTACGTCTGTTGTCTCTGTCATGTCTAAAGTCTAACTACTAATTCCTACCTTTGTTTTATGTCTCAACTGGATTTTTCAGCTCCAAATCGTACTACCTTTTTTGTAGAGGTTATTTTGCCATTAGCTATTGCTAAGTCCTATACTTATCGCGTTCCTTTTGAACTAAGCGATAAAATAATGATTGGGGCAAGGGTAATTGTACAATTTGGTAAGAATAAGATTTACTCCGCTATTATAAAAAGTATTTCAACGGAACCTCCTTTGCAATATGAAGCAAAGTATATCTTAGACGTGGTAGATAATGATCCTATTGTCAATAAAACACAGCTGCAAATGTGGGATTGGATTGCAGAGTATTATATGTGTTTTGTGGGCGATGTCATGCAGGCAGCTCTACCTGCTGCTCTGAAAATGGCTTCTGAAACTAAAATCGTAGCTTCTGATGATCCCAATCTTGATCGATCAATAGTATCTGATAAAGGCTATATGATCCTTGAGGCTCTAGATCTTGCAGGGGAATTGACCGTTAATGATGTTATCAAAATCCTTGGGCAAAAAACCGTTTTCCCTCTGTTGAGAAGCCTCTTTGAACATGGATTTATTCTTATTTCCGAAGAGATAAAACAAAAATATAAAGCAAAAACCAAATCCTTTCTCCGGCTTGCATCAGAATTCAATGACCCTGAGGGTAGAAGAGAACTGCTTGATAGTTTAAATAGAGCTCCTAAACAACAGGATGCTGTTATTACATTTTTGCAATTAGTGAAATCCAAAAATGATATCAGTAGACAGGATGTGATGGAAGCATCGGGATCTGGAACTGCAGCTATAACTGCGCTGATCGAAAAGGGAGTGTTTACCGTAGAGGAAAAAGTCGTTAGTCGTTTTGAAGGAACTGATGTATTATTATCTCCTAATTTTAATTTTAGTGATGCTCAACAACGTGCTTTTGATCAAATAGCTGAATCCTTTCAAGAGAAGGATGTTGCATTATTACATGGTGTTACAGCTTCAGGGAAAACTCAAATCTATATTCGATTAATCGAAAATGTTTTGAAACAAGGTAAAAATGCACTTTATCTCTTACCTGAAATTGCACTTACAGCACAGATTACAGAAAGACTCAGACTGCATTTTGGAGATCAATTAGGGGTTTACCATTCTAAATTCAATGATAATGAACGTGCAGAGGTATGGCACAAAGTAAATAAAGGTGAGTTTAAAGTAGTTATTGGTGCTCGATCATCAGTGTTTTTGCCCTTTAGTGAACTGGGCTTGATTATTGTCGATGAGGAACATGAGAACTCATATAAACAATATGATCCTGCTCCAAGATATCATGCTCGTGACACCGCAATTTATTTAGCGCATCAGCATAAAGCTAAGGTATTATTAGGTTCTGCCACGCCTTCGGTAGAAAGTTATTACAATGCAAAAGCCGGAAAATATGGCTTAATTGAACTAACAGAAAGATTTGGTGAAGCTAAGTTACCAGTTATTGAAATCGTAGATATTACAGAGGCTTCAAGGAAAGAAGAGATGTATTCCTATTTTAGTGCAAAGCTGCTTAAGGCAATTGATGAAACTGTAAAGAAGAAAGAACAAGTCATATTGTTCCAAAATAGACGTGGACATACGCCCTTCCTACAATGTGGAACCTGTGGTTATGTAGCTAAATGTATCAACTGTGATGTTAGTCTAACTTACCATAAATCCAGTAATTTAATGCATTGCCACTACTGTGGTTTTTCAGAGGAATTAGTTCAATCTTGTCCTGCCTGTGGATTGCCTAATATGCAGAGTATAGGCTTTGGAACGGAAAGAGTAGAGGAGGAGTTGGAAATTCAATTACCTGAACTTAGAATTGGTCGATTAGATCTTGACTCAACAAAAGGTAAATATGGCTTCGATCGTGTTATCTCTGCTTTCGATAACCAAGAGTTCGATGTAATGATCGGTACTCAAATGATTACAAAAGGCCTTGACTTTGGAAATGTTAGTTTAATAGGTATTATTAATGCCGATGGGATGATTAATTTCCCAGATTTCAGAGCCTATGAAAGAGCTTTTTCATTATTCTCTCAAGTATCGGGGAGGGCAGGTCGTAGGCAAACTGAAGGAAAGGTTATTATCCAAACAAATACGCCTAACCATAGAATACTAGAACAGGTAACTAATCATGATTATGATGCCATGTTTATGTCTGAAATTACCGAAAGGAAAAACTATCTATATCCTCCTTTCTATAGATTAATTAAATTAGATGTTAAACATAATGATCAAGATTTGGTTTATGATGCGGCTAAAAGATTAGCCTCTTTATTAAGACAACAACTAGCTGAAAGAGTGTTGGGCCCAGAACCTCCATTGGTTTCTAGAGTTAGGAATAATTTTATCCAGACTATTACATTGAAAATTGAAAGAACGAATATTTCAATTGTTAAGGTTAAAGAACTCATTAAACAAGCTATGCTCCATTTTGAACTTGATAAGAAAAATAAAGGAGTAAGAGTGCAGATTGATGTTGACCCTTATTAATTGAGCTTTGTATCTATTGATTTGATTTTTTTCTTTGATTTTTTGTTTTTGCCATTTACCTTATTGCGCCATAGAATAAATCCTGTGATTGGTAAACTAGCACAAAATAAAGAAATCAAAAAGGCTAATATTTTTTGCTAAAGCGAAGACCTTATATCTTTCCCAAATACTTACTATTTGTGCAATTATCACTTCCATCATTTGCTATAAAGGCTATATAAATATGATAAACCTTATCCTCAGATGATCTTCTGAAACTCAATTTCTGTGTTTTATCGTGTATAAAATTGCCATTGACAATTCCAAAAACCGGGTTTGCTTGTGTGTTTTCAGGATAAATTAATATCATGCAACGGTAATTTCCCCGATCCAATTTATTAAGAATATCTATATCCAAATCCCACTTAATGATTAAACATTTTTTATATACTTGGATGCGATGCTTAATGACTGGGTTTTCAAAACCATGGCTGATGCAGAATTTTTGCCAATCAAGTTGAAACCCTGATTCACTTTCCAGCATAGCATTATTTAGATTATAGGACATAGCTGAGTTATGACTACTCCATTGCTCATTATAATTCCTAAATCCAACTCTTATATAAGGAAGTATTTTTGATAAGGCGTATTGAAGATGCTTAAATCGCGAGTTCAATTTCTTCTGTTGTAAAGACCTTGCAACATTCTTGACGTTAGGTCTTGTCCTTACATATGGGGTTCCTCTCCAATTACAATAAACCAAATTTCCTATTCGACCAGTAAATGGGAGTATCTTACCATTTTTAGCTGTTGCCATAATATATAAATAACTGATATGATAAATATACGAATCAGAATATTTATATATAGTTAATATTTAATTAAGTTTCATTAAAATTAATATTAATAACGCTTCGTTGAAATTGTATTATCCTAATTTTTCTTGAAATATGAACAACAAAAAACACTTTATAGTAAAACTTATTTAACCTTTGAAACTTTAAAAGGTTTCTTAACAGCCTTTTTCGCGGCTTCTTTTACAATTTTTGCCTGTTCTTCAGTCACTTTTTCGGGTTTGTATTCAGTTTTGGTAGGATCTAAGTCGAAGAGTTTTGCATACCATGTTAAAGCGGCTGCAAAACGTCCGTAATCCAAGTTTAGGTGATAACCATCTCTAGTAAAGTGATCTCCGATTGAGCTAGTTCTACCGTTTTGAATAGTGGTGCCATCTGGAACAATAAAAGCATAATCACCGGATTTCTCTAATCTCGATGTTACACTCATAATACTGTCATACATGTTCTTCTGATTATTATCATAATTCTTAAACCCTTCATGTTTAGAATCTTGTTGGTAGGCCCATGTCTGATGATAAACCAATCTGGTATCTTCATGGACATGCGCAAATACATAAGTCCATAAATCACCTAAGGTCTGCATAATAACATTGTATTTTCCCGAAAGTGGGCTCGCTTGCTGTAAACTTACATAATCCCAGTTCTCATCAGCCAATGCATCTTCTATGCTTACCTGCTCTGTGGTTTTTTTCGTGCCGTCTAAATTTATCTTTCTGTAACTGTAAGCCTTTAAATTATTGTAAGCATTTTTAAGATGTAAATCCAATGGTGCTCCTCCAATATATAAATTGCCTATTACGATCTTTTTGCCAGCAGCTGCGGATAGCTCATATAAATAGTTTTCAAGGGCATCCTCGGAAAAGCTATTTCCAATTGCCAATACCTTTATTACATCATCTTCTTTCGGAGATGTTCCCTGTGCAAATACCATTTGAAAGGGTAAGAATATTATAAACAGATAGATAGTTAGTTTCTTCATTTTATAAGGATTTTGTATTGAAAATGTGGATTTATTAAAATAAGCTTCCATGCACATAAAATTACGAAAAATAAAGCGGAGGGTTAATTTCTTTGTAAAAAATATTAAGAGTTCTGAGCATGAATGTTTTGCATTTTAAGCTTAATTATATGGTAAAATAAGGCTAATTTTGAGGAATATGGCGTATAAGTTTATTGACAATTATCGGGAGCAGGGAGCAAGAAAGCAATTAGTGCAGCATCTTGAGAAGAGGGGTATTGAAGACAAGAATGTATTGAAAGCAATTGCTAAAGTTCCTCGTCATTATTTCTTCGATGAAACTTTTTGGAATCAAGCTTACCGTGATATTGCATTCCCAATCGGTGACGGACAGACTATTTCTCAGCCATATACAGTTGCCTACCAAAGTCAACTGCTGCATATCAAAAAAGGTGACAAAGTTTTAGAAATTGGAACGGGTTGCGGATATCAAACCTGTATTCTAATGGAGCTTGGCGCCGATGTTTATACCATCGAAAGACAAGAAAATCTCTATAACAGAACAATTCAGGTACTTCCTTATATGGGCTATAAACCTAACTTCCATTTGGGAGATGGCTCTAAAGGTATAGAAGAAAAAGCTCCCTATGATAAAATAATAGTAACAGCCGGAGCTCCATTTGTGCCCGAGAAAATGTTAAAACAACTCCGCCTTGGAGGACTTTTGGTAATTCCTGTCGGTGACGAAAAATTTCAAAAGATGGTTACCATTCTTCGCGTTGGAGAAAATGACTTCGAAAGAATAGAATTGGATACCTTTAGGTTTGTCCCATTAGTAGGGGATCAGGCTTGGTAGCAGATTAGACAACAGACGTCAGACAACAGACGATAGACTCTTGTCTTGACTCTAGACGTCAGATATAGACGCCAGACATTAGACATCAGACGCCAGACTCTAGACGGCAGACATAGCCCTGGTTGGTGTCTCCACCAACCAGACATTGAAAACAACCTTTTTTCTTATAGCTTTTGTTTCTTCTCTTGGGTCTTTTATCTAACTTAGCTTCATGAGTGCAGCATTTTACCAAAGCAATGTCGAAAAGACCAAAGGAGAAATCAAATTACTAGAGAAACAAATCAATAAAAATGCCTTTTTAAGGCTAGGATTAATGATTGTTGGTGCAGTGGGAATATGGCAATTATTTGCTTTGAATAATGTTCTAATAGTCTTGTTTGCATTTTTATTCGTAATTTTTCTCTTTTCATTTCTTGTATTTCGTCAGGCAAAAGTGGATCGGAAATTACAGGAAGCCAAGGTGTTTTTAAGTGTCAATGAAAATGAGCTTCAAATTCTGAAAAGACAGAAGAACATGTATGATAATGGCGCGGCATTCGAAGACTCAAAACATCCATATAGTTCTGACTTGGATATCTTTGGTGCTAATTCTTTGTTTGAATTGGTCAATCGATGTGCTACAAAAGATGGCGTTGCTATTTTAAAATCTTGGATGGAAGCTCCGGCTAACAAGGAAGAAATTATTGCTCGTCAGGATGCGGTGAATGAATTGAAAACCGATCCTGAACATCTCCAGGCTTTTCAAACAAAAATGTTGTTTAACCTTGGCTCTAAAATTAACTTAAGATCCTATATCCACAGTTATTTCCACGATAAGGCTTTTGAATTCGGAAATACAATCTATAAATTTTATGTTCCAATAGTTCCCTGGATTTTTATTGCAGGAATTCTGTTTTCTGTTTTTGTGCAAAATATATCAGGATATCTCCTTGCT
>Ga0233377_1000402_pt1 | contig 20561 bp, 15 predicted proteins | sample ElkDunMinimDraft_6_FD_191540 | JGI IMG/M metagenome (GOLD analysis project Ga0233377, IMG submission 191540) | Fecal eukaryotic communites from dung pellets of Tule Elk in California, USA - Elk Dung E36 | ecosystem: Host-associated > Mammals > Digestive system > Large intestine > Fecal | place...
TTTCATTGTCAACAACGACAAATTTTTTCTTGCCCATAAGTTAATTTTAAGTAGTAATTAATAATTAGAACACACTAAATACGTGAATCGAAATGATTGCTAAAAAGTTAAAGAGTAAAACAATTCCTGCTCAACGGCAGTTAATGGTCTGTATAGCGACCAGTTAGTAGTAGTACTCATTTTTAATAGTATTAGTGTGTTTATTTATGAGCGTAAATATTGCACAAAAAACCGATATAGTCACCATACAAAGGCAAAAACAGGGATTTATTTATGACGCAAAACAGGTATTTATACGTGCGGTTCCAAATTGCATTAAAAAGGATCAATTCAAATAGTCATCAACAACCAAGCGTGTGCAAACTTCTTCACCCAAGTAACGAGGATCACCGTATTTTTCCGACCAAAAACCATTTAAAGTATGCGCATCCAAACAACGGTAAACGGCTACACCTTTGTAAATCAAATCGTCATCACCAACATAAGAAAAATTGAGCAGCAAAATATCGTCTTTAAAAAAGCCCGTTGCATGTTGCTCCTGATCTCCAATCAACCAATGCGCTACAAATCGTTCGTGTTCATCCAATGTCAAGGTTAGGATACCTTCATAGGTGAAGTCAATTTCAGCAGATTGATTTTTCCCTTTAATAAAATATTGACCAACAATTTCACGTGCTTCCATGACTTTCATTTTTGATTGAAGTAGCGAAATTAAATTGTTTAATTACTTGTGGTTCTTGCTTATCGCAAATTTTTCTGAGTAATCTGTTAATATTATCTAAATGAACTTTTTAAAAAAGTAAATTATTGCTATCTTGCATGACCAATAAACATGGGATACAACTATTTAAAAAATACATTATGGCTTTTGATATTGAAATGATTAAAAAGGTGTATGAAAAAATGCCAGCACGCGTGGATCAAGCTCGCGCACTAGTTGGTAAACCTCTTACACTATCCGAAAAGATTTTATACGCGCACTTATGGAACGGAACTCCAACTCAAAAATATGAGCGCTCCAAAGATTATGTTGATTTTGCCCCAGACCGCGTTGCTTGTCAAGATGCAACCGCACAAATGGCCTTGTTGCAATTTATGCATGCAGGTAAAAAAACAGTAGCAGTTCCAACAACCGTTCACTGTGACCACTTAATTCAAGCGAAAGTTGGCGCAGAAACAGATTTGGCTGTAGCAAACTCGCAATCAAAAGAGGTGTTCGACTTCTTATCTTCGGTTTCGAATAAATATGGAATTGGGTTCTGGAAACCAGGATCTGGAATTATTCACCAAATTATTCTTGAAAATTATGCCTTCCCAGGTGGATTGATGATTGGAACGGATTCACATACTGTAAATGCAGGAGGTTTAGGAATGCTTGCAATTGGTGTGGGTGGTGCAGACGCAGTAGATGTAATGGCTGGAATGGCGTGGGAATTGAAATTTCCAAAACTAATCGGTGTACATTTAACTGGAAAATTAAACGGATGGACAGCACCAAAAGACGTGATTCTTAAAGTAGCTGATATCTTAACTGTAAAAGGTGGAACAGGTGCCATCGTTGAATATTTTGGTGAAGGTGCTAAATCAATGTCGGCAACTGGTAAAGGAACAATTTGTAACATGGGAGCGGAAATCGGAGCTACAACTTCAACGTTTGGTTACGATGATTCCATGAGAAGATACTTAGCAGCTACTGGTCGACAAGATGTGGTGGATGCAGCTGATAAAGTTGCTGATTACTTAACAGCCGATCCTGAAGTGTATGCAAATCCTTCTTTGTATTTTGATGAATTGATTGAAATTAATTTGTCAGAATTAGAACCACATATCAACGGTCCGTTCACGCCAGATAGAGGTACTCCAGTTTCTAAAATGAAAGAAGAAGCAGCTAAAAATGATTGGCCAATCAAGGTAGAATGGGGATTAATCGGGTCTTGTACCAACTCATCTTACGAAGATATGTCGCGCGCTGTCTCCATCGTGAAACAAGCAGTAGCAAATAACATCAAGCCAAAAGCTGAGTTCGGAATCAATCCTGGTTCGGAGCAAATTCGCTATACAATCGAGCGCGATGGAATGATTGAAGTGTTCGAAAAATTAGGAACGAAAGTTTTTACCAACGCATGTGGACCTTGTATCGGACAATGGGATCGTGAAGGAGCTGACAAGCAAGAAAAAAATACAATTGTTCACTCATTTAACCGTAACTTCTCCAAAAGAGCTGACGGAAATCCAAATACACACGCGTTTGTAACTTCACCTGAAATGGTTGCTGCATTGGCAATTTCTGGTCGATTGGATTTTAACCCAATTACCGATACGATTACAAACGAAGATGGTGTTGAAGTAAAATTGAACCCGCCTTACGGTGATGAATTGCCAACAAAAGGATTCGAAGTAGAAGATCCAGGTTTTCAGGCACCAGCTGAAGATGGTTCTGGAATTCAAGTGCTTGTTGCACCAGATTCATCACGTTTGCAATTATTAGAAGAATTCCCAGCTTGGGATGGCAACAACATCACGGGCGCAAAATTATTGATCAAAGCGTTTGGTAAATGTACAACTGACCATATTTCAATGGCTGGACCTTGGTTACGTTACCGTGGACACCTAGACAACATTGCTAACAACACATTGATTGGAGCAGAAAATGCATTTAACCACCAAACAAATTCGGTTAAAAATCAATTGACGGATGCATACGGACCAGTTCCAGATACAGCAAGAGCTTACAAAGCAGCTGGCATTCCTTCTGTTATTGTTGGTGATGAAAACTATGGTGAAGGTTCTTCACGCGAGCACGCAGCAATGCAACCTCGTCACTTAGGAGCAAAAGCAGTTGTCGTTAAATCATTTGCACGTATTCACGAAACAAACTTGAAGAAACAAGGTATGTTGGCGTTGACGTTTGCAGATAAAGCGGATTACGATAAAATCAAGGAAGATGATACATTAAACTTCATCGATCTTGTTTCATTTGCGCCAGGTGAACAGTTGACATTGGAACTTGCACATGCTGATGGATCAACAGATCAAATCAAATTGAATCATACATACAATGCACAGCAAATTGAATGGTTCAAAGCTGGATCTGCACTTAATTTAATTAAGGCAGAAGCGAAATAAAAAAAATCTACAGAGGAAGGCGGTTCAATATGGATCGCCTTTTTATATTTGTTAAATATATGTTAAGCAAAGTAACAATGGTACATAAATTGCGTCTAACATTTAATTTTCAAACGATAAATAGTTAAAGTTATATGAAATTAATTCTATCAATTCTTTTAGTCGCTTTCACAAGCTTGACTTTTGGTCAAAAATTAAGAATAAAAATTACTGGAGAGAAAGACACAACAGTACATTTGGTGAAATACAATGGATCTAAATTGTTTTATGCTGATACTGCCGAAATGAAAGGAGGAGTGGTTGAATTTGACGGATCAAAACAAATTCCAGGACTATTAGCAGTTTTATTACCAGGTCAAAAACTTGTACAATTCATTCATAACAAAGAAATAGTTGACATTGAAACTACTGGTCCAGATTACCCAGCAAACATGAAAGTTAAGAAATCGGAAGAAAATAGAATTTTCAACGATTATGTTCATTACATTACTACTAAAAAAGAGTTGGCTCAGCAATATTCCACACAGATGGCTGGACTTCAAAAAACAGATGCGAAATATTCGGATCTAGAAAATAAGATAAAGGTCATCAACGATGAAGTTGTTGCTTATCAAAAAAATATTGTTGCAACTCATCCAACGAAATTAGTTGGGAAAATGGTAAAAATGACCATGGATATTGAAATACCTGAAGCTCCAAAAGATGCAAAAGGAAACATCATTGATTCTAATTTCCGTTATCATTATTTCCGCGACCATTATTTTGACAATGTTGATTTCTCAGAAGATGGATTAGTCAACACTCCAATATTTGGTAGCAAAGTAGATTACTTCTTTGGAAATAAAATGCTTGTGCAACATTGGGATACAATTTTAAAATACACCTATAGAATTGTAGATCAATTGAATCCTAAATCAAAAGCATTTGAGTACATCGTTTCAAACGTTACAAGCACATTTGGAAAGAGCAATCAAATGGGAATGGACAAGGTTTATGTGATGATGGCTGATAAGTATTACTGTAGCAAGAATGCAGAGGGCAAATCACCAGCGTTTTGGATGACAGAAGATAAATTAGAGGATTTGTGTGAAAAAATTGCTACACAAAAGCATTTGGTTATGGGCGTTAAAGCTCCAAACATCATTTTACCGGATACCGTTGAGACAAGTTTTGATAAATTGAACTGGGTAAACATGCATAAAATTGATGCTGAATATACCATTCTATATTTCTGGGAATCAGACTGTGGACATTGCAAAAAAATCACACCAAAATTATCGGAACTTTATAATAAAAAATTAAAAGACCGCAACATTGAGGTAGTTGGAATTGGTAAAGCAACTGGTGAACATTACAAGAAGTGGAAAGATTACATCAAGAAAAATAACTTGAACTTTATCAATATCGGCGTAACAGAGCCAGTGTTAAAAATCGCATTGGAAAATCCGAATTTATTAATTCCACGCTATACAACTTTGGAATCTTTAAATCTTAGTTCAACGTATGATATTTTTTCAACACCTCGAATTTTCGTGTTAGATAAGGATAAAAAATTCATTGCGAAGCAAATATCTATTTCTCAGTTGGAAGATATGATGGATCGATTGCAGAACAAAACCGATTTACCTAAACTTTTCCCACCTGATAAAGAGGAAGATGAACAAATGACTAAATAACCAGATTTAATAGATTAAAAGCAGCCAAAAGGTTGCTTTTTTTTGTTTGTTAATAATTACCTAACATTTGAGTTAACCGATTTAACGAAGACTTCCCTATCTTTGCAAAAAGTTTAATATAAAAAAACATGAAAAAATTATTACTCGCGTTAATGTCATTGCCATTAATTACTTTTGGTCAAACGATAATAACTGAAAATTTCACAGGAGTATCAGCTCCTCCTTCAAGTTTATCAACAACAACATCGTATAACAACGCTACATTTGTAAGTCCAATTTCAAATTTAACTTGGACTATTGAGCATTGTTTAAATCCTAATGGACATAATGACGTATTGCCATATGTAATTGATGGAGATGGAATTATTATGAGAAGAAAACCTAGTGGATCAGATGCTGGTAGCTTTGTAACTTCATCTGTTATATCTGGTGGAATTTCAAACTTCTCAATCCAATTTAAAAAGTCTCATACTAGTGGTACAACAAGAAATGTTGAAATTAAGATTGAAGATCAAACAAATCCTGCAAACACGAAGATTGATACTTTTACATTAATCACATCAAGTGGAGCAGATCAAACAGTTCATACCTTCAACATTGAAAACTTAGAAATTGAAGGTGATTTTAAAATCTATTTGAGCTCTATAATTTCCAGCGGTAATCAACAAATAACAATCGATAATTTATCATGGACATCTTATACAGCTTCAACTCCAATTCCTTGTTCAATTGACAACGTAGATATTTCAGCTTTAACTTGTTTTGACAATGGTACAGGTGAAATATCTTCAGATGATAAAGTTCGATTTACATTAAACGTAACGGGAACAGGAGGTAATGGTTATGTTGTTTCTATTCCTGAATACCCAGCGTTTGGATCAGTACCAGGTGCTTTCAATACAGCAACTGAATTTACATTGCCAGCTGGTTCTGTAGGTGGAGTTGATTTCACAGTAGCAATTACAGCAGAAGGGAACCCAAATTGTACTTTTACAAGTGATTTAATGGTAAATGAAGTTGAACCTTGTTCTACTCCAGCATCTTCTTGTACACTTGGAACACCAGTTGTTTCAGCTGTATTGTGTAATACAGGAGCTGACATTAATGATGCTACTGATGATTTCATGACATTTGATTTAACAGTTACAGGCGACTTAACTAGCGTAGATGGTTATGTTATTTCTGCAGACAATGGCGATTTGGATTTTACTACAGGAGTTTATGGTACGGCTACAGCTTTGCAAATTTCAAACACAACAGCTACAACAATCGTTTTAACGATCACAGATGCAACTGATGAGAACTGTACAACTACAGTAACTATCACTAACCCTGGAACATGTTCAGGAGACGCAGTGATCACTAACAACGTATCTACATTGACATTTACAGCAACTGAAGGTAATGCAATAGCACCTCAAACTGTAACAATTTCTGGAGTTTACTTAACTGAAGCAGTTGTAGCAACAGCTAGCGCTGGATTTGAAGTTTCTGCTGATGCAACAACTTTTGGTTCAACTGCAACTTTTGCACTTCCTACAAACTCAAATACTTTACCTGCATCTATTTTAACTGTACGTTCTACACAAACAGCTGTTGGAACAACTACAGGTACTGTTACGTTAACTTCAGCTAATGCTGCAGACTCAATCATCAACTTAACTAGTACAATCAATGGTTACACACACTACACAATTGATCAAATCAATGGAATTGAATCAAATAATGGTGTTGCTGATTCATTAAATGTATTGGTTTCTTTATCAGGTGTTGTTCAATGTATGGATTACAGAGTACCAGGATACAGCTTGGTAATCGTTGATGCTTCAAACAAAGGAATCAATGTTTACAGAGGTGGTAACTTAACAAATTATACTGAGCCAGTTGGTGGAGATTCAATCACTGTTAAAGGTAAAATTGTTCAATTTAGAGGATTGTTACAAGTTGAAGCTACAGAAATCGTTCTTCATAATTCAACTGCTGAACAAACAACACCAATCGCTGTAACAACATTGGATGAAACTACAGAAAACTACCCTGTAGTTATCGAAAACGTTACAATTGTAGCAGGACAAACAGGCTTAGATGACAATTTATGGCCATCAACTGGAAATACAAATGTTAAATTCACAAATGGTACAACAGAATTCATGGTTCGTTCAGTTGGTACACCACTAGGAGGAGTTGCTCTTCCATCAGGTCCTGTTAGCATTACAGGTATCGCTTCTCAATTTGCATCTTCAACAAGTGCACCTTTCTTAGATGGATATCAATTATTAATCTGTAACGAAAATGCAATTGCAATCGTTTGTGAAGGAGCTAACTTGCCAAATGCAACGATTAACGTATTCAACGATACTACATTAGTAACAACAAACATTCAAGGTGCAACATACATCTGGACTAATTGTGATACAGAAGAAGTAGTTACTGGTGCAACAGCTTACAACTTCACACCTACAGTAGCAGGAAATTACAAAGTAACTATTATCAATGGTGAATGTGAAGCAACTTCTACTTGTTCAGCTTCTAAAGTTGCAATCTCAACTGCTGAATTAGGAAAAGCAATCGCAATGTTCCCAAATCCAGTTGTTGACCAATTAACAATTAACAACTATAGTGATGTTGCTGTAACATTTACAGTTACTGACATGAACGGAAAAATTGTTACTGAAAACACTGAATTAAATTCAGTTCAAACAATCAACACTTCATCTTGGAATAAAGGAGTTTACTTTGTTAACTTTATCGGAGCTAACAATGCAACTCACACAATGAAAGTTGTAAAATAATATCAAAAGTTTACTTTTAAATTAGGGGCTGGTTTTTATCAGCCTCTTTTTTATTGCTTAAAATCCAAAAGGATGACAGAAAATGAATTAATCAAGCAAATTGAACACCATGTAAAACAAGAGTTTTGTGGTGAAGCTACAGGTCATGATTGGTATCACATTGATCGCGTTCGTAACAACGCAATGAATATTCAGCTGAAGGAAGGAGGTGACAAGGAGGTAATTGAACTTGCAGCTTTACTACATGATATTTCTGATTACAAATTCAATGGAGGTGATGAAAAAAAAGGTGGTCAACTTGCAAGAGAATTGATCCTTCAATACAAAGGCACTGAGGAACTGGCTAATCAACTACAAATTATCGTAGACAGCATTTCATTTAAAGGAGCAATGGTTGCTGACACAACTACCAGTATTGAAGCGAAAATTGTACAAGATGCTGATAGACTTGATGCAATTGGAGCGATCGGAATTGCACGTACATTTGCCTATGGCGGTCATGTTGGTAATCCAATTTACGATCCTGAACTTGCACCTAAACTCCATTCTTCTTTTGAAGAATATAAAAGTGCTAAATCAACAACAATAAATCATTTTTATGAAAAATTACTACTTTTAGAAAGTAAAATGCATACCTTAACTGCCAAGGAAGTAGCTAAAGATCGGATCACATACATGAATCAATTTTTGGAACAATTTTACAAAGAATGGAACAGTAATTTTTAACGAGTATGTACGGAATTTCTTTAGGAGTAGACATTGGTGGAACCAATACTGCGTATGGTGTTGTGAATCGAGCGGGTGAAATCATATATGAAAGTTCTGTTTCTACAGTAGAATTTAGTAATCCAAATGAACTTATAAAATGCATTTATGCAGATTTAGAATCTAAAAGTTACACGCAAAAATTATTGGGAATTGGTGTTGGCGCACCGAATGGAAATCACTTTACTGGAAACATCGAGTTTGCACCGAATTTACCTTGGACTGGTGTCGTTGAAATAGCCAAATTATTTTCATCCATTTTCAATTGCAAAACCATTTTAACCAATGATGCCAATGCAGCGGCTGTTGGAGAAATGCTTTTTGGAGCCGCAAAGAACATGAAAAACTTTGTTACAATCACATTGGGAACTGGACTCGGAAGCGGCGTTGTTATAGATAAAAAAATCGTGTACGGACATAACGGTTTCGCAGGAGAATATGGTCACATTCGTGTAATTCCTGATGGTCGACCATGTGCATGCGGTAGATTGGGCTGTTTAGAAACTTATGCTTCTGCAACGGGAGTCGTTCGAAGTATTCAATTACTTGAATCTGAAAACAAAGCTACTTCACCTTTATTACAATTAGCAAAGCCCACAAGTAAAGATGTTGTGACATTAGCTGCCGAAGGGGATTTATTTGCCAAAGAAATCATTGATTATACGGCAAAGATACTAGGAAACGCATTGGCAGATTTTATGTGTTTTTCCAATCCAGAGTCATTTATTTTGTTTGGTGGATATGCACATTCTGGTCAACCATTAGCCGATAGAGTTAAGTTTTACATGGAGCAAGCTGCGTTGAACATTTACAAGAATACAGCTAAAGTGATCATTTCTGAATTACAACATAAAAATGCAGCGATTTTAGGAACTGCAGCTATCGTGTTTTCAGACGATATTGACAATTTGACATTTGATTATTAATTGTAAAAATCATTAAATATTCAAAAGGAAGTTCAATTGAATTTCCTTTTTTTTTTGCATTCAACCTACTGATTACTATAACTTTTAAGGAATTAATTTTTCTAAAATTCCATCACACTAATTAAGTGATTTCTAAAATTTTAAGGACAAAAAAAAGCCAGAGTTAAAAGCTTTACTTTTTACTCTGGCTTCTTGTACCCGAGGCCGGAATCGAACCGGCACTCCCGAAAGAACAGGATTTTGAATCCAGCGCGTCTACCAGTTCCGCCACTCGGGCAATCAAAATCTGCGTGCAAAGTTAAGCATATTTTAAAGATTAACATCACCTTTTTGCAAAAAAAATGTATTTTTTTTATCTCACCCAATTATATAACTCTATATCAACAACTAAAAAAGAAGTAAAGAACCAAATATCAATTGTGCTTAGATCATAATTTAGCAAAGGAATGAGCAAGCTTAAAATATAAAACTTGTTTTAATAAGGTTTTGGTAACATTAGGTTAATATTACAGCACTAATTTCGCACTGTAAATAATAGAAAATATGGCAAACGTAATCAATAAAATTTTACAATTTTTAGTTCCAAAGGATACTAAGTTTATCCCTTTGTTGAAGCAATCTGCAACAAATTTAGTTAATGTTGCTGAAAAATTAGACCAATTAGCAAACGCTAGTAAAAAAGAGCGCGAAGATTTATTTACAAAATTAGCAGAGTTGGATCAAGAATCTGACCGATTAATTAGAGAAATTAATTTAGAGTTAGGTCGCAACTTTATTACTCCTTTTGATCGTGAAGACATTCACGCATTAAACATCGCAATTGGTGACGTAGTAGACTACTTAGTAGATTCAGCAAATCGTATCGAATATTACCAATTGAACGACGTTACGAAGTCAATCAAAAAATTAACTGAAGCAAACGTTGAAGGATGTAAATTGATTTCTAAAGGTATCGACAGCTTAGCAGGAACTAAGAAATTAACACACATTGCAGTTGTTTGTAAGAAAATCAACGAATTGGAAGTTAAGGCAGATAAAATCCATGACAAAGCAGTAGCTGATATCTTTGAAAACGAAACAGACGTTAAAACGATCATCAAATACAAAGAGGTTTTATCTTCATTGGAAACAGCAACTGACAAAGAAAAAGCGGTAGCGAATGTTTTAGAATCAGTAATGGTTAAGTACTCTTAATTAGATTATCCAATTAATAGAAAAAAATCATGACATTATTGATTTCAATCATCGTCCTGGCATTTATTTTTGACTACATCAATGGTTTTCACGATGCAGCAAACTCGATCGCCACGATAGTAGCAACTAAAGTACTTACGCCTTTTCAAGCGGTACTTTGGGCAGCATTTTTCAACTTTATGGCCTATTTCATCTCGCTTTATATCGTAGGTGAATTTAAAATCGGTAATACAATTGCAAAAACAGTTACGGAAAACTACATTACTTTGGAAGTGATCTTTGCTGGATTAATTGCAGCGATTGTTTGGAACTTAGTAACGTGGTACTACGGAATCCCATCTTCATCATCACACACATTGATTGGTGGATTTATGGGAGCAGCTTTAACGCATGCCTATTTAACACATGATACACTTGCTGGTGTAATCAACATGGCAAAAGTTATTCCTATCATCTTGTTTATTTTTGTTGCGCCATTCCTCGGGATGCTCATCGCCTACTTCATTACCGTGCTTATCATGCACATATGTAGAAAGACAACACCTCACAAAGCTGATAAATGGTTTAGAAAATTACAATTGCTTTCATCTGCCCTATTCTCTTTAGGACATGGTGCAAATGATGCTCAAAAAGTAATGGGTATTATTGGAGCAGCTGTTATCTTCTACCACGTAAATGCGGGTGATATGGACTGGGTAAATTCAACTGATCGCTTTGCATACTTTGTAGATCAATGGGGATGGGTTCCATTGACATCTTTCATCGTTATTGGTTTAGGAACAATGTCTGGAGGATGGAAAATCGTTAAGACAATGGGATCTAAAATTACGAAAGTAACTTCTTTAGAAGGTGTAAGTGCTGAAACTGCGGGAGCGGTAACATTAAATATCGCTGAGCAATTTGGTATTCCTGTTTCAACAACACATACAATTACTGGTGCAATCGTCGGAGTTGGAATTACAAAACGTACTTCTGCTGTAAGATGGGGCGTAACGGTTAAATTACTATGGGCTTGGATTTTAACTATTCCAATTTCAGCTATCGTAGCAGGTTTAGTTTACCTAATTGTAAGTTCATTTACAAAATAAAATTATAATACTGGAGGTTGAATTTTATAAATTATTTTATTAAAATTCAGCCTCTTTTCATTCTCTTATGTATATTTATGTTCTTTAAGTCAATCGATTGAAGGAAACTAAATTCATAGAGCAAAATCAAAAAAAATGGTCTGAATTTGAAAAGGCACTTTCATCTTCACAAAAAAAGCCAGAAGAACTAAGTAAGTTATATTTAGATGTAACTGAAGATTTAGGTTATGCACAGACTTTCTACAATCGAAGAACAATTCGAGTTTATCTCAATCAATTAGCTCAAAAAGTATTTATCGGTGTCCACAAACAAGGAGGACAATCTTGGAAAAAGATTTTAGACTATGTTTTAGTTTCAATTCCAATCGACATTTATAAGTCGCGTAAATCATTACTCATAGCCCTTATTTCTTTTTTAATTTATGCAGCTATTGGCGTTATTACAACTTATGTGAATCCTGACTTCCCACGGGTGGTTATGGGAGATGGATATGTGGATATGACGATAGAAAACATTTCAAACGGTCGACCGTTAGCAGTGTATGAAAGTCAATCTCAATTAGACATGTTCATTCATATCACTACAAATAACTTGCGCGTTGCATTATTGACATTTTTCGCTGGTTTTTTTGGAATTATCGGAACGCAAATGTTGCTATTTTCCAATGGAGTGATGTTAGGATCCTTCCAGTATTTTTTTCATACAAAAGGATTACTCGTTACTTCATTTCTAGGAATTTGGATTCACGGAGCTTTTGAAATTTCAGCAATCGTATTAGCTGGAGGTGCAGGTATTGTTGCAGGTGGCGGATTATTATTTCCCAAAAGCTATTCACGCATTCAAGCATTACGAATTTCGGCTTTGCGAGGCATGAAAATTATGATGAGTTTGATTCCATTTATCATCATAGCAGGTTTTCTAGAAAGCTATGTCACACGTCATTATCAAATTCTACCTGAATGGTCAAAATGGTGCATTATCTTTTTCTCTTTTGCAATCATCGTTTTCTACTATGTCATTTATCCTTTTTTTATTGTACGAAAATATCCTGAACGTGCAAGGGAGGATGATTTAGTTGATCTTCAAACAAAGGATGAAGTGGTACTGTATAAAATAAGGAAAGAAGGAGCAATTATCAGGGATGCATTTCATTCGTACTTTACTTATAGTGCTAAATTTCTAAAACCCATCTTCACCATCTATCTTCCACTAGCTATTGTTATTGCTTTTGTTCAAGGTCAAATTCACATGGATAAGATGCTTACCCAACATTGGTTTGATTGGTACGTCCAAGCTCAAATCATTTTTGGTTTTGGCCTATATAACTTTACTGATTTACTGTTCGGCTTTAGCTGGTCATTAATCGTAGTTGGAATATTTGCAACCGTATTTTGGTCCATCAAAACTAGAGGAGAAGAATTTAGTTATTCTTCATTATTCCGCTATTACAAGGAAAGGTTTATAACACTTTATATTGCATTTGCAATCTATTATTGGACCTTTTTCTTCACTCCTATTTATTTGAAATTTATTTTGCTTTTTTTACTGCCATTTATCACTTCAAACATAGCTGTTGCAGCATTTGATGAAGGTAAAGGAAAAATCAAGAAAGCGTTTTTATATGGTAGAAAAACCTTTGTGCCATCACTTTTAAATTTGTTATTTTTTAGTACCTTGATTGCAGTACTTGTACAACCAATTGCATTTATTTTTAGCATTCAAGAAAACTGGTCAAGTGAACCAACAATGCGCGATTTATTGGATGTTTGTACAGATTTCATCAATCGGGTTGCGATCTTTTTTACAGATGACTACATGTATTATTCGAATTCATTTAGACAAATCATTTATATCATTTTCATCTTATTGACTTTACCGTTGTTTGCACTACTGACTGCATTCACCTATTTCTCTCATGCAGAAAAGGAAGAATTGATCGGATTAAGAGAAGAATTTAAGCTTTTTGGAAAACGTAAACGCAATCAAGAATGAGAAACTTACTACTCATCATATTGCTATTTTTGCCTTTTGCTAACAATGCTCAAAAGAAAGATGTTGAACGATATATCCAACAACAGCAAGAAAATACAGCATTTACTCGCAGTAAAAAATTTGAAGGTCCTACTAGTTTTCCGCAAATGTATCCTTCTGAAATTGATGAGCGAATTACTACAGCAGATGAATCAAAAAATATAACAAATTCTCCGCTCAATTATGAAATTGATCCAGAAGAAATAAATGGTAGTCGAATAGAAAAATATGGTGAAGATTATGGAGAAGGTGCAATTAAGCAACCGAATCCTGAAATTGTTCCACCAAATCCAGTTGAACTTCCAGAAATAAAACTTCCAGAAATAAATTTGCCTGAGGTAAATATTCCAGACTTTGACTTTCCTGCGTTCAGATTTCTAGGTAACTGGTCATTTTGGAAAATCGTTTTTATCTTGATAATTATCACCATCATCATTTTAGGAGTTTACTTAATCATTCGCAATTACAATCCTTCCGATTCAAAAGTAAAAATGACTGTGGATGATGAGTGGAATCCAACTGTAGTAACAAAATCTGATTTAGAATTAAAATTAGAAAAGGCTGAACTTGGAAACAACTACAGAGAATGCGTTCGCATCCATTTTATGTTCATTTTAAAAGAACTTATTGCCAAAGATTTCATTAAATGGAAACCTGATAAAACAAACTTCGATTACTTGATGGAAGTTAGAAAATCGAATGGTTACGATTCATTCGAAGAATGTGTGCGCATCTACGATTTAGTTTGGTATGGTGATTACGAAATATCCTTAAATGAATACAATCGCTTAAAGCCTGCATTGGAAAATTATTATCAATCTTTAAATCAAATGCCATGACAAGAAAGGTAAAGATAGGATTGATTTTAGGAGTCTCGATACTGATGCTGCTGATTTTCGTATTGATTACACAAGGTGGAAAAACAGCTAATGCAAACACTACAACGAATAATGGTGCACCGAAAAAAACCTATTCCAATTGGAATGAACGCTATGATTTATCTAGCAATGAACCCTTTGGATTAGTACATTGGAATAACTCCATGAAATTGCACCTCAATGCAAATCAATCTATAAATACAATTGATTACTTATACAGCATCGATACCATTCCAAAAACAAGCAAGCCCACCTTCATGTTTGTTGGAGATCACTTTGTGGCACACGAGGAAGAAATTGATTCGCTATTGACCCGCGTTCGCAATGGAGCCAATTTATTTATTGCCGGTTATCAAATAGATGGTGTTATTTTAAAAAAACTCTTCCGTGAGCTAGAAATGGGCTTTTATTATGATACCATAATAACTTTAGCAACATCTAATAAAAGCTTCACGTTTGTATCGCAATACGAAGATTTCACGGTTGCAACGGATTGGAATGGATATAAAAATTTTCAAACTAGTGACTCCATCAAGCATCAAGTCATTAGTGGATTTGGAAACTTAGTGAACAACATAAAACTTAAATTAGGAAAAGGATCAGTTTACTTGAATTCGATTCCACAATTATATACGAATCACGGTCTTCTTTCTAAAGATGGCTATGATTACGCTAATTTATGGTTGAAGGAGATTCCAAAAGATCAATCAGTTTATTGGTTAGAATTAGCTCGTTTCACACATTGGGAAGAAGATTATTACGACGAAGACGAAACGCAAGCATATGACAGTAGCTATTTACAATTCATCTTCCAAGAAAAAAACAGGGTTATTTCTGTGCTTCTGATTGCAATTGGCGTGCTGTTATTTGTCATTTTCCGAGCAAAACGCTTGCAACCGCTTGTCCCTATCATGGGTAAAAAGAGAAACATGACCTTAATTTTTGCTGATACAATCACATCAATTTATTTTAATCACAGGGATCCATTTACAATGGTTCAGATTCAAAAAGCAAATTTCATTAGTATCATCCACAAGCACTTTCATATCGACTTTTCAAAAGAGTTTTCAGAAAAAGCAATTATTTCTCTTTCGCAAAAAAGTAATGTTTCGAAACAGGAAATAGAAAGCATTTTGGAGCAATTCAATCAACTGAAAAAGCACACCACTACGGAGCAAGATTTAGCTAACTTGCGTTCAAGCGTATTGAATTTCTACAGAAACTCTGGACTTATCTCCACACGAATTTTAGAACGATTAGAAGAAAAAGAATATCACAGTTACCGAAATGAATGGATATCAGGATTATTCATTATTTTCGGAATCATACTGCTCATGTACGGAATGTTTTTATTAACAAAAGCTACAGCAATTGGAATCGTTTTTTGGCCATTAGGCGCTTTACCGATAATCATAGGCGTGGTAAGACTTCTAAAACCATTTTATTCATGGTCAAACAAAGAGCTAATTTACACACCATTAGTGGGGAAAAAGAAACATTTCTTACTTAATGATTTGAAGGCAATCAACCAAAATGATCACCAGATACAATTACAATTTGAGCAGCAAACAGTTCAAATCAACTTTTGGGAATTAAATCAATCGGATGCGAAGCAATTTAAACGTTTTGCAATGAATCACAATAAATTGAAATAAGATGAGTGAAGATGTAACAAATGAAGAACGAGAAAATAATTTCTCTAATTACATGCCAAAGGACAATCAAGATGCGCCAACAAACGACGAATCATCAGATGTAAAGGAAACGGTTACTCCTACCTCATCAGGTTACGGATTTGAACGTGAAAACACGGAAATAATTTGGGTTTCACAAAAGGTAAGTGACTTGCGAAGAGAATTCTCAAATTACGTGATTGGTCAACATGAAATGATTGAACTGCTTTTAACAGGTGTTTTTTCAAATGGTCACATTCTAATCGAAGGCGTACCTGGAGTAGCAAAAACACTATCCTCCAAAGTAATTGCAAAAGCATTAGACATTCAGTTTTCAAGAATACAATTTACACCCGACATGATGCCTTCGGATGTCATCGGTACCAGCGTTTACAACATGAAAGAAAGTTCGTTTATTTTTAATAAAGGACCAATTTTCTCCAACATTGTATTGATTGATGAGATAAATCGTGCTGCTGCAAAGACCCAATCGGCTTTATTTGAAGTGATGGAGGAGCGACAAATCACCTATGACGGGAAAACATATCCGATGGATTTTCCTTTTTTGGTAATTGCCACACAAAACCCTGTTGATCAAGAAGGAACTTACAATTTACCTGAGGCACAATTGGATCGTTTTCTTTTCAAAATTAAGATGACTTATCCTGAACTTTCTGAAGAGGAAGAAATCCTAAGACGCTACAAAAATCAGATTAACACTGGTGATTTAAGTAAAATCAAAAAAATATTTACAGCAGCTGATGTTGCCAAAATTCATAGCATCGTAGAAAACATAGTTGTTGAAGAGAATTTATTGCGTTACATCGCGGCTTTGGTTCACAAAACGAGAAATCACGGAAATATTTACTTGGGAGCATCGCCTAGAGCTTCGCTTTCACTTTTAAAATCTGCAAAAGCGTTGGCTGCAATTCGAGGAAGAGATTTCATCACACCAGATGATATTCAATTTTTAGCTGTTCATGTGCTCAATCACCGTTTGATTTTAACTCCAGAAGCAGAAATGGAAGGAATCTCGACGGAAGAAGTTATCAAGGAGATTCTTGAGCAAGTTGAAGTTCCGCGTTAAACAACATTAAAATCGTAATAAATTGAAGTTCATTTCGCAATTATATCTCAGTAGGTTATTCTTTCTGCTATTTTTTATAGCGGTTCTCCTCATTGGATTATCTTCGATGATTCCGTCCCTAGAAACGCTAGGGTTCGTAAGCTTATTGACCGTAATTGCGTTAACATTAATCGATATCGTCTTACTTTTTATTTGGAAAAATCCACTACACGTAAATCGAAAAATTGCAAATCGCTTACATCTAGGTGACCCAAACGTTGTTGAACTAAAAGTTGAGAATAAGACCAATCAACCAATCTCATTTCGACTTTATGAAGGATTTCCTGTTGAAATGCAGGAGCGCAACAACTACTTTTCAAAGATATTAGCACCAAAAAAGTCGCACACATTTACCTATTCATTTACTCCACATAAGCGAGGAGATATAGAATTTGGGGGACTATTCATCCTCATTTCTTCCCTTTTTCACTTATCCATGCGTAGAATTGAGCTGCCTTTAAAACAAACTACTGCCGTTTATCCATCTGTAGCTCAATTGAAAAAATATGAACTGCTCGTATTTAGTAAACAGAAAGTGAATACTGGTGTGAAACGCATCCGTCGTTTGGGTAACAATAGTGAATTTGAACAAATTAAAGGCTATGTGCAGGGCGACGAATTAAAAACGATTAACTGGAAAGCTACGAGTAGAATCAATCAGTTGATGGTGAATAAGTATCAAGAAGAAAAGTCGCAAAGTGTTTACTGTATCTTGGATAAAAGTCGCTCCATGCAAATGGAATTTGAAAATCTGTCTTTGCTCGACTACTCCATCAATTCCATTTTAGTATTGAGTAATATCATGTTACGTAATGGCGACAAAACCGGTTTGATGACATTTTCCCATAAAATGGGTACCCAATTACCTGCTGATAAATCGATGCTCCAACTAAAATCAATCATGGATGCATTATACAATCAAAAAACGGAATTTAAAGAACCCAACTACGAACTTTTGTATCAATCACTACGAAGATCAATAAAACAGCGTTCTCTAATTGTTTTATTTACAAACTTCGAAACCGAAGCTGCAATGCAACGAGCTTTACCAGTGCTCAGAAAAATTAATAAACATCATGTATTGGTAACCGTTTTATTTCAGAACAGAGATTTGGAAACAATGGCACTTGAACGACCAACTTCTATGCGAGAAGTATATCAAAGCATAGTTGTAGAACAAATGACAGAGTTGAAGACGAAAATCGCGCTGATTTTAAACCAAAATGGAATAAAGACGATTGAAACAATGCCCGAAAACTTATCGATTCAAACGATCAATAAGTACTTAGAATTAAAAGCAAAAGGTGTTCTTTAGAATTTATCTAATAAATCAGCATCTTTACTTTTAGCTTTTTGTTTAACGCTTTCTTTCTTCATGATAAAATAAAGAATCGCTACACCGATAACTCCAGCCAAAACACCTAAGCCCATTATTGTTAAGTTGTCTTCCAACAATGAAGGTTTCACTATTCCAATTACAAAACCAGCGAGCAGCTGAAATACAAAATAAGACACAACTGCAAGAATTGGCCATAAATACTTATTTAAACCAAGATTTAATGCTTGTTTATAAAATAAGCCTGCGATTATTAAGATTGCTATCATGTTTCTAAGTTAATCGTTTTCATTGTTAGAGGAAACAAAATGAAATATTTATTTTTACCACTACAATCTTTTATACATTTACATACACATCAGATTATATGCAAGAAAATCAACCAAATGGACTTAAAAAACTCCTTTCACCAGCAAAATTGAATGGAATTACCTTAAAAAACAGGGTCATTAAGGCTGCAACTTTTGAATCGATGTTGGATAATAACAGTAACATCAATCAAAACTGTATTGACTTTCATCAAACTTTTGTTGAAGGAGGTGTTGGTATGACCACTTTGGCATATTGCGCACCAGAACCTGATGGTAGAATGTTGGAACATTACATGTATATCAGAGAGGAAATTAAACCTCAATTGCAACAATTGGCTGACATTGCACACAAAAATGGAAGTATGCTTTCTGGACAAATTGCACACTGTGGAGAATTTAGCAGAAACAAGGGAATTAAACGCAAACGCCCAATTGGACCTTCATCAGGATTTAATTTAGTTGGTTCACTTTACGGTATGTTTTGGACGCAGCAAATGGATAAAAACTTGATGAAAGAAATTGCTAACTCGTATGCAGATACGGCCCGCATTATGAAAGAATCTGGTTTTGATGCGGTGGAATTGCATTTAGGTCACGGTTACCTTTTAAGCCAATTCATCAGTCCAATTACCAATAAGCGAAAAGACGAATATGGTGGAAGCATTGAAAACAGAATGCGATATCCACTTGAAGTTGTAGCTGCAGTACGTGAAATAGTAGGTCCCGACTTCCCGATTTTAACTAAAATATCAATGTATGATGATCTAAAAGGTGGAATTACATTGAATGATGGAATTGAAGTGGCAAAAATGCTAGATAAAGCCGGTGTTGATGGAATCATTTTGAGTGCTGGAACAAGTTCACAAAATCCGATGTTGTTGTTTCACGGAGATTCAATTTTACCTGGATTACTCACATTCGAGAAAAGTGCTTTTATGCGTTTGGGTATGAAAATGGTCGGTAAATCAATGTTTAAAAACTATCCCTACAAAGAATTATTTTTATTGGAAGGTGCGAAAAAAATCAGGGAAGCGGTCAAATGCAATCTGATTTATATTGGTGGAACAATCGATCCGAAGAGTTTGGAAAAAGTAATGGATTTAGGGTTTGACTTTGTTCAATCAGGTAGACCACTTTTACGTGACCCTCAAATGGTCAATCACCTGCAAGAATATGGAATGGATTATAAAAATGGGTGTACGCATTGTAACCAATGTGCTCCGTTGATGAATGATCCAAATGGAATTCGTTGTGTTTTACCAAAATGGACATCTAATAAATGAAACAAATAGTAATTACAGGTGCAGCAGGAGGATTGGGAAGTTCAACTACCAAACTTCTAGCTGAAAATGGCTGGAAAATTTATGCATTGGACTACAATTTAGATGGTTTAAAAAAGTTAAGCCATCCGAATATTATTCCCATTCAAGTGGATATTACACAGGAAGAAAGCATACGATTGGCATACACAGAAATAAGTCAGCTAACAACAAAATTAGATGCGATTGTCAACTTTGCTGGTGTGCTCAAGATGGGATCTGTGATTGAAAACCCTCCTTCGGAGATGGAACGCGTTTTAAGTATCAACTTACTAGGAACCTATCGCACCAATCACATATTTTTTGATCTTATTTTGAA